>Ga0181858_1000160_pt1 | contig 27692 bp, 24 predicted proteins | sample NewIslPassag4_SG_FD_130749 | JGI IMG/M metagenome (GOLD analysis project Ga0181858, IMG submission 130749) | Feedstock adapted compost microbial communities from Newby Island compost facility, Milpitas, CA, USA - Passage 4_SG | ecosystem: Engineered > Solid waste > Feedstock > Composting ...
CCCCCTCGGCCCGGCCAGAACAACTGGCACATCTCGGCACGGGTGCGGCCGGACGCGGGTGCCATGGCCAGGTACGCGAGCACAGCCGTCCGCTTCGGCTGCTGGAGTACCGATTGGATCCGAACGCCGTTGGGGCCGGTGAGCCGCACGGGGCCCAGGATGCACAGTCTATACTCCGCCACGCTGCCCTCGCTCCTGCTACAGACGCGGTCATCCGTGCGGTGATACCGGGGTGACGGCCGGGTGACGCCCTGTTTTTACCTTGGAACCTGACCCCCCAGACGACCGCACGCAAGGGCTCGTTCACAGACCGGAGGCCCCGTGATGCGAACACACGGCGTACCCGGCCGGCTGCGTTTCCGGCTCGCCATCACGGCCGTGATGGCCCTCGCCGCCCCGAGTGGGGCGATGCTCCAGGACCCCGCAGGTGTGGCTGTCGACGATTTGATGCGGCTCCGTTCCGTCGGCCAGGCGCGGCTGTCGCCCGCCGGCGATGCGATCGCGTACACGGTCAGCGGCTGGACGCCGGATGGCCGATCGTCGACCGAGCTGTGGATCATGGACATCGCGACCGGCGAATCGCGCTCGCTCGGCCCTGGCAGCTCGCCGCGCTGGAGCCCCGACGGCACGCGGCTGCTCTTCTCCGGCCGTGACGCCGAGGGCGGCGGGCTGTTCGTCGTCCGGCGGGACGGAACGGGCCGGCGGCTGGTCGCTCGTCCGGTCACGACCAACCACCCGCTGCCGTCCACCGGCGAGAGCGTGGCGTGGTCCCCGGACGGCCGCCGGATCGCGTTCGTCTCGGCAGTGGACGGCCCGGAGCCGAGCGAGGCCCGTGAGGGCGCCGACCCGATCGTGATCCGCCGGTACCTCTACAAGACGACCGGAAGCGACGGACGCAGCTACTTCAACGACAACCGGCGCCTGCACCTGTTCGTGGTCGATCTCGAGACGGGGGAGATCCGGCAGCTCACGGACGGCAACGGCTACGAGCATTCCATCGACTGGTCCCCCGACGGCCGCGATATCCTGTTCCTGCGCAACGAGGAGCCGGATCCGGACCGCTTCTTCAACTACGACATCTCGGCAGTCGACGTGGCCAGCGGCCGAATCCGCTCGATCACGCGTACCGAGAGCGTCGTGTACCGGCCGCGCTGGTCGCCGGACGGCAGGAAGGTCGCGTTCCAGGGGACGCGTCGCGGTCTGACGTCGTCGGAGACGACGATGGAGGACACGCACATCTGGGTGATCGATGCGGACGGGTCGAACGCGCGCGCGATCGGTGACGGGCTCGATCGCCGCCAGGGCGCGCCGCAGTGGTCGCCGGACGGCCGGTGGATCTACTTCACCGTACAGGACCGCGGCAGCGTCCGCCTCGCGCGCGTCTCAGCCGCCGGCGGTACGCCGGAGTTCGTCGTGTCGCAGGACGGCCGCGTGGGCGACTGGTCGGTCGGTCCGGGCGGCCGCGTCGCGTTCGCGTTCACGGGCAGGAGCGACGTCGCGCAGCTCCATCTGCTGGACCGCTCGCGCGTCCGGAGGCTCACGGCGCTGAACGACAGCCTGCTCGCGGCGAGGAAGATCGCGCCCGTCGAGTCGTTCACGATCGTGACCGCCGACGGGCTCGAGGTGGAGTCGTTCCTGACGCACCCACTCGGTCGGACGGATACGTCCAGGCATCCGCTGATCGTCCTGATCCACGGCGGACCGCACTCCCAGCAAGGCCCGCAGTTCGACCACACGGCGCAGGTCTACGCCGCACGCGGCTGGGCCACGCTGATGGTCAACTATCGCGGCTCGACCGGCTACGGCCAGGCGTTCACCGATCGCATCTTCGGCGACCAGAACGGTGCCGAGGCGCGAGACGTGCTTGCGGCCGTCGAGGCGGCGCTGCACCGATACCCGTGGATCGATCGCACACGCCTCGGCATCGAGGGCGGCAGCTACGGCGGCCAGCTCACGAACTGGCTGATCACCCAGACGTCGCAGTTCGCCGCAGCGATCTCACGCTCCGGGATCTCGAACCTCGTCAGCTTCAACTATCTCTCGTACTACCACGACTACCTCGCCGTCGAGTACGGCGGGCGCCTGCACCAGGCCGATATCATGGATCGGCTGTGGGAACGCTCGCCGATCCGCCACGTCGCACGCGTCCGCACTCCGATCATGCTGGTGCACGGCATGAACGATCACAACGTTCCGATGTCGGAGGCGGAGCAGTTCTTCATCGCGCTCCGCGACGTGGGTGTCGAAACCGAACTGGTACTCTACCCGCGCGCCGGCCACGGCATCCGGGAGATCGGGCAGCGAATCGATCTCCTCGAGCGCAGCATTGCCTGGTACGAGCGACACTTCGGCTCGCGCGCGGCGAGCCACACGGCTGCACGATGAGGGTCGGGATCCGGTCGCGCGGCGCCACGGTCGTTGCGCCCTTCGCCGTTCTGCTCGGTTGTGCCGGCGGATCGGCAGACGGAACCGGTGGCGCAGTCGCCACGGACGCCGTAACGCGCGAGCACGGCGGGTTTCCGGTACCCGTCCTGACGCGTCCGGACCTGCAACGCCTGGTCGAGGCAGGGCTCGACCGCTCGAGCGCAGTTCTCATCGATGCGCTCGCCGATCCGGACCCGGCCGTGCGTGCGACTGCGGCATACGCGCTCGCCTCCGTGCAGGCTGTCACGGCGGGGCCACACCTCGCCGCGCTTCTCGGCGATCCCGATGCGACGGTGCGGCGCAACGCGGCGTTCGCGATCGGTCAGCTCGGCGAAGCCGCGGGAGCGGATGCGTTGATCGCCGCGCTGAACACCGAGGCGGACCCAGCCGTGCGGCTCACGCTGCTCGAGGCCGTCGGGAAAACGGGCGATGCGGCCGCGCTCGCGCGGCTGCTGGCGGTCGTGGCCCCCTCGCGCACCGAGTCCGGCACCCATGTGAGCATCGACCTCGGCGGGCGTTCGGCCCACGATGATGCGGAGGGGCTGGCTCTCGCCCTGTACCACTTCGCACGGCGCGGCGTCTCCGACTCCGCGGCGGCGCCCGTGCTGCTCGCCCTGCTACGCGCGGACGATGAACGGACGCGTTCGGCCGCGGCACTCGCGCTGACGGCGCCGCGCCCGGAGTGGGGCGCCACGATCGACGACCTGCGCGCCGGCCTCGACTCGCTACCCGCCGACGCACGCGCGGCCGGCCCGCTGCTCCGCGCCCTGGCGCGCTCCGCCGACCCGTCGCACCTGCCGCGCCTGCTGAGCGGGCTCGCCGCCGCGGACTGGACCGTGCGTGCGGCGGCTGCGGCCGCGCTCGGCGAGTACGAAGCCGCCGTGGCCTCTCCCGAAGCCGTGGCCGCGCTGCTGGCCGCACTCGACGATGCATCCCCGCACGTCGCGACCGTCGCCGCGGGCTCACTGCTCGCGCTGCACGCGCGCGCAGGCCGACCCGCCGGAACGGCGGACGGCCTGGACCCCGACGTGTGGCTGGAATGGATCCGCGCACACCCGGAGCGCTCCGCAGTCGCCGCGGCACTGCTCCCCGGCCTGGTCGGGACGGCGCACGAGTCCTTCGTGCTCGAATGGGCCTCCGGCGGAGCAGCGCCGCGCGTTGCGCGACTGGCGTGGCCGGCGCTCGCCCGCAGCGACGCAGCCCGTGCAGACACGATCCTGCTCGCCGGACTGACGGGTGCCCGCAGAGACTCGTACGTAGCTGCGGCGGTGCTCGCCGAGCGACTCGCACTGCGGCCGACCGACGCACGGCTTCGCTCCCGCCTCGCCCGGCTCCTGTCGCACAGGCTCGCCGCATGGGGACCGCATGCGCCGACCAGCGACGTGCGGGGCGCGCTTCGCCTCGTGCAGCGCCTCGCCGGGGCGGCACCCGCCGACGCAGCCGCGCTGATCGCGGCCGCGAGGCAGCACCCGCACCCGCAGATCCGCGCAGCGGGAGGCGCGCCGCCGTCCGCTGACGCGCGCCCGCCGGCACGCCGGCCGGTGAACTGGTCGCTGCTGGCGTCAGCGGGGCCGCGGCCGTGTCTCGCGTTCACGACCGCGCGCGGCACCTTCGTCGAGCTCTACCCCACCCTCGCGCCACTCGCCGTTTCCGCACTCCTCGAGTGGGCGGAGGCGAGCCTGTACGACGGCCTCACGTTCCACCGCGTCGAGCCGGACTTCATCCTCCAGAGCGGCGACTTCGACAATCCGCATGGCTATGGCGGACCCGAGCACGGCCTGCGCAGCGAGTTCACGCGGCTCCGCTACGCGCCGGGCGTACTCGGCATCGCGAGCGCGGGCAAGGACACGGAGGGCTCGCAGTTCTTCATCACCCACAACTACGCGCCTTCGCTGGACGGCCGCTACGGCGCGGTCGGACGCGTCATCGCGGGAAGGGAGATCGCCGATGCCATCGCATTGGGAGATACGCTCATCACCGTATCCCGAGTGGCTGGCAGTGCACGCGCGGCGGGTGGCGTCCCGCCAGGATGCACGGCTCGGGAATCTTGACGATCAGCCACTCCATCACCCGAGGAGGTAGCTATGAGGCGACGACTTGGCACCATGTGTCTCGTCATCGCGCTCAGTACGCTGAGCGGCCGTGATCTCCAGGCGCAGGACACCGGTACGGTCACGGGACGGGTCACCGACGCGACCAACGGTATGGCGCTCCAGAGCGTCCGGGTGACCATCGCCGGAACGGAGCTGGCCGCCTTCACCGACGAGCGGGGGCGCTACGTCATCACCCGCGTGCCGGCTGGCGAAGTGACCGTCACGGCGGAGCTCATTGGACGCGAGACCACATCGCGGCGCGTCACCGTCACTGCCGGCGAGACCACGGTCGTGGATCTCGCAATGTCGGTGAGCGCCTTTGCGCTCGACGCCGTCGTCGTGACCGGGACGGCGGGAGGGACGCAGCGGCGCGCGATCGGCAACGTCGTCACCACGATCGACGCCGGCACGGTTCTGTCGACGGCTCCCGTCACGAACGTCGACCAGCTACTGGCGCAGCGTACGCCGGGCTTGATGATGATGCCCGGCGGCGGCAACGTCGGTACCGGCTCGGCGATCCGCATCCGCGGCGTGTCGAGCATGTCCCTGTCCAACGATCCCATCGTCTACATCGATGGCATCCGCATGGACGCCGATCCCCGGCGCGGCCCCGGGCAGCGTGGCGGCTCGGCGGTGAGCCGGCTCAACGACCTGAACCCGAACGACATCGAGAGTATCGAGGTCATCAAGGGCCCTGCCGCGGCCACGCTGTACGGCACCGAGGCATCGAACGGCGTGATCCAGATCATCACGAAGCGCGGTGCCACCGGGGCCCCGACGTTCGACGTGTCCATGCGCATCGGCCAGACCTGGCTCTGGGATCCGGAGGCGCGCGCCGACGTGCGGTGGGGACGCACCCCGGACGGCCAACTGATCAGCTTCAATCCGTACCGACACGAGATCGAGAATGGTAACGGCCCGATCTGGACGAACGGCCTGCTCATGGGTGCATCCGCGAGCGTGCGCGGCGGCACGGACGCCGTCCGGTACTACGCGTCGGTGTCGTACGACGACGACACCGGCGTCGTACCGTGGAACACGAGCCGCCGGCTCGGTCTGCGCACCAACGTCGAAATGATGCTGAGCAGCAAGTTCACCTTGCGCACGAGCGCCGGCTACGTCCAGTCGAGGATACGGCTGCCAGCCGCGGCAATCGATGTGGACCCGTTCAGCCAGATCATCTGGGCGTCGCCGCTCAAGACGTCATCTGGCTCGCGCGGCTTCTACTCGTCGCCACCGGAAGAGTGGAAGGAGATGGAGAGTCGCGCGGACAACAACCGCACGACACTGAGCGCGGAGCTGCGGTTCACCCCCGTGCCCTGGAGCACGCACCGCCTCATCGCCGGCATCGACGTCAACGATGAGACGGATTCGAACCTCTGGCCGCGCCAGCCTGAAGGCGCATCCCACTACTTCGGCAACCTCGGCCTCGGCTCCAAGAACGTGTCGCGCGGCTCGAACCGCGTGATCACGGTGGATTACGCGGGGTCCGCCGAGTTCGGCGTGTCCGACTTGGTGTTCACACCGTCCGTCGGTTTCCAGTATTTCCGCCGCGATTCGGACTTCATCACGGCGTCCGGCCAGGATTTCCCCGCCATCCCGATCACGACCGTGAGTGGCGGGGCGGTCCGGACGGGTACCGAGAACGTCGTCCAGAACGCGACCGTCGGCGTGTACGTGCAGCAGCAGGTCGGCTGGCGGAACCGCCTGTTCGCCACGGCCGCCGTCCGCGCGGACGACAACAGCGCGTTCGGTGCCGAGTTCGACGCCGCCATCTACCCCAAGGCGAGCCTCGCCTGGGTCCTCCACGAGGAGCCGTTCTGGTCGTTCGACTGGGCCAACCAGTTCCGACTGCGTGCCGCATGGGGCGCAGCAGGTCAGCAGCCGAGCACGTTCGACGCCGCGCGGCTGTACAGCCCCACCGTCGGCTTCAACAACCAACCCGCGCTCACGCCGGCCGCGTTCGGCAATCCGCAGCTCAAGCCGGAGCGCAGCGAGGAGCTGGAGGTCGGCTTCGACGCAGCGTTCCTCGACGGCCGCATCGCCGTCGAGTATACGCGCTTCGAGCGCACGATCCGCGACGCCATCGTCAACCGCCCGCTGCCGCCATCGTCCGGCTTCGACGGCCCGCAGATCGTCAACATCGGCAAGGTGAAGGCGTGGGGCAACGAGCTCGGCGTACGCGCGCGCCTGATCGAGGCCGCCAACTTCGCATGGGACTTCGACACCCAGCTCTCGACCATGGGGAATCGAATCCTCGATCTGGGTGGGGTCGAGTTCATCGGTGCCGGAGGCCAGGCGCAGCACCGCGTCGGCTACAGCCTCGCGGACATCTTCATGTACAAGATCCTCGAGGCCGAAATCGACGAGGGCGGCTTCGTCACCAGGGCCATCTGCGACGGCGGCACCGGCAAGGACAAGCGCAGGCAGGGCGGGCCGGCCATCCCCTGTGGGGAAGCACACCAGGTCCTGTGGGGGCACTCGCAGCCGACGTGGCAGATCGGCATCGGCACCGGTATTACGCTCTGGAACCGACTCCGACTGAACGCACGCATCGAAGGCAACGGCGGCCACTGGCAGACGAACACCGAGGTCCGCGCCCAGCACAACCTCGGCCTCTCGAAGGCCGTGCTCGAGCGGAAGGACCCGATGCTGATGGCGTACCGCAGCATCGAGAACGACGCGACCGGCATGTACCGCGCCGATTTCCTGCGGCTGCGCGAGATCTCCGCCAGCTACACGCTCACGGACGAAATGGCCCGCCGCCTGGGCGCGCGCAGTGGGACCATCTCCCTCGGCATGCGCAACGTCATGATGCTCTGGACGAAGGAGGAGGGCTGGGACACGCCGCGCAACGGCTCGATCCGCATCCCTCTCGGCAACATGCTGATCTGGGATCCGGAGGTCCGCAGCACCGCTCAGCTCGCCAATAACTACCAGACCGTGATGCCGCCCACGGCATCTCTCGTGATGACCATCCGCCTCCAGTACTGACGTGATCACCGCAGCTACGGTGCTGGACGGAGCGAGATCGATGGACAACCCGAACGTCTGGAGCGATAGAGTTATGCGAAAGGCAGAGAGGAAAGCACACGGCCGGCTCGTCGCAGTGCGACGTGGCGTCCTCGGCCTGGCCGCCGCTGCCCTGCTGTTCACGGTCGCGGCCTGCGACAGCCTCCTCGAAGTCGAAATCCCGGGCGCCGTCTCGGAGGAGGACCTCGACAACCCCGCCATGGCGGTGCCGCTGTTCAACAGTGGACTCGGCGCGTTCGAGTGCGCGTTCGCCAACTACGTCGCGACGGTCGGCGTGCTGACCGAGGAGTACATCGTGTCGTCGGCCTGGCTGGCCGACAACATCTGGGGTTGGCGGGGCATAGAGACGCGGGAGGCGGATGGGGACTGCCCCAACAACCGGAACGCGCCCGGCTTCGGCGCCTACACGCCCCTCCAGCAGGCGCGGTTCCTGATCGAATCGACCATCGACCGGATCTCCCGCTTCGATGCATCGGCCGTCCCCGGGAAGGAACAGATGGTGACGACGCTGCATGCGTATGCCGGCTACACGTACACTCTGCTCGGCGAGGGCTTCTGCGAGATGGCGATCGACCAGGGCCCACTCATGCAGCCGCATGAGGTGCTCGCACGCGCTGAGGAGTACTTCACGACGGCGATCGAGCGGTCCGGCTCGTCGGGCGACCAGGACATCCGGCTGCTCGCACTGCTCGGCCGGGCGCGCGTCCGGCTGAACCTCGGCAACACCGCGGGCGCCCTCGCGGACGCACGCGAGATCCCGCCGGGCTGGCGTTACAATGCCAACTATTCCACGGTGCAGCCGATTCGCGAGAACCGTGTCTACAATGTCACGGTGCGGAACTACTTCCTCTCCGTGTCGCCGAACTACCGCGGATTGACCGTCGGTGGGCAGCCGGATCCGCGCGTGCCGGTGGAGTTCTCCGGTCAGTTCGGCCACGACGGCACGACCGAGCACTGGATCCAGCGCAAGTACCGGTCGGCGGACGCGCCGATCCCGATCGCATCCTGGGAGGAGGCGAAGCTGATCATCGCCGAAGCGCTGGGTGGCGCGCAGGCGATCGCCGAGATCAACGAGTTGCGCGCGGCGCAGGGCATCCCCCCGCTCGAGAATCCCGATGCATCGAACATGCTGCCCGTGATCCTCGAGGAGCGCCGGCGTCAACTGTTCAGCGAGGGTCACCGGCTCAACGACATGCTGCGTCACAACATGCCGTTCCCGACCGGCACCAACCACAAGGGCCAGACCTACGGGCCCACGACGTGTCTGTGGCTGCCCGACCAGGAGCGGAACAACAACCCGAACCTCTGATTCCCGCTCGTTCCATCATTTCGGGGGCTGGCCGCCGTTTCCCGATCGGTTCGGCGGCCGGCCCTACGGCACCGGAGGGGAGACATGACCCGACTATTCATGCGCTGGCGCACACGGGTTGCGGCACTCGCTTCAGTCGCGGCCGCCGCGCTCGCGGGTTGCGCGGGCGAGAACCCCGCGGCCGGCGACTACCTCGCGATCACAGGTGGCTGGGTCTTCACCGCCACTGGCGATACTCTCGAGCGCAACGGTGGCATCCTGATCCGGGATTCCGTGATCGTATCCATGCACATCGGTCCAGGTCAGTTGGACGACCTCAATGCGCGCGTGATCGAGCTCACCGATGATGACTACATCGTTCCCGGCTTCTTCGACCTGCACGCGCACTACGCCGTCGACCTGCTCGGCAACGGCCGGGTCGATGAGACGGTCGCTTATCCGCTGATCTTCCTGGGCAACGGCGTGACTTCCACGTTCCCCGCGGGCGAGATCGACCCCCATCGCATGATCGCCCTGCGTCGGGCGATCGATGCCGGTGAGCGGCCGGGCCCGCGCATCTTCAACTCTGGCCCGTACTTCGGCTCCGCGCGCCCGGGTTGGGATCCCGCCGCGATCACGCGCGACTCGCTGCGTCGCGAAGTCGCGTACTGGGCCTCCCAGGGCGTGCGCGGCTTCAAGGCAAAGGGCATCGGGCGCGACCACCTCCAGTGGCTGATCGAGGCCGCGCACGAGCACGGCCTGACCGTGACCGGCCACCTCGACTCCGGCTATCGCGGTTCCGTCAACCCGCGCGACGCGATCCGTATGGGCATCGACCGCATCGAGCACTTCATGGGCGGCGATGCCATGCCTCCCGATCGGCCTGCGTACGCGTCGCTCGTCGAGATGACGCCCGACATGCCCGAGTTCCGCGCGATCATCGAGCTGTTCAAGTCCGAAGGCGTGTTCTACGACGCCACCCGCTCGGCCTACGGGTACTACGGCGCGCGCGAGCCTGACGTGTTCGACTACTTCGTACCCGAGATGGACTACCTCACGCCCTACGCGCGCAAGCTCGTCGAGGCTCGCCTGCCGCGCCGGATCAACGAACGGTTCGAGAAGATCTACCAGGTCAAGGCGAAGCTCATCGGCGAATTCTACCGCCAGGGCGGCGCCGAATGGATCACGCTCGGCACCGACCATCCGAGCTGGGGCGAGTTCTTCTCCGGGTTCGGTATCCACCGCGAGATGCACGCGCTCAACAAGGCCGGCATCCCTGCCGCCGACGTGCTCCGTATCGCCACCATCAACGGCGCGCGCGCACTCCGAGTCGACGACCGCCTCGGCACACTGGAGGAAGGCAAGCTAGCCGATCTCGTCATCCTGTCCGGCAACCCACTCGAGGACATCCGCAACACGCGCCATGTCCGAATCGTCGTCAAGAACGGCCAAGCCTATGACCCCAACGAGCTGCTCGCGTCGGCCAAAGGGTTGATCGGGCCGAAGGACAAGGAAGACGAGGCGAACTGGTAGGGGTTCGAGGCATCGGCGACGAGGCTGGCCCCATGCAGCGCATCGAGCGAGTGCCCGCTGGGACGCTCGACGACCACAGACCGTCCCGGCCCCGCCCGGCGCGCGCGGCAAGGCGGGGCCGGGCCTCACAGCTCGATCTGCGCGCCCAGCTCCACCACCCGGTTCGGTGGGAGGCGGAAGAACGAGGCCGCGTTCCTCGCGTTCCTCGACATGAGCGCGAACAGCTTCTCCCGCCAGACCGCCATCCCGCGCCGCCGGCGGCTCGCGATGAGCGTCTCGCGACCGAGAAAGTAGGTCGTCTCCATCGGCCTGAACTCGAGGTCGTCGCGCCGGATCGCGGCCAGGGCCTTCGGCACGTCCACGTCTTCCATGAATCCGTAGTGCAGGGCGACGTAGTAGATGCCGCCGGCCAGGTACTCGACCGTCGCACGCTCCTCGGGGCGCACGAAAGGCACCTCCTCCGTCTCGACCGTCAGGAACACGACGCGCTCGTGCAGCACCTTGTTGTGCTTCAGGTTGTGCAGCAGCGCGGGCGGCGTGCCCTGGGGATCGCTGTACATGTAAACGGCCGTCCCGGGGACGCGCAACGGCGGGGACGCCTCCACGCTCGCGAGGAACAGCTCCCGGGGCAGCGTGCGCTCGCGGATGCGCTGCGCGAGGATCTGCCGGCCCCGCTTCCACGTGGTGAGCAGCGTGAACACCACCACGCCGACGAGGACGGCAAACCAGCCGCCCCGCGGGATCTTGAGGAGGTTGGCCCCCCAGAACGCGAGGTCGACGACGAGGAACGAGCCGACCGCCAGGAAGGCCAGCGGCGACGGCCACCGCCACCGCTCCCGCGCGACCACGAAGAACAGGACGCTGGTGACGACCATCGTCGTCGTCACCGCGACGCCGTACGCGGCGGCGATGTTGCTCGACGTGCGGAACCCCAGGACCAGGCCGACGCAGGCGATCATCAGCGTCCAGTTGATTCCCGGGATGTAGATCTGCCCGATCTTCTCCGCCGACGTGTGCTGGATGTTGACGCGCGGCGCGTAGCCGAGTTGCACCGCCTGCATCGTAAGCGAGAAGGAGCCGGAGATGAGCGCCTGGGACGCGATGCTCGTGGCCGCCGTGGCGAGCAAGACGAGTGGGTACAGCGCATGGTCCGGCACCAACCGGAAGAAGGGGTTCTGGACCGCATCCGGCTGCGCCATGATGAGCGCGCCCTGCCCGAAGTAGTTAAGCAGCAGCGCCGGCAGCACGAGCGCGAACCACGCCATCCGGATCGGGCGGGGGCCGAAATGGCCCAGGTCCGCATAGAGCGCCTCGCCGCCCGTCACCACCAGGAACACCGAGCCGAGCACGAGGACAGCGTTCCAGCGGTTCTCGAGGATGAAACGGATGGCATGGTGCGGGTTGACGGCCAGGAGCACACGGGGCTCGTCTCCGATGTGCACGATGCCGAGGACGGCCAGCGTGATGAACCAGACGAGCATGATCGGCCCAAAGGCCTTGCCCACGCCGGCCGTCCCCCGGCGCTGGAACGCGAACAGCGCGACCAGGATGGCGATCGTGATCGGGAGCACGAAGGGCTCGAGCGCGGGCGTGGCGAGTGCCAACCCCTCGACCGCCGAGAGGACCGAGATCGCCGGCGTGATCATCCCATCGCCGTAGATCAGCGCAGTCGCGAACAGGCCGAGACTGATCAGGATCCACCGGCCGCCGCGCGTGGCCCCGACCGGCGTGACCAGCGACGTGAGCGCGAGAATCCCGCCCTCGCCCCGGTTGTCCGCCCGCAGAACGAAGGTCAGATACTTGACGGAGATGAGGACGATGAGCGCCCAGAAGATGAGCGAGAGCACGCCCAGTACGTTCGCCGGGGTCGGCGTGATGCCGTGCTCCGCCAGGAACGACTCGCGGAACGCGTAGATCGGGCTCGTGCCGATGTCGCCGTAAACGATGCCCACGGCGGCCAGCGACAGCACGAGCAGGTAGCGGCCGCCCGTCGCGGCCGGTGGGTGGTGATCCGCGGTCTCCGAGCCCCTGCGCTCCAGGTCTTTCCCGTGCTGCATCCCCGTGTCTCCCTCCCGCTCTCGCCTTCCGCTGCTTCGCCGCAGGAGCAGTGCCCGGCGGCCCGGGGCGCGTGGCGGCCGGTGCAGATCGGCTCCCGGCCGGTTGCAGCGAGGCGGGGTTCCGGGACGCGCCCGCGGCCAGGAAAGATCGCGCCGACGATGTTAAGAAGGCACAAAGATGGGCGTGCCCGCCGTCAAGGAGTCATGAAGACGGTGCGCAGACGCCGGCGGCGTCCGCCGCGGGGAGGTGGAGGGAGAAAATGCTGCCGCCGCCGGGGCGCGGCGCGTACCGGACCGTGCCGCCCTGCGCCTCGGCCAGCCGCCGCGCGATGGCGAGGCCGAGGCCGGCGCCCGCCGTGTCCGGTGCCACGCCCGGCGCGCGGAAGAAGGGCTCGAAGAGCCGGTCCACGGCACTCGCAGGGATGCCAGCCCCCCGGTCCAGCACCGACAAGACCACGTCGTCGCCCTCGCGGCGCGCGACGACCTCGACCGGCGAGCCGGCGGGGGAGTACTTGAGCGCGTTCTCGATCAGGTTGACCAGCGCCCGCAGCGAGTGCACGAAGTCGAAGCGGCCGATCAGCGGCTCCGTTGCGTCGAGCTCGACCCGCACGTCACCGACGCGCGGCGTGCCCGCGAGGCGGTCCAGCGCCGCGCCGAGCAGGTCGTCTGCCGCGTTCAGCTCCGGGTCGAGCGGGAGCGCGCCCGCATTCAGGCGCGAGAGGTCGAGCAGGTCCGCGACGAGGCGATTCAGGCGGTCCGCCTCGACCTCGACGATCGCCGCGCGCTCGTCGCCGCCCTCGCGGATCTCGTGCGCCAGCGCCTTGATCGTCGTGAGCGGGGTCCGCAGATCGTGCGAGACGGCGGCGAGCAGCGCATCCTTGAGGCGGTCCGCGTGCCGCAACGCCTCGGCGTGCTCCGCCTCGGCCGCGAGCCGCACACGCTCCACGGCGAGCGCCGCGTAGTAGCCCAGCGCATCCACGAAGCGCTGCTGCGCCGCATCCAGCAGGATCGGGCGATCATCCGCGAGCGCGAGGACGCCGACCACGCTGCCCCGGACGCCCAGCGGCAGGAGCATCGATCTCGCGTCCGGCTGCGCCAGCGCCACCGCGCCCGCCGCCTCCTCGCCCACACCCACGACGTGGACGGCGCCGTCCAGCCGGCGGACGGCGGCCGCACGGTGCTCCACCACGTACGCGAGGATGGCATCCGCCCACGCCTCGGATGCCGGATCGAAGTCCGGCCGAGCGGCCGCGCCCGCCAGCCGGAACGCGCCCGTTTCGGGTTCGCGCTGGTGGATGCCGCACCAGCCGACGCCGAGCGTGGACCGGATCACGCGCGCCGCGGCTTCCACTGCATCCTCTGCCCTGCCGGCATTGAGCGTCTCCGCGCCGAGCCGCGAGAGGTGCTCGATCTCCTGCGCGCGCCGCTCCGCCGCCGCGGCCTCGCGCCGAGCACGGTCCAGGAGCTGCGCCGCGACGACGCTCGTGCTCAGGAACGCGGCGAGCACCAGCCAGTCCGCCGGCGCCTGGAGCGCGAGGCCGTGGTACGGCGGAAGGAGGAAGACCTCGAAGCAGATGAAGCAGAGGATCGCGAGCGCGATGCCGACGCTGCGGCCCCGCCGCGCGCTGGCCGCCAGCACGACCAGCAGGTAGACCAGCGCGATGTGCGCCTTGTCCAGCGCCCCGCGCAGCGCAACGAGCCCGGCCGTGACCGCCGCGACGACGGCGACCCACAGCAGTCCGGCGGGAGCCGCGCGCGCCAGCGCTACGCGCCGGCGCGCGCCGTCAGCCGATGGCGCGGAATCGGTAGCCAACTCCCGGCTCCGTGATGATGAGCTGCGGCCTGACCGGGTCGCGCTCGATCTTGCGGCGCAGGTTCGCCACGTGCACGCGCAGGTACGCCTGCGCGTCCCCGGCGGGGTCGCGCCACACCTCGCGGAAGATCTGCCGGTGCGTGAGCGTGCGGCCCGCGTGCCGCACGAACGTGCGGAGCAGGTCCCACTCCGTCGGCGTGAGATGGATGTCCGCGCCGTCCCGCTGGAGCGTCCGGCCCGCAAGGTCGATCCGCAGCCCGTCGACCTCGACGACGGCGTCCGCCTGCCCGCCGGCGAGCCGCGCCCGCCGGAGCTGGGCACGGGCGCGCGCCCGCAGCTCCGGGGGGCTGAACGGCTTGGTCACGTAGTCGTCCGCCCCGGCATCCAACAGGGCCACCTTCTCGCGCTCGGCGTGGCGCGCCGAGAGCACGATGATCGGTGCGGCCGACCACTTGCGGATCTCGGTGCAAACCCGGATGCCCTCCATGTCCGGCAGCCCGAGGTCGAGCACGACGAGCGCCGGCAATTCCGCTGCGGCACGGTCGATCCCTTCCCGGCCGGTCTCGGCCTCGATGACGCGCGCCCCCTCCGCCTCGAGCGCATTGCGCACGACGCGGCGGATCTGGGGCTCGTCATCGATCACCAGTGCCGTGAGACTTTCCATGAGCGGCGCCTCCGGGTGATCACCCTGCGACACCACAGAGTACCCGCGACGCGGCCGCGCGTGCAGCGTGCGACGCCCCGGCGGCATCCCCTTGAGGGTCGCCGCCGGGATCCGCTCGCTCTTCTCGGGGCGCGGCGCACGCTCGCGCTCGCCGGTCCGGTGGTGCGTCAGCCAAACACGCCGCACGCGGTCCATGTGCGCATACTGCTCGGCGACCGTCCGGCCGCGCGACCCGAGGTTCCGCCGCGCGCCTCCACGATCCGCCCGGTGACGACGAGGGCGAGCCCCGCGCCCACGCGCCCGGCAGCCGTGCCCCGGATGGGGAGTTGCGCAAATTGTAAATCATATTTACAATCTGCGCATGGTCCGCCGCAACCTCCACGACCGCCTCCGCTCGCTCGCTCGACGCATGCCCGCCATCGCGGTCACCGGGCCCCGCCAGTCCGGCAAGACCACGCTCTGCCGCGCCGCCTTCCCGGACCTGGAATACGTCTCCCTCGAGCCGCTCGACGTGCGTGACTTCGCGCGCGCCGATCCTCGCGGATTTCTCGCCCAATACCGCGCAGGCGCCGTGCTGGACGAGGTGCAGCGGGCACCCGCACTGTTCAGCTATCTCCAGGAGGAGCTGGACCGAGATCCCACGCCGGGCCGCTTCGTTCTGACGGGGTCGCAGCACTTCGGCTTGACGGAGGCCATCACCGAGTCGCTGGCGGGGCGCGTGGCCATGTTGTACCTGTTGCCGCTGAGCCTCGACGAGGTCCGGCGCTTTCCCTCCCCGCCGACGGACCTGTGGACCACGCTCTGGACCGGCGGCTACCCGCGCATCCACGATCGTGGCTTGGATGCGGGCGACTGGCTCGCAGACTACGTGGCGACCTATGTGCAACGCGACGTGCGGCAGGTCCTCAACGTCACCAACCTGGATGCGTTCACGACCTTCTTGCGCCTCGCCGCGGCGCGAACCGGTCAGGAGCTGAACCTGTCCGCGCTCGGCGGGGATGCGGGGGGTTCGCACAACACGGCACGCGCGTGGCTCTCGGTGCTCGAGGCGAGCTTCATCGTCTTTCGCATCCCGCCCTGGTATCGCAACCTGCGCAAGCGCGCAGTCAAGGCGGCCAAGCTCCACTTCGTGGACTCGGGGCTCGCGTGCCAGTTGCTCGGCATCCGCACGCCGGATCAGCTCCGGCTGCACCCGCTGCGCGGAGCGGTGTTCGAGAGCTGGGTTGCCGCCGAGGTGCTCAAGGCCCGCCTCAATGCCGGCCGCCCCCCGATCTCTTCCATTTGCGGGAGGATCGCGGGCTGGAGCTGGACCTCGTGGCGGAGGCCGGCGACCGGGTGTACGGTGTCGAGGTAAAATCCGGCGCTACACTCGCTCCGGACTTCTTCAGTACACCGGCCGCCTTCTCAGCGCGCCTGGCGGAAGAGCTGCCGCACATCCGGCCGATTCCCCGCATCGTCTACGGCGGTGAGCGGCGCGAGCTGCGGGGAGGCATCGAGGCGGTCCCGTGGGCGGAGATCCAGGTCGCCGGCTGGTAGGCACCCTGGCGTCTCCACCTCGTCGCCGGCAGGCACGGCGTCTCTACCTCCTCGCACCCGCCCCCAGGTAGGCCCACACCGCCCGCGCCTCCTCCACCGTGATCTCCAGGTTGGGCATCTCGAGGAAGTGCTCGATCAGGAGCTGCTGCGCGGTATGGTCCGCCTGGACCATGTACTCGGGTTGGGTGAGCATCATGACGACCCAGGCGTAGCTGCGGCGCTCGGTGACGCCGGCGAGGTCGGGGCCGTCGCGGTCGCCGCCACCGATGGTGTGGCACCGGGTGCAGCCCTTCGCCCGGAAGAGCCGCGCGCCCTCCGCCGCCAGCCGCCGCGTCTCCGCCGCGTCCGGCTGCGGCGGCGGCAGCGGTTCCACCGTCAGCGGGTCCGGCGGCTGCACGGCCGCCGCGGCGCCACCCCCGCCCGCGGACGCCGTGTCCGGCGGCGCGACCGCGGACGCGGGCCCACCCGTCGCCGGCGCGCTCTCCGACGGCGCTACCGACGCGGTATCAGCACCTGCGACCGCGGTGGTGTCCGCCCCGCGCGCCGCCGCGCCTGCCGAGTCCTCCGGCTGATCACATGCGCACGCCGCGAACGCGGCGAGCGCGACGACGGCGAAGCGACGGCGTCGCCCTGAACGCGACACCGGACCTCCTTCCCTGCTGCAATGCCGCGGCCGTCAGCTCCTGGAGCTATTCGCCGCGGCGATCTGGATGAAACGCGCCCAGTCGCGCTCGAGCGCCACGGTGCGGCCGCTCGCGGTCTCGAGCATGATCCACGGGCCCGTATCCGTCCTGCACTCTACCACGTCGCCTTCGTGCAGGTCCAGTCTGTCGCAAAGCGTGCGAAGCTCGTCGAACAGGATTCGCTCGACGCGGAACACGTCGCCGCGGTGCACGCCGGCCAGGCTCCGCCTCGGGGAGTCCGGCGCTGTACGTGTCGCGCTCATGTCACCCCCACCGTTTCCGCTGGGCGGGGCCGGTAACGGAGCCGCGCCGCAACGCCACCCGCTTGGCCATCCAGCGCGTCCGCTCCTTCACCGCCCAGCTCCTCGACCCGTGTCACACCTGCATCCAGTGCGGCGCGGATGAGCCGCTCGACCAGCTCCGGCTGGCTCTCCCGCAGCCGGCGAGAGATGAGCAGCGTGTCGACGCCGCCATCCCGCAACGCGTACTCGACGTGCTGCCGGCCGAGCGCGCCCAGCCCGCCGGCGTGCGCCGCTTCCAGCACCTCCCGGAGCAGCTCCTCCTGCTGCTTCCGCGAGAGCGTCGACGCCGCCTCTTCTAGTATCGGCTTCAGCTCGGCAGGGGTTAGCGCGACGTGCAGCGACGGGAGCTCGACCACGCGCCCCGTCATGGTCTTCGGCAACCGCCGCGCCGCCGCAGCGATCATCTCGGGCGTGCCGCCCAGCACGAGGAACCCATCCTCGCCCGCGTCCGCGACCGCGCGCTCCACCGCGAGCCGGGCCAGCCGCTCCGCGGCCAGGTCCGCCAGGCTCTGCCGCACGTCCGTGCCCGTCGCCCCGCGCATGCCCGTGTGCGTTGCCGCACGCTTGCCGCCACGCAGCCCCTCGATGTCCGGCTCCGGCGCGTCAGGCGCCAGATCCTCGGGTTCGCCCAGCTCACCCCCACGGTAGCGGAACAACCGCGCGCGCTGGCGGTCGAGCAGCAACACGATCACCGGGCGGTTCTGCTTCAGCCCGCGCACCAGCGGCGCGACGCGCATCCCCTGCCCCCACGCCACCACGTCCGGCATCGGCGCCGGCAACGACTCCGCGTACCACAGCCGGTCCGGCGTCGCGAACGCCACCCAGCCGCGCCCGGGCAGGAACCCGGTGTACTGGTCCAACCGCTCCATGACGCGGGCGACCGCCGCGTCGAACGCCGCACGCCGTCCCGCCGCGCCGTCCGCCGCGCCGCGCGCCTCCGCCACCAGATTGTTCAGCCACCGGCGCCATGCGGTCTTCTCCGCCGGATCGCGCTCCTCGGCGTCCAGGTAGACGCTCAGGACGTCCCGCTCGCGCAGCTGGCGATACAGATCGAGCAGTTCCACATCGGTGAGCATCGCCCCTGCCCTCCTCTCACGCGACCACGGACTCAGCGGGTTCGACTGTCACCTTGCCCTCCGCTACCGCGCGGATCACATCCGTCGCCGTCACGATCCCGGCCAGCTTCCCGCCTTCCATCACCAGCGCGCGGCGGATTCCTGCACGTAGGAGGAACTTGGCCAGCTCCTGGATCGTCGCGTGCGGCCGGACGGAGAAGATCGCCCGCGTCATGATGTCGCCCACCGTCACCTCCTCGAACACCGACTCCACGATCCCGTCCAGCCCGGTGTAGAGCTGCGGCGCCTCATCCGCGAAGAAGGCGTACCACGATGCCTCGGCCCCCTCTTCCTCCACCTCCTCCGGCGGGTACACCGGCTCGTGCTGCCGCACCTCGTCCGACACGTCCCCCTGCTCGGCCGCCAGCCGGATCAGGTCCGACGCCGACACCACACCCAGCACCTTGCCGTTCACGTCCACCACCGGCGTGCCGGTGATGCCCCGCTCCTCCCAGAGCCGGGCCAGCTCCCGCACCGTCATGTCCGGCGACGCGGTCGTCACTTCCGTCTGCATGATGTCCCTGACCGTGAGCATGGCCAGCTCCTTTCCGTATGGGTGCCCTTCAGCCGCTTCTCGCCCCACAATCTGTCGCGACCGCCGCCGCCGGGGTGTCGGGCGCCGGTGGAATCTGTGTCGGGCAATGCCCGAGCACGATCTCCTTTGCTGTGAGGGGTTCGCCGACCCGCGCGGCGAAGGCGCCGCGACGGGCCATGCACGAGGTTCGCCGCGCGGAGGAGAGCCCGCCACGCAGCAGGCGCGGCTCCGAGCCGAGAGCCGGCGGGCGGCCCAAGGCCACCCGCCGGCTCTTGGACCCTCGCGGGTCGTCGCCGGCTCAGAACGAGACCACGCCCTCGAAGATGAACCCGCTGAACTTACCGCCGTGGCGGATGTCGGTCTCCGGGAAGTCGAGGTACCGCTGACGCGCGTACTCGCCCTTCAGCAGGATCGTGGGAGTCACGAACCAGCCGGCACCGAACTGCCAGCGATCCACGGAGATGTCGTAGTTCTGGCCGCTGATCGGCAGCTCACCCTCCACGGTGTTGTACCGCGCGCCCACGTACACCTTCTCGCCCGGCAGGAACCGGTACACCACATCGGCGGCGTACTGCTCGAAGCGCCGGGTCTCGGGCTCCGTGGACGCACGGCCGTCCGCGCGCTCGATCACGCCGAACAGCTCGAGGCCGCCATACTTCACGAACGGGTTGATCTGGATCGCCCGGATCTCGTTCCGGAACGCGGGGTTGATCAGCCCGGACCACGCCTGCGAGGTCACGTTCGCCTGCACGTTCTCCATCACCATGTAGTAGCGGGAGCCAGCGCGGTCACCCCAGAACAGCGTGGCGCTGGGCGACTTGTCGATGTCATAGAGGGATCCGGTCAGGCGCACCCGCAGCGCGTCGTTGATCTGCCGGTCGAAGCCGAGCTTCGCCAGGAAGCCGGGTGAGCGGGCATCAGGATACGTCACATCACCCTTGTTGACGCCGGTCGTGATGCCGCCCATGGCGAGGAAGCCCTTGTAGCGGAGGTAGATCTCTGCGCCGGGCTCGAACGTGAACGCGTCGAGGATCAGGTTGCCGACGAACGGGTTGTACAGCGCGTTGCCGTTGTCGCTCCGGCGGAAGTGCGCGTCACCGTAGTTCAGGTCGAACATGCCGACCTTCACCGTCAGCACCTCGAACAGCTTGTTCAGCGCCCAGTGGTCGATCGGTGACGCATCGACCTGCAGGTATCCGCCCTTGACCCACGCCTCCTGGTGGTGCCGCGAGGAGAGGTACGTCTCCAGCGCCACGCGGATCCCCGGCGCGAGCTGCGCGTTCATCACCAGGTTCGCCGTGGGCAGGTTGACGCCCCAGCCGATGTCGATCAGCTCGTTCACGTTCACGCTGTCGACGACGTTCGGGACCGCGCGGTTGCTATGGGACATGGACTGGAACTGCGTGGTGAACGCGCCGCCGAAGTCGATCCGGAACCCGGCGTACGGCGTCGCGTCGTCCTTGGGCGGCTCGAACACGTTGATTCCCCGCTGGTCGGCAGGGCGGATGTGCTGGATCGCGATGGGCGGCGCCAGCACGGCGCCCGCCGCCTTCGCCGAAGCCGTGTCCGCTGGCGCGCTCGGCCCGCTGCCGTTGCTGCCCTGGGCGGCAGCCACCGGTGCCGCCAGCAGCGCCATGAAGGCGCCTGTAAGGATCGTGGTCCCGGCTCTCATGGTCTATCTCCTCTCTCTACGGCGTCCTCGTTCTCGGGTCGTGAGGCCCGTCAGTCCACGTCATCGCCGGCCGCCCCGGACCCTCCGGGCCGCCGGCATCGGTCCTACTGCTTCAGCACAACGTCGAAGTGCACCACCACGCGCGGATTCACCTTCAACGTCCCCATCATGAGCTTGGGCGGATTGACGCCGAAGTCCGTCATGACGATCTCCTTGCTCCCCTGCACCTTCAGCGTCCCGTCCGCACCGGGCGTCACGACGACGTCGAGGGTGACCGGCTTGGTCGTGCCGGCGATCGTGAGGTCACCTTCGAGCTTGGCCAGCCCCTCGCCGTTGCCCTGGACCTGGAGCTGGTAATTCGTCATGCGGTAGGCGATGCCCGGGTTCTGGTCGGCCTTCAGCGCCTTCCGCATGTGGTCGTTCATCGTGCCGTTGCGGCAGTCGAGATCCGCCACGGCGATGTCGAGACGGACGCTGCGTACCGACCCCTGGAGGTCCGCGACCGCGATGCTCGGCTTGGCCGCATCGACCTCCACCGCACCGTCCATCCGCGTCGCCTCGCAGCGGAAATCCCGCACCGTGGACGTCCCCTCGAACCACAGCCGGCTCTCGGGCTGGATCACCAGGGCCGCGCGGCCGTTGGCCGGCGACGACGGCCCCGGCTCGATCACGCCCTGGACGGCGAGTACCGGCGCCGGCAGAACCAGCAGTGCGAGAGCGCTCAAGCGTCGCAGCGTGGTCATCGGATCCTCCCTCGTTCTCACGGGATCCCCCGTCATCATTTTCGAACCGTTGCAGTCACTTCTTGACTGCGCGGATCAAGTTGGCCACCGGGAGGGCCGGGCGCTGTCGGGTGGCGGAGGAAATTCCGGTGAGGGAAGGAGGAAGGCCTGTCCGGCAACTCCTTACAGGGCGAGCAGCGGGCAGGATGGGATCGCGACCGGCGAGTTCGCCGGCCGCTTCGGTCACCGCGCGTCGCTCGCCCCACGCGCCAGTGAGGCGGGTCGGGCCGGGACGGCCGCCTCGAGTTCGAGGATCGCCCTCCCGGCAATGGAAGCCGAGGTTTCCAGGCGGACGGGGTAGCGATGCTCGTCATCCGTCAGGTACATGCGGAACGAGCCATCGCCGTTGAAGTGGTCCTTGTCCCGGACGCGCATCTCGACGACGACCACGTCGAAGGCGCCGGCGGGGACCACCACGCGCTCCCGCCGCAGCACCTTGATGTGCACGGGGTTCCGCTCGGGGTCGAAGTGCCGCTCGACGACGTAGGTGGCACCGTCCTCCAGCTCGAGTGTGCGGACGTAGTATAGGAAGGACAGCTCGTCCAGCGGCGCGTCCGTCTCGCTGACCCCCTCGCGCCCTTGCGCGGACCGCCAGCGCCGTTCGCCGGGATACAGCTCGACTTCTTCGCTCTTGGACGAGAACGGGTGCCGCTCGTGCTTGTGGAACCGCAGCGCGGCCATACGCTCCGGGTCCACCCAGGACCGGCTCCTCGCCTCCACCCGGAACGGCCCGACCTTGGTCGCGAAGTCGAACGACAGCAGGTACGTCTCGGCGGACCGGACGGTATCCGTCTCCACGCGCATCACGCCCTTGCCCGATCCGCCCAGGCGGCCGAGCTTGCTGCTGTAGATCAGCTCCTCGCCCGGCCGGAACGGCAGGGGCCTCTCCTGCGCGCCCGCGGCTGCCGCCGGGAGCACGACGAAGGCGAGGCCGCCGACCAGGAGGTCACGGATCGGATGGCGTCGTGGCGTCATGTCGAACTCCTCCCCGCATTGTGGCATCGGCGCTGCCGGCTGCCGGTGATGAATCTAACGTACGCGCCGCACGCGTGGATGTCGGAGAACGGATGATCCTGCGCCGGGAGTCGGGAGGATTCTCCCACCGGGTCCGTGCTGACAGACGGATCCCGCCGTAGGGTGTCGCCCGACGCCGCGTGTAGGGGATCCCCGCACAGCCGGCCACGTGCGCTGCCCGATGGATCGCTCCGGCGGCTCGAGCCATCTTTCCGCGGCGCGGCCGTTTGCGGCGTGAGCGGTCGGTCGTGGAGCGGTGCACGGGGCGAGCCGACGGAGACACGGCCATGCACACGATGGTTCGGCGCTACATCAAGACGGGGATCGGCTTCCTGGTGGCCGGGCTCCTGACTGGCCTTTACGCGCTGGTCCGCCGCGAGCTGTTCGGGGTATGGCCCAACCGCTACGTCGTTTCCGCCCACACGCACGCCGTGCTGGTCGGCTTCGTGATCTTCCTGATCCTGGGCGTTGCGTTGTGGCTGTTCCCCCGGGCGCCCAAGGGTGACACGCGCTATCGGCCTGAACGCATCGCCATCGCGTACTGGATCCTGACGGTCGCGACCGCCGCCCGGTTCCTCGCCGAGCTGGCACGCGCGTGGCGCGGCGGCGAGACGTGGCTGGCGTGGATCGTCGTCCTCGGCGGCGCCGGGCAAGTGGTCGGCATCTTCCTCTACTTCTGGACCATGTGGACGCGGATCCGCGCCGTCGGCAGCCAGATCCGGGAAGCGAAAGGGGAGCGGTTCTGAGGCCAGAACGGAGAAACAGTGTCGCTGTACTACCTGAACGTCACGCTGCACGTGCTGGCCGCCTTTCTCTGGCTCGGCGGCATGTTCTTCCTCGCCGCCGTCGGCGCGCCCGTGCTCCGCAAGGTCGAGCCGCCTGCGCTGCGCGCGGAGCTGTTCGGCAAGATCGGCACGCAGTTCCGACTCGTCGGCTGGATCGCCATCGCCATCCTGATCCTGACCGGCGTCGGCAACCTCTACTTCCGTGGCATGCTCCGCTGGGAGCTGCTCACCGACGGCGCGTTCTGGGCGACGCGGTACGGCCACACGCTCGCAGCGAAGCTGGGCACCGTCCTGGCCATGGTGCTGCTCAGCGTGGTGCACGACTTCGTCGTCGGCCCGCTCTCTACGCGCGTCCGACCCGGCACGCCCGAGGCGATCCGGCTGCGGCGCAGGGCCGCGCTGCTCGCGCGCATCAACGCGGTGATCGGGATCATCCTGGTCGCGATCGCGGTGCGGCTGGCGCGAGGCGGGTGAGCGGAATCGCCGCGTCACAACTCCGCAGGAGCCGCCCCCGATGTGGCAGGTGAGTCACGACTGGCGTGGCCCTCCTCGCGCCCACGGCAGCTCTGCGCGCAGCAGCGCGGCTTCGTCCTGCAGCGCGACGTAGAGCGCGCCGCGCTCGACATCGACCGCGAACGGGCCCGCGGGCGAGCCGAGCATCAACACGAGCCTCTGCAACTGCTGGCCCGTCGCGGCGTCCAGCACCGCGATCACGCTGCGGCCATCCTCGCCCGGCCCGAGCCGGAGCCAGAGATCGCCGCCCGGGCCGACGGCGAGCAGGACGTTGTTGCGGAGCTCGACCGGGATCTCGCCCCGCAGAGCCTACTCGCGGAGACGCGACAGCGAGACCATCCGGGGCGGCGCGGCCAGCGGCTCGCCCAGCCACGCCGGCTCGCTCGCCCCCGGGCGGACAACGGCGACCAGGCTCCCGCGCCAGCAGGTGTTCGGTTGGCGCGTGGTCCCCAACGCACTCGTCAGCGCCGCAGCCCGTCAGGGAGAAAGCGGCGAGCCATACGCCCCACGACACCGTGCGCTTCCGGTTCATCGCAGCCTCTGGTTCCGCGTGTTATGCCGGAGCCCTCGCCGTCGCCGCACGCCGGGCGACTCTCGGGTGTCCGCGGGCTCGGCGTCATCGCCGGGCCTTTCTACTATCTCCCTAGTAGCTCGCGGACAGGGCGTCAAGAACCGAGCGCCGCGCCGTCGGCAGGGCTGCCACTGCCACGTCACACCGTGGCGACGCCTGGCGGGCATCGCTGGCGGTCCGCTCCCGCACAAACGACCTCAACGGGGGTACCGTGACCGACACAGCCGCTCAGGGGGCGTCTCGGCGCCCGAGCATCCACGTTCCTTGTGACCACGCTTACGAACACCCATGCAGACCATCCTCGGCGCGGGCGGGGTCATTGGCCGCGAGCTCGCACGCGCGCTTCGCGCCTTCACCGACCAGATCCGCCTGGTCAGCCGGTCGCCACGCCCGGTCCACCCAACGGACGAGACGCATGCCGCCGATCTGCTGGACGCCGCTGCGACGGACCGGGCCGTCGCCGGCAGCGACGTCGCGTACCTCGTCGTGGGCTTGAAGTACGATACGGAAGTGTGGCGCGAGCAGTGGCCGCGCATCATGCGCAACGTCATCGACGCGTGTAAGCGTCATGGCACGCGCCTGGTGTTCCTCGACAACGTTTATGCGTACGGGCGGGTCGACGGCGTCATGACGGAGGACGCGCCGTTCAACCCGTGCAGCCGGAAGGGCGAGGTGCGTGCGGAGATCGCGACGATGCTCCTCGACGAGATGCGCGCGGGTGAGCTCCAGGCGATGATCGTGCGCAGCGCCGACTTCTACGGCCCGGGCGCGCACACCAGCGTCACCGACTACGTCGTCTTCCAACGGCTGGAGGCCGGGAAGACGCCGCAGTGGATCGGCAACCCGAAGGCGGTGCACACGTTCACCTACACACCGGACGTCGGCCGCGCGCTGGCCGTGTTGGGGCAGTCTGTCGACGCGTACGGGGAGACCTGGCATGCGCCAACGAGCCCCGAGCCGCTGACGGGCGAAGGCTTCGTTCGTCTGGCCTGCGAGCTGGCCGGCCGGCCGTATCGCCTGCAGGTCGCGCCGCGCTGGCTGCTTCGCGTGATGGGCGTCTTCAACCCGGTGCTGCGCGAGAACGACGAGATGATGTACCAGTTCGAGTGCGACTACCGCTTCGACAGCAGCAGGGTGAGGGAGGCGTTCGGGCTGGAGGCGACGCCGTACCGGGACGGCATCGCGGCGACGCTCCAGGCTGCCGGCGCCGAATAATCCGTGCCGATCCCGCAGGGGCCGGGTCGGCAAGCCCGGCCCCTGCGCGTCTCGAGCTCCGGCTCACTCTCGCCTCGGACGTTGCGCGGCCAGCGCGGCGGGCGCTGGACGCGCGCAGATCCCGAGCCGAAGGATCAGGAGGGAGCGACGACCCGGAACCCGCAGCGCGGCCGCTCGCCGCGCTCGCACTCCTCGACCACGGGCGCGCCGACGAGCTCCGCCACCAGCGCCTCGGCGAGGCTGCAGGCGGCTGGATGGGCCGCCGCCAGCGCCCCCAGCGGACAGCCGTAGCCCCGCAAACGGAGCCCGCCGTCGTCGCCTTCCTGCACCTCCGCGAGCCCCCCAGCTCCGTGAGCACCGCCGCCGCGTGCTCCGCCCGCTCGCGCAGGCTGCCCGACGTCGTGGCCGCGGGCCGCTCGCGCCGCCAGCCAGCAGCAGGGCCAGCCGGCTTCCGAGGTACAGCCCCGGCCGACGGATGCGGCGACCGCCCCGCAGCTCGACGACGCCGACATCGCGGCCATCGTCGCCGCGGCGAACACGATCGACAGCCGTTACGGCGAGATCGCGCGGGAGCGGGCGACGAACCCGCAGGTGAAGGCGTTCGCCGAGACGATGATCCGGGACCGCACGGCCCTGAACAACGGCGCGACCGAGCTGGTCACACGCCTGGGTGTCACGCCGCGGGAGAACGATGTGAGCCGCTCCCTGGAGCAGCAGGCGGCGCAGATGCGCGACACGCTGCAGACCAAGTCCGGCGCGGAGTTCGACCGCGCGTACATCGACAACGAGGTCGCGTACCACCGCGCGGTGCTCCAGGCGATCGACGAAACGCTGATCCCGAACGCGAAGAACGCCGAGCTGAAGCAGATGCTGGTGGACGTGCGTCCGGCGATCCAGGCGCACCTGGAGCACGCGCAGTCGATCCGGCGTTCGCTGGCTGCCGGGGCATGAAGCGACGACGCGGACCGACCGGGCGGCCCGTGCGCCTCGGTGCGCCGGGCCTGCCCGTGTTCGCGGCGACGGTGGTCCTTGTCGGCGGCATCGCGGCGGGTTGCCGGGCAGGCCAGGCCCGCGCGCCGGAGCTGCACGTCGTCGAGACCGAGCGGTTCGTGTTCCGTCCGGACACCCTGCGGGTGGAGGTGGGCGACACGGTGGCGTGGCTCAACCGCGACCTGGTCCCGCACACGGCGACGGACGGCGCAGGGGCGTGGGATTCCGGCATCATCGGCACGGCTGCCGAGTGGCGGCTGGTGCCCGCCGCGCCGGGCGTGCACCGCTACGGGTGTGCGCTGCACCCCACGATGGAGGCGGTCCTGATCGTGGAGGAGTGAGGCGTGGTCGCGGCGTCTAGGAGACCATGTCGTGGAGGGTGACGAGCTCCAGCACCGCGAACCGCCGCTCGCCGGCCGGCAGACGCACGGGGACTTCGTCGCCGACGGCACGGCCGAGCAACGCCTGGCCGAGCGGCGACGCCATGGAGATGTGGCCGGCGTCGAGGTCGATGAAGTCGCCAGTCACGAGGGTGTATTCGACCTCTTCGCCGGTGGCGAGGTCCTTCAGCCGGACGCGGGATCCGAAGCCGACCCGGTCCACCGGGAGGTGCTTCACATCGATCCGCGAGAGCTCGCTCATGCGCTGCGTGATCTGGTGGATGCGGGCCTGGACGAAACGTTGCCGATCCAGCGCGGACTGGTACTCGGCGTTCTCGCTGAGGTCTCCCAGCTCCACCGCTTTCCGGATGACGGCCGGCAGGACGACGTTGAGCTCATGGCCGAGGCGCTCCAGCTCTTCGGAGAGCCGCGCCTTGATCTGTTCCAGCATGCCCGACTCCAAGTGGGAAAGAGAATGGATCCACGGGCCGGTGGGCCAGCGCGCCCGGGAAGCCAGAGGACCCGGCCGGCTGCCGCGCAGCGCGGAGCCGAGCCGGGCCGGGGAACCGGAATCTAACCCGGAGGAGGCCGATGGTTCCAGTCCCTCGGCGGATGACGCGGGCCGGCGCCCGCTCCGACCGGCGGGGCGCACCGGGCAGCGCGCGCCCGGCGGAAGCCCCCCCCCCCCCCCTTC
>Ga0181858_1000168_pt1 | contig 27048 bp, 25 predicted proteins | sample NewIslPassag4_SG_FD_130749 | JGI IMG/M metagenome (GOLD analysis project Ga0181858, IMG submission 130749) | Feedstock adapted compost microbial communities from Newby Island compost facility, Milpitas, CA, USA - Passage 4_SG | ecosystem: Engineered > Solid waste > Feedstock > Composting ...
TGTTCACGCCGTCAGCGGTGCTGCGGCAGGCGGCGCGGATCATCCGGCATGGCAATTCGCTTCGCGCTTGATGAAGGGAAACAATACTTCCACCTGGTGGGTCAGAATAAAAACGGATGATCTGCCAAAAGTTCCGCCAGAGGACGGCCGGTTTCTGTCCGTGATCAACCCAACGGTTGAAAAGGCGGCGCTGTATATTCCCGCGCCGTCGGACTTCAGCAAACCCTACATAGCCTATTACGCGGGCTGGGGATACCCGGCCGAGCAGCAAAATGCCGAAAGATTCGCCTATCCGGTCTTCAAGCTTCCCGACCGGATCGAGGGAGATTATGTCTATCTCCAGTTAAGCTCCAGCTACTCCAACAATTACACCTTCCGGGTGATGGATGAGGACACCTACGACCGCATCAGGGACAATTTGGCCGGGATTGTGGCACTTCTGGTCGGATTTATCGCGGCGTTCGGCCTCAATATTTTGTTTCAGTTCGCCACATTTGGTTTGAGGGCGAAACTCTATTATATCCTTTACCTGGGCACGGTGGTCAATTACCAGGTCACGGTGCTCGGCATGGTCCGGCTGTATTTGCCAAGGAGCTTTGCCGATTTTATGGTGGCGAACTCGCCCGCTTTTGCGCTTCTCATGTTCGCGGCCGCCTTACTGTTCTTCCGCCTGGTTTTGGACCTCGAGAAATTTTTTCCGCTTATTTATAAGCTCTCCGGAATTTGTTTGCTGCTAATCTGCCTCGACGTCATTGCGATTTTCGCGGGGATCAAATTTTGGGGAAACCATGCGGCTATAGTGGTTTCGTATGTGACAGGCCTCCTCATTATCATGATCGCTTATTTTGCCGTGCGAAAAAACATCGAATTCGCCTCTTATTTGCTGGCGGGCTGTCTGTTTATATTTGCCTTTGCCACCATATTCAATCTTCGGGCTTGGGGGATCATTCCGAGCAACGAGTTCAGCCTTTTTGTGATTATGATTCCGCTCGTGGTGCAAACCGTACTTTTGGCCTTCGGCCTCCGGGGGTTCGTCAAAAAGCTGGCCGCCGAGAAGGAAGATGCGGTCCGGCTCTATCAGATTGCGGAAGGAGAAGTGGTTTCCAAGGAAGCGGCTTTTTTGCAGGCACAGATTCGGCCGCATTTTCTGTTTAACGCATTGAACGTGATCGCCTCCCTCTGCTATACGAATCCCGCCAAAGCGGCGGAAGTGATCACGGATTTGGCGACCTTTTTCCGGTACAGCTTCGATTTCAGAAACCTGCAAAAGTACGTGACTTTCAGGGAAGAGCTGGAGTTCATCAAGGCCTATGTCCGGATCGAGCAGGCCCGATTCGGGGACGGGTTGAAGGTGGTGTATGAGCTGGAAGATACGGAAGGTTTGATGCTGCCGCCTTTGCTTCTGCAGCCGCTGATTGAAAATGCGATCAAGCACGGCATTCGGAAGCGGCGCACGAGCGGTACCGTCACGATCCGGGTGAAAAGTCAGGAGAAACACTATTGCATCGAAGTTGAAAATGACGGGGAAGGCATCACCCCGGAGGAAATCGAGGAGGCGCTGTCTCCCGGCAGGAAGCCTTCCGGCGGCGTTGGGCTGGCCAATATACGCAAGAGACTTCAGATGTTTTACAAGACCGATCTTTCGCTGGAAAGCCAGCTGGGAACGGGGACGAAGGTCACGATTCTATTGCCGAAAGACAGGAGCGCTTAAACGTTGATGTTCCGGAAAACCTCCCGTCTGTTTCCGGCGAACGGCGTTTCAGGCAACTTTGCGGTTGCCTATCTTTACAAGCAACCCTGCGGTTGCATATAATGAGGACATGAAATGGAACAAGGAAGCCATCTTCGATGCGCTGGGCGACGCGACCCGGAGGCGCATTCTGGACGAGCTGTCCGAGCGCGACGAGCAGACGCTGTATGAGCTGACGGCGCGCCTGGTGATGAAGCACCGGCTGGCCATTTCGCGGCAGGCGATCGCGAAGCATCTTTCCAGGCTGGAAGCGGCGGGTCTCGTCAAATCGGTGAAGAGGGGGAAGTTCCGGGTCATCAAGTTCGACAGGGAGCCGCTGCAACATTTGCTGGACGAATGGCTAAAGTAAAGAATGCCAAACATCGTCAATACACGGGAGGCATGAGCGGATGAAAATTGTGGTGACAAGCATTTTTGTGGAGGATCAGCATAAGGCGCTGGAATTTTACACGCAAAAGCTGGGCTTCACGGTCAAACATGACGTGCCCGCCGGGAAGTACCGGTGGATCGCGCTGGTTTCCCCGGAGGAGCCGGAGGGCACCGAACTGTTGCTCGAGCCGAATGAGCATCCCGCGGCCAAGGAATATCAGAAGAAGCTGATGGCCGACGGCATTCCGGCGACGATGTTTGGCGTGGAAGATACGCAAGCGGAGTATGAGCGGCTGTCGGCGCTGGGCGTGAAGTTCACGATGGCACCGACGAAAATGGGCGAGCTCACGATGGCGGTGTTCGACGATACGTGCGGCAATTTGATTCAGATTATTGATAACAGGAAGTGATTTTGAGCGGCAAAGCGGCAGCGGGGACGGGATGGTGCCGTCCCGGGCGGCCGCTTTTTTTATTCGTTCGCATAAAGCGAGATGGCTGCCCTGGCCTGCTCCACGATCTGCGGGATCAGGGATTTCGGCCGGATCACTTTCATTTTGCCGCCAAAACCCAGCACATACGCCAGCGCCTCCTCTTCCGTATCAAAACGCAGCGTCACCGGCAATCTGCCGCCCGCCTCCGCTTCGCCGATTTCCGACTTCTGCACGAACTTGTCCGTGAACGTCAGCCTGCCGATGATCGACGGGTCCGCCAGCACCTCGATTTCATACTCGGGCAGAGAGGCGGCAAACCGCGCCTTGTTTTCGTTCCAATAGGCGGCCAGGTTGAAATGCGGCGGGCGGACAAACGTTTCGGGCAAAACGTCGGCGTGGAGGATGCGGGAGATGCGGTACGTGCGGTACTCGGCTTGGCCATGCATGGCGGCCAGGTACCAGGCGCTGCCTTTGGCGACCAGGCCCAGCGGACAGACAATCCTTTCCGTCGTCTCACCGCCGGCTTTTTGATAGCGGATGCGGAGCTTGCGATCTGTAAGAAGCGCGTCCAGCACGATGCGCAGCGTCTCCGTTTGGCTGCCGGCGGAAGGCTTCCAGGCGCCGGTGTCGATATAGATTTTCTCAAGGTATTGCTGCGCGCTGCTTTTGATGGTTTGCGGCATGGCGGCTGCCAGCTTGCGCCGAAGTTCCAGTCCGCCCGGCCGGATCCCGAGCTGTTCGAGCAAATGGTCGGAAGGCAGGAGAAATAAGGATTTCAGCTCGTCCAGCTTCAGCCCGCTAAGCGCGCTGCGAAAGCCGTCCAGCAGCTTCCAGCCGCCGGCTTTGCCGCGCTCGGCGGTGACCGGAATGCCCGCGGCGCTCAGGGCGTCCATGTCGCGGAGGATCGTGCGTTCGGACACTTCCAGCGCTTCCGCCAGCTGGCGGGTTGTCATTTTTCCGTGGTTTTGCAGCAGGATCATGATTTGCAGCAGCCTGTCCGCCCGCATCGGATGCAGCTCCCTTCCGTGTTCTTGCTTCGTTTATTGCAGCGGCTAATCATGACAACAGATGTCGTATTTATACCTTACCATTGGAAAGGGATAAAACAAACCTTGGGGAGGTTAGCCGTGATGCAAAATCAGAACGGAAAACTGGCCGGGAAAGTGGCGCTGGTCGCCGGGGGCACGCGCGGTGCGGGGCGCGGCATCGCCATCGAGCTTGGGGCCGCCGGGGCGATCGTTTACGTGACGGGCCGGACAACCCGGGAGCAGCGCTCCGAATACAATCGTCCGGAGACGATCGAGGAGACGGCCGAACTGGTGCGCCAGGCAGGCGGATGCGGGATTGCGGTCCGGACCGACCACCTGGTGCCCGAAGAGGTGCAGGCGCTCGTGCGGCGGATTGAGCGGGAACAGGGCAGGCTCGACATTCTGGTTCATGACATTTGGGGCGCGGAGACGATTTTTGAGTGGGATGTGCCGGTGTGGGAGCATTCGCTGGAAAAGGGGCTGCGGGTGCTGGATTTGGGCCTATGCACGCACCTGATTACGAGCCATTTCGCATTGCCGCTTCTGATCCGGCGGCCGGGCGGCCTCGTCGTGGAAATGACCGACGGCACGGCGGAGTTCAATCGGGAGCAGTACCGCGTTTCCATGTACTATGACCTGGTGAAAAACGCGATCATCCGCATGGCCTGGGCGCTGGCGCAGGAACTGAAGCCGTACCAGTGCACGGCGGTGGCGCTGACCCCGGGCTGGATGCGCTCGGAGATCATGCTGGAACATTTCGGCGTCACGGAAGAAAATTGGCGGCAGGCCGGCGAGCGGGACCCGCATTTTCTCATCTCGGAGACGCCGCGGTATGTCGGCAGGGCGGTCGCCGCGCTGGCGAGCGATCCCGATGTGGCCAGGTGGAGCGGCCAGTCCTTGTCCAGCGGCGAACTGGCCGAAGTGTACGGCTTTACGGACATCGACGGCTCCCGGCCGAATTTTATGCGGTATTACCGCGAGATCATCGTGCCGGGCAAGCCCGCGAATGCGGAGCGGTATCGGTAACAAGGACGAGGCGGATTGGGAAAACAGGCATGCTTTGAACGTTCAACCGCTTCCGCGAAAAATGTCGAATAATAGTATTGACAATCGCACATTACGCTATTAGAATTAATCCATAGTATTCCACTTGGAAAACTGAAATGTCTCTCGCCGTTCAGCTGTTCATCGAAGCGCACGGGGAGTGCGAGGATTTTTTCTAGTGTGAAAAGAGGAGGTCAACCATGATCAAGTCCGGAAAGAAGTTTTCATTTCTCCCTTTGTTTATCGCGTTCGTGCTGGTGCTTACCGCATGCGGCGGATCCGGCCAGAGCGGAGGCGGCAATGCCGCCAGTCCGAGCCCGAGCGCCAGCGCTGACAACGGCAGCGCCGCGAGCGGGTCGCCGTCGCCGGCGGATGATTTTCCGAACAAGCCCATTGAAATGATCGTGCCGTTTGATGCGGGCGGCGTGTCCGACATCCTGGCCCGCTCCTTCGCGGATGCCGCGCAAGGCATCATCCCGCAGCCGATCACGATCCGCAACATCGGCGGCGGTTCCGGCACCATCGGCAACTACGAGCTGGTGAAGGCGAAGCCGGACGGCTACACCTGGCTGTGGGCGGCCACGGGGCACATTTCGTCCACGCTGCACATTACGCCGGCCCAATACACGAAAGACGATTTTACCATCGTCAACAAGGCGGGCGAGATGGTCGCCGCCATCGTCGTGCCGAAAAACTCCCCGTTTAATACGCTGCAGGACCTGATCGACTACGCGAAACAAAATCCGGGCAAGCTGACGGTCGGCAACCCGGGCGAAGGTACCGTCGTCGCGCTGCTCGCCAACATGTTCGCGGACGAAACGGGCACGCAGCTGGAGCTCGTGCCGTATAACGGAAGCGGTCCGCTGCTTCCCTCCGTGCTGGGCGGACACGTGATGGCCGCTTTCATGAACGTGCCGGAAGTGCGCGGCCAGATTGAAGCGGGCGAGCTTCGCGGGCTGGCTGTGCTGAGCGAAAAACGGGTCGATCTGCTCCCCGACATCCCAACGGCTCTCGAGTTTGGCGTAAATGTGGCAGGCGGCGCCAACCACTACATCATCATCCCGAACAACGTGCCGCCGGAAATCATTGCCAAGATTGATGAGCTGACGAAACAAGTATACGAATCCGAGAAGTTCAAGCAAAAGATGGCGGACATCAGCTATCAGCTGGCATACAAAAACGGTGCCGACGCGAAAGCGGAAGTGGATACATGGTATGAGAAAACGGGCGAACTGTACAGAAAGCTGGGACTCCTAAAATGATGAGTCACACGATTTTCCGGGCGCGGATCATCACCGCGCTTCTCTTGTTCGTTGCGGGTTTGGTTGTGCTGTGGGAAGCCTCCGATCTTCCGCTCGGAACGCTGAACCGCATCCGGGCGGGATTTTTTCCGACCGTGTTCGGCGTGCTTATGGTGATTCTCAGTGTCTTGATGATCGTGCGGGAATCCTGGAGCAGGAAAAAGGGCGTGGATCCGAAAAATGATGCAGCGGTGGATACGGATTCGGATGAAGGACCTGTAAATCTGAAGGGAGCCGCCATCATTTCCGGGATTTTCGTGCTGTATGTGCTGATGATTGATCTGCTAGGCTTTCTCGCGGCTTCTTTTGTGGGAACAGTGGCGTTGGGTTATGTGCTGGGCCTGAAGAACTGGCGGCTCATTGTCTTGTCCGTCGGGACAGTGCTGACAATCTGGCTCATTTTCGACATCTGGCTGGACCTATCCTTGCCGCGCGGAATGTGGCTGTGACGTGATTGGCTGTGATTTATGCGGGTAACTGTCGCTGAAGGAGACGTATGCGATGACAGGCTTTGAAGACATATTGAACGGATTTGCGGCGGCGCTGTCCCTGACCAATTTGCTGGTTTGCCTGGCCGGCGTCGCGCTGGGGACCCTCGTCGGCGTGCTCCCCGGCTTGGGGCCTGTTGGGGCCATTTCCATGCTGCTTCCGCTCACCTTTTCCATGGATCCCGTCTCCGCGCTGATTCTTGTGGCGGGTGTCTATTTTGGCGGCATGTACGGCGGATCGACCACATCGATCCTCGTCAACGTGCCCGGCGAAGCGGCTTCAGTAGTCACGACGCTGGACGGATATCAAATGACGAAAAAAGGCCGTGCCGGCGCCGCGCTGGCGATTGCCGCCATCGGGTCGTTCGTGGCGGGAACCATCGGGATGGTGCTGCTGACGTTCCTGGCCCCTCCCATCGCCCGCATGGCGACCAAGTTCGGCCCCCCCGAATATTTCGCCATCGTGCTGGCGGGTCTTCTGATCCTCTCCAGGCTGACGGACCGGTCCCTGATCCGCAGCTATCTCTTGATCGCCGCCGGAATCGTCATTGCGCTGATCGGCATAGATCCGATGAGCGGCGTGCCCCGGCTGACGTTCGGCACCGGCTGGCTGATTGACGGAATCAATTTTGTCCCGGTGATCATGGGGCTTTACGGGCTTGCGGAAGTGATCGGCTCGCTGGAGATGACCTGGCGCAAACCCGAGAAGGCGGATTTGTCACTGCGCAAGCTGATGCCGAACCGCACGGAGATGAAGCGCAGCACGGGTCCCATCATCCGCGGCGGCTTGCTCGGCTTCCTGATGGGCCTTCTGCCCGGGCCGGCCAACATCCTGAGCACTTACGCCGCATACGGGCTGGAGAAGAAGCTGTCGAAGCATCCGGAAGAATTCGGCAAAGGGGCCATCGAGGGCGTGGCCGCTCCCGAGTCAGCCAACAACGGCGCCACGACGGGCGCGTTGGTGCCGCTCTTGTCGCTTGGCGTGCCGTTTTCGCCGATGCCGGCCATCCTGCTCAGCGCCTTCATGATCCAGGGCATCACGCCGGGACCGCTAATGATGCAGCAGCATAGCGACCTGTTCTGGGCGCTCATCGCCAGCATGTACATCGGCAACGTGATGCTCCTGATCCTGAACCTGCCCTTGGTAGGGCTGTTTGCGAAAGTGTCCCATTTGAAGCCGTACGTGCTCATGCCGATTGTGATGGTGTTTTGCTTCATCGGAGCTTATTCGGTTCGAAGCAGCATGTTCGACGTGATCGTCATGGTGGTGTTCGGCCTGCTGGGATATTTGCTGAGAAAAGCGAAAATGGAGCCGTCGCCGCTCGTTCTGGGATTGCTCCTCGGACCGACGCTGGAAAACTCGTTCAACCAGTCCGCGCTGATTTTCCATGGCGATCTGGGCCAGTTCTTCACCCGGCCAATTTCTGGCACGCTGCTGGTCGTCGCACTCATCATCACATTCTGGCCCTTGATCGGGCGATTGTTCAAGCGTGCCGCAAGCCGCACAAAGAATGGGTGAACCGGCGCAAAGGTGGGATCGAAAGATGGAAGTCTCCCGTGAACAATATGATGTGGTCATCATCGGCAGCGGCGGTGCGGGCTTGCGCGCCGCGTTGGCCGCGGCTGAACGGGGCGTGCGCCCCGTCATCCTGACAAAAGGTCAGCCGCAATGGTCCGGAGGAACGCTGTCGGCTCATTATTCGTTTTGCGCCGTTCTGCCCACCGCCGCTTTCGGCGACAGCCCGGAAGTGTTCGCGCGGGACATCCTGCGCTCGGGGGAAGGCATCTCCGATCCGAAACTGGTCCGGGTGCTGGCGGAGCGATCCGGCGAGGCGGTGGCGTACGCACAGCGGCTGGGCGTGAAGTTTGATCCGGCCGGGGACGACCCTGGCGTGCCGCATCTCGGCTGGTTGGCCGGGCACACGTACCCGCGGGCGGTGCACGTCGGCAATGCGGTTGGGCGCGAGCTCATCCGTGTGCTGCTCAAGGCGGTGCGCAAGGCGCGCATCCCGATCCACGCCTTCACCAGCGCCACGGACCTCGTCGTCGAGGACGGCGAACTGTGCGGTGTGGCGGCTTATCACATCCCGTCGGGAGAGTTGCGCATCTATGAGGCGCCCGCCGTCATTCTGGCCACCGGCGGGGGCAGCCAGATCTACGAGTTGAATACGAACCCGGTGGAAGCGACCGGCGACGGCTACGGCATTGCGCTGCGAGCAGGAGCCGAGCTGATGGACATGGAGTTTGTGCAGTTTTATCCAACCGTGTTTGTGACGCCGGCCGGCGCGCGGGGGCTCATGTTCAACTCCGGCATTCTGGTGCCCAAAGGCGCGCGCCTCTTGAACCGGTTTGGGGAAGATTTCTGGGACCGATACGGCGCAGGTCCGTTGAAGGATGCGACCCGAGACGTCATGACCCGCGTGATGTCGCAGGAGATCGCCGCCGGCGGCGGCACCGAGCGCGGCGGACTTTACATCACCGTCCGCGGCCTCGATCCGCGCGAACTGCCGCAGCTGCAGCAAAAGCTGCTGGAGGATGTCGGCGTGGATCCGAATGCCCAGGAGCATGAGGTGGCACCGGGAGCCCATTATTTCATGGGCGGGATCCGTATCGATGAGGAGGCAGCCACGAAATTGCCGGGCCTGTATGCGGCCGGTGAATGCACGGGCGGCATCCACGGCGCCAATCGGCTGGCGGGCAACGCCTTGTCCGAGAATCAGGTGTTCGGGGCCATCGCCGGGCAGAGCGCGGCGCAGCATGCTCTTCGGCAGGCGAGGCGGGCAGGACAAGCGGGGCAGACGGGACGGTTGCGGGCCGATGCGAAGACCGCGGCGCGGGTGCTGGAACCCGTGCGCGAGCTCATCAGCCGCACTCGCGCCCGGGCCGCGGGCACCACCGGGGATGTGATGTCGCCGGGAGAAGGCTGGCAAGCGGTGCGGTCGGTCATGCAGCGCTGTGTGGGCGCGACCCGGACGGAAGAACAGCTGAAAGAAGCGATCGCGGTGCTGGAAGATTTGCGGGACAACGGCATCCGGCGCCTGACGGGGCGGGATTCCGCCTTGCCGTACAACCGGGACATAAGCCGCGCGCTGGATTTGCGCAACATGATCGACACGGGCTGGAGCGTGGCGGTGGCCGCGCTGGAACGCCGGGAAAGCCGCGGCGCGCATGTGCGGCTGGATGCGCCAGAGCGGGATGAGGCATGGACGTGCAGTCTGGCGGTTCGGCTGTCGAACGGACAAGCGGATCTGCGCAAGTATCCGCGCGGTGAGGTGAAGGACGGATGAGCGCATCGGGAAACGCATCGGCAAGGAAGGCAAACCCGGCGAAACCGGTGATGTGCGAAGTGGCCCGGAAGCTTTTTGCGGATGACAGCGTCCGGTTCCAGACGTATGAGGTGCCGCGCCAGGACGGCATGACGATCCAGGATTTGCTGCGCTATATTGCCGACGAGTTGGACGGCACGTTCGCTTTCTTCGAGCATTCTTGCAAGCGCGGGTTTTGCGGCAGCTGCCTGGTGACGGTGAACGGCCGAAAAGTGCTGTCGTGCCGCACCCTCGTGCCGCTGGAGCCGCACGTCCTGCGTATTGAGCCGGCGATGAAGACGGAGCGGGATTTCTGGCCGGCGTGGCCGGAGGAAGACTGACCGGGCGAGGACAGACCGAAATGAGACTGTTTTGGCCGGCCCGGATACGAAGTAACGGATTTATGCCTAGAAGGAGGAGTAACCATGGGTGACAACCGAACCATCGTTTGGGGAGATATCAAGGCGGAACCGGGGCAGTACGCATACGGTAAGGTGCCGGTTATGGAGCTGGCCCACGGCGCGCCGGTATCCATCCCGGTTCTGATCGTCAACGGCGCGAAGCCGGGTCCCTGCCTGTGGCTGAACGGCGCGGTGCATGGCGATGAACTGAACGGCCCGATGGCGATCCGCAACCTGCTGCCGAAGCTGGATCCGCAGAAGCTGTCCGGCACCGTGATCGCAACCCCGATTTCCAATCCGTTGGCGTTTCAAGCCCGGCAGAAAAATACGCCGCAGGACGGGCTGGATATGGATATGCAGTTTCCGGGCGACCCGCACGGAACGCTCTCCCAGCGTATCGCCCATGCGCTATTTGACAAAATTCGCGCCCACGCGAATTATCTGATTGATTTTCACACGCTGGGCACGTATTATGAAGCCAAGCCGTATACCGTATTCAAGCGCGTGCCGGGCGCAGGCGGCGGGATTTGCGAGGCTGCCGAGCGCATGGCGCGCGTGTTCGGCGGAACGGCGCATTGCCGCGTGGACCTGGGCGGCAGCCTGAATGAGCTGCCCGGCAACGTCAGGGGGTTCCTGGACGTTCAGTGCCTTCTGCACGGCATTCCCGCCTTCATGGCCGAGATCGGCTCCGGCGGGATTATCCAGCCGGACATGGTGGCGCTGGGCGAGCGGGGCATTCTGGCCGTCATGCATGATCTGAACATGTGGCCGGAAGCACCCGAGACTCCCGAGCGGGTGAAACCGCATTTGCCGGACAATCCCTTGATCCTGACGCGGCGCAAATTTATATACACGGGCCGTGGCGGGCTGGTGACGGACAGCGCGCCGAGCGGCACTTTCGTGAAGAAGGGCGAGCTCGTGTGCCGCATCGTGGACATGTTCGGCACGGTGGAAGAAATCCGCGCCGATCAGGACATGTACATCATCTCCCATCGCCGAAATCCGCCGGTGGATACGGGAGACCGGGTTGCATTTGTGGGACTGGAATGGGAACAGGAGGCCGGAACGAATGCCTAATTTTCGCTTGGCAACTTTGGAAGATGCGCCTGCCGTGCTGGATTTGACGCTGCGGGCGTACAAGCCGATCCGCGAGATGGGGATCAACTTCGCCGCAGCGACGGCGGATCTGGCGCTGGTGGAGCGGAACATCAAATACAACATGTGCCTCTTGATGGAAGAAGAAGGGCGTATCCTCTCCACGATCTCCATCCGCATGCCTTGGGGACCGCAGCCGGGACCGTTTGGACTGCCGCATTTCTGGTGGTTTGCCACCGATCCGGATGTGGGAGGCAAAGGGATCGGCCGCAAAATGATAACCTGGGCGGAAGAGACGATGTGCCGCGACACGCTGAAGGCGCCCGCAGTATCCCTGGGAACGGCGGACCGCCATCCGTGGCTCATCGACATGTACAAACGTTGGGGCTATGAGGTGCAAGGATCAAAAGATCTCGGGCGGGGGCACATCACCGTTTTCATGAAAAAAGTGCTGATCTCGGATATGCCCGGAAAAGGGGGACATTGAATGTCGGAACAAGCGGATCGTTTTGTCGTGGACGGGGTCCCGGTGCATGAAGCGCTGCGCAATCCGGTGATTGACCAAATTGTGCGGCATGTGTCGGTGCGCGATTTTGATACTTCGCGGCCGATTCCCGAAGGGGCGCTGGATATGATGCTCGCCGCCGCGCAAAGCGCGCCCACCTCGTCCAATTTTCAATCCTGGAGCGTCATTGTCATTCGGGATCGCGACAAACAGCAGAAGCTGATGGAACTGTGCGCTCATCAGGCATTTATCGGACAGGCGCCGCTTTTCCTGGTCTTCTGCGCAGATACGTACCGCCATCGGTACGTCACGGCCAAACAGGGGTACACGTTCAATTCCGACTATCTGGATCTGCTTCTTGTGTCCTCCATCGACAGCGCACTGGCCGCCCAAAATGCCGCTCTGGCGGCGGAAAGCATGGGGCTCGGCTGCTGCATGATCGGCGCCATCCGCGACAATGCAAAGGAAGTGGCGGAGCTCCTTGAGTTGCCCACGGGCGTATACGCCACCATGGGTCTGGCGGTCGGCTATCCGGCGCGCAAGAATCCCGTTCGGCCGCGCCTGCCGCGGGCTGTCGTAGTGCATACGGACAAGTATTCGACGGAGCAATTCGACCGGGAACTGGAAGAGTACGATCAGCGCATGGCACAGACCGATGTTTACGAGGGCCGGCGCGTGCGAATCCCGGGCGTGACGCCGCCGCCGGAGCAGGATACGGGCCATTACGGCTGGCTGGAACATACGGCCCGCCGAATGGCGCGCGGGAACGAGTTCCGCCGGAACCTGGCGGCGTTTCTGAAGGAGCACGGTTTTTCGTTAAAATAAAATTGCCGGGCAATGACGGGCCGGGCAGGGCAAACAAGCTGGACAGCCGGGCGTGGGGCCCGGCTTTTCCTGTATCCGGCGCTGTTGCAGTTGAAAGGGGCTTGGGCTGGCATGTCCGCAGTGTTGGGAAGAGATCTGCTGTTTCAATTGATGAAATATTACGAGGTGCCTTACGTGTTTGGCAATCCGGGAACATCGGAGCTCCCTTTCATCGAAGGGGCTTCCCGGTACGACGGCATCGAATATGTGACGGCGCTGCATGAGGCGAACGCCGTCGGCATGGCGATGGGGTATGCGCGACAGACGGGCAAGCCCGGCGTTGTTGTGCTCCATGTGGCGCCGGGGTTGGCCAACGGCATGGGAAACATTTACAACGCCTACCGCGCCGGCATTCCGCTGGTCGTCATCGCCGGGCAGCATCATTCCCGGCTGCTCATCGAAGAGCCGATCCTGGCGGGCGACCATGTCGGGCAGGTGCGCAGCATGACGAAATGGGCGCACGAAATCCGGCACGTGCACGAAATGCCGCTGGCGCTGCACCGCGCGTTCAAGGTGGCCACGACGCCGCCGCAGGGTCCGGTGTTCCTGTCCGTGCCGTATGATCTCGCGATGTCTCCCTCGCCGGTGGAGCGTCTGCAGCCGCCGACGCGGGTGGCGTCCGGATTCGCGGCGGAGCGGGCCGTGCTGGAGCGCATCGCGGAGGAACTCTTGGCGGCAAGAAATCCGCTGATCGTCTCCGGCGACAGGGTCGGAGATACCCGGGCGCACGTGGAGGTGCAGGAACTGGCGGAGACGCTGGGCATCGGCCTGATGGCGGAAGGCATGTCGACCCGGGTGAACGCCGATAACCGGCATCCGCAGTATCTGGGTATGCTGCCGCCGAGCTCGGCGATGATCCGCAACATCCTGAAGCAGCACGATGTGGTGCTGTATGCCGGCGTCACCGTGCAGGCGCCGTTCCCCTTGTTCGACGACCGCGGCAGCCTGGTGTCGCCGGACACGAAAGTGATCCACCTGAGCGACGATCCGTGGGAAATCGGCAAAAACGTCCTCGGCGGAATCGGCGCGTGGGGTGATGTGAAAGCCAGCCTGAAGGCTTTGCTGGAGATCGTTAAAGATCGGGCGGGTTCCCGGCAGGAGGAGATTCAGCGGCGGCGGGAAGAAGTGCGCGCCAAGGCGGAAGAGCGGCGCCGAAAGCTGGAGGCGGAGCTGGAAGCGGAGCGCGGGCGGGAGGAACTGACCGCCAACGTCGCTGCCGCCGAGCTGGCGCGGCATCTGCCACAGGACGGCAGTTTTGCCATTGTGAACGAAGCGGTGGCCAATGCCGCGTCGTTCAGCAATTACATTCCCATGTGGGAGCCGAACCAGTATACGGCCGGCAAAGGCGGAGGGCTCGGCCATGGAGCCTCCCAGGCGGTGGGCATGGCGCTGGCGGAACGGCACCGGACGGTGGTGGCCGCCATTGGAGACGGCACGTTTCTGTATTACCCGCAGGTGCTGTACAGCGCCGTTCAGGTGAACGCCCGCGTGCTATATTTCATTGTGAACAACCGCGCCTATCACATTTTGAAAACCGGCATGCAGGCGATGAAAAACTTCGGCGCGCCCTTCGAAGTCGTGCCGGAAAGCTTGGATCTCAACGGGCCGTTCGATCTTGTCCGGATGGCCGAGTCGTTCGGCGTGCCGGCGGAGCGCGCGGTGAATACGCAGCAGCTGAGCGACGCGCTGAAACGGGGGTTGGCTGCAGACGGGCCGTACCTGATTGATGTGGTCATTCAACAAAATTAGATTAAGGAGGTTATGCCGATGGAATGGAACCTGTGGATTAACGGGCAATGGGTGCAGACGGGAAAACGTTTTGATGTGGAAAACCCCGCGACACGTGAGATCATCGCGCGCGTCGCTTACGGTGCCGCCAAGGAAGCGCGCATGGCGGTGGATGCAGCGGAGGAGGCGCTGCCGGCCTGGCGAAGCAAATCCGCGTACGAGCGCGCGGCCGTCCTGATGAAATGGTATCAGCTGATCGAGGCGAACAAGGATGAGCTGGCCCGCCTTCTCACGCTGGAGCAAGGCAAGCCGCTGGCGGACGCGTACGGTGAAATACAACTGGGCAACAGCTATGTGCTCTGGTACGCGGAAGAAACGAAACGGGCCTACGGCCAGACAGTCCCCGCTTCCGTGGCGAACAAACGGCTTCTGGTGCTCAAGCAGGCCGTCGGCATCGTGGCGGCGATCACGCCGTGGAACTTCCCGATCGCCATGGTCACGCGCAAAGTGGCGCCGGCTATTGCGGCGGGATGCACCGTTGTGATCAAGCCGTCGGAGTACACGCCGCTGACGGCGTACAAACTGGCGGAACTCGCCCACGAAGCGGGCTTGCCGCCCGGCGTGCTGAACGTGGTCACCGGCAACGAGCAGGAGATCGGGGAAACGTGGCTTTCCGATGAGCGGGTGCGCAAAGTGTCGTTCACCGGCTCCACCCGCGTCGGCAAGCTGCTGATGCGGCAGGCGGCGGAGACGGTCAAGAACGTGTCGCTGGAGTTGGGCGGCCATGCGCCGTTCATTGTCACGCCAAGCGCCGATCTGGATCTGGCGGTGAGCCAGCTCGTCGCGCCGAAATTCCGCAACGCGGGGCAGACGTGCATTTGTCCGAATCGCGTGTTCGTGCACGAGTCAGTGAAAGACGCGTTCACGGAGAAGCTGGCCGCAGCGGTGAAAATGCTTCGGGTGGGCAACGGCCTGGAGGAGGGCGTCCACATCGGTCCGCTCATTAACCAGGCGGCGGTGGACAAGGTGCGGACGCACCTGCAGGATGCGCTGAGCCGCGGCGCCAAACTTGTGCATCAGCATGAGCAGGTGCCGGACACCGGCTATTTCGTGGCGCCGGCCGTCCTGGCGGACGTGGACGAGAACATGCTGTGCATGCGCGAAGAAACGTTCGGCCCGCTGGTGCCGGTGACGACGTACCGCACGACGGAAGAAGTCATCCGGCGCGCCAACGACACGCGCTATGGCCTGGCGGCCTATGTGTTCTCGCGGGACCTGAAAGAGTCCTTCGAAATCTCCGAAGGGCTGGAGTATGGCATCATCGGCCTGAACGACGGTCTGCCGACCTCCGTCCAGGCGCCCTTCGGCGGCATGAAGGAAAGCGGCATCGGCCGCGAGGGCGGCCACTGGGGGCTGGACGAATTCCTGGAAGTGAAGTATATTTCGATGAATTTGGGTTGAGCGGAATATAACCATTCAGGTACCCAGGCGGGATGGTGAAGCCCGGCATGGCGTGCGCTGTGTCGGGCTTCATTTTCTCATTGCGGCATCTTCCGGGATGCACGGGCAATCAAACGATCATTCAAACGGTATGTTTATGTTGAAAACGATGGATGGAGGCGCGCATGAAATATTTCACGAAAGATGGTACGCGGAATGTCAGGTCAATGGATTTTTGACTTTTCCGGAGACCGAAAAAGATTGGGAGGAACAAAAAGCCTGGTATGCCGCTCAGGGGTTAAACTACGAAGAACTGTGCAAAATCGATCTGGAGGCCAGAAAAGCCGATTTGCTTAAATACCTCCCGGCATCTTTTCACCCCTATATTCATGACGGAACGCTGAACTCCACATTTCCTTCTGAAGAGCTCAGAAATATGGCTGATCAATGGAACTCGGCATTTGAAGCGCGCTCGAAAGCACTGAGGGACGCGTATTGGAGCCATTACCAAGCCATCCAAAACGCATTGCCGCGGAATGTCATCCGGTTGGCGGAAAAGTCGTTGCATGACGCCAAGGTTGCTTCAGTGGAGCGGCCTTCCCGGGAAACATTTATTATGACATTGGATTGCAGCGGCAGTTTTTATGATCCATCACTTCTTCGATTAATCTTTAAAGGTGTAATAAATGTTCAGCCCGCTGCCATCCATGCAGGGAGCTGGTGGCTTTATGAAGAAGTTTATCTCACGGAAAACGGTTTTGAGTTTCATATATTATTTGATCAACCATTGCAAGAGTTCACTATCTCCGCTGCAGACGTGGACATTGAGCTTTAATTTACGCTTGCGAACGAAAATAAGCCAGAGGCTGTTCAAGTCCGAAAAAAATCGCCCTCTACCCGGCTGGTAAAGCCTAGTAGAGGGGTTATATGGCTATGTCCGAACCCGGACCTAGGCTGACATTGTCCGGTTACTCTTTGGATTCGGCGCCAACTTCTTCAAATTCCGGTTCGGCAATGGCGGAATTTGCCGGCTTGTTCGAAGCGGGAAAAGGCATCACCCGCGGAGAATCCGATTTGTTGAGCAAAAGACGCGTCACGTCGGGCCGCGAGTAATGGCCCACCGGATCAGCGGCGGACTTGGCAAGGGAAATCTGACCAAGATCGATGTCGGCGTAAACCATCCCTTCTTCATCTTCCGGCAGCGGTTCGGCAAGAGGACGGCCGTCCGGCCCGAAAATCATGGCGAACCCGCCCCCGGGAAGCAGCAGTTCTTTCTTGTCGGGCGTATCGCAGAAGAGCTCAATCCCCGCCTTGGACACCACGGCACAGGAAGCCAGGACGAAACATTGGCCTTCTGCGGCATACATTTGGCTTGCTGCCATGTTGAGCTCAGGACCCAATTGATAGGCCAATCCGCGATAGAGAGAAAAGCTGGGCCAGGAGGCAATGTGCACCTGTTCGTGCATGCTGTACATGGCATACTTGGTTAACGGCTGCAGGTGCTCCCAGCAGCAGAGGGCGCCGACGCGGCCGACGTTAAGCTCATATACGGCAAGGTCGCTTCCGTCACCTTCTCCAAAAACGGTGCGTTCCACGTGGGTGGGTTTCAGCTTGCGCCGATTGGCAACCCTCGTTCCATCGGCTGCAAAAATCGCTTGCGCCATGTAGAGGCTTCCGCCATCCCGTTCGCTGTAGCCGATGACGACGTTGATTCCGCAGTTTCGGGCGGGGTCCGCGATGCGCTGAAAACGCGGGTCATCCGCCTGAAGCGAGTTCTCATGGTACTTCTCCACAAAACGCATTCCCCAGGCGGGACTCCCCAGCCAGATCCACCAAGGATATCCCGGAATCCAGGTTTCAGGAAAAGCGATGATTTGTGCTCCGTTTTTGGCGGCCTCTTCAATGAGCGCCACGGACTTTTCGATGGTTGCGTCCGCGTTGAGCCAGACAGGCTCGGCTTGTACGACGGCAGCGCGAAATTGTTTTAACATCATTCATCCCTCCCAAATGTTTTTGATCGCAGGGAAAATAGTGCTCTCGCTGGTTAACATCATTATATTTTCAGCGCGTAATCCGTATCTTGATCGTGAGAGAACAAAAACTTGGCTGTTTGAGAACGCTTTCTTTTTGATCCGGGCTAGCTGTTGACCAATCCTTTCCACAAAAATATAATAATTACTTAAAAATTCGGAATATTGGAGGTGATCGAATTGAAAACGATCTTGACAACGGACCAGGTAGCGGAACGCGAACGTTTTGCCTATTGGCGCGAAATGATCTGCGATGTGTTTGTCAAGCTGGACGCGTCTCAGCTCTCCCGTCAGACGTTTGCAGGCCGGATGGAAGTCGGGTCTTTGGAGGATATTCAGATTACCGAAGTGACGGCGGATGCGCAGCATGTCGTTCGCTCCAAACGCCAGATTGCGAAATCCGGGGAGGATTATTTTCTCGTAAGCCTGCAAACGATCGGGCAAGGTTACACGTCGCAGGATCAGCGCGAGGCCTCGCTTCAGCCGGGCGATTTTGTCTTGTATGACAGTACCAGGCCTTATGTTTTGCATTTTGAGAAACCGTTTCAACAGATTGTTTTCCAGTTTCCCCGCTCTCTGCTGCTTGCGCGCTACAGACAGGCAGAGCAGGTCACGTCGGTACGGATTCCCGGGACACAACATCCCGTCAGCGCGTTGGTATCCTCATTCTTAAGAGCGTTGGCATCCTCTTATCCCCATCTCGACCCTGTTACACGTTTGCGCACAGCTGAAAGCGCTTTAGATTTGCTGGCGGCTTCTTTGCGTTTGGTCTCCGGCGCCAAGTTGGATGAGCCTGACTCCATGGCAAATCTCCATCGGGCCGGTGCCCGGGCCTTCATCTCTGCTCACCTGGCCGATCCAAACCTCAATCCGTCACTGGTGGCGGCCAGCCTGGGCATTTCCACCCGCTATCTGCACAAGTTATTTGAAGCGGAAGGACAATCCGTTGCGGCTTTTATCCGCGACCGGCGCCTGGAACAATGCCGCCGGGCCCTCGCTGACCCCGAACAAATCCACCGAACCGTGATGGACATTGCTTTTCAATGGGGCTTCAATGATGCCGCCCACTTTAGCCGCATATTCAAACGTCGTTTCGGGGTGAGCCCGACCGAATACCGCACCGCCGCTTTGAAGACTTCCGAGGAAGAGAAGCGATCTGAACTTTCATCCCCCAAAGGCAAGAGGAGATTTCACAAGGTTTCCCTCAAATAAAATTAAAATTGCCTCCCCAGGGAAAAAAGCGGGGAGGATGATTTATTTGGGATAACGATAAAATCCCCCAAACGGTGAGGTGAAAACGATTTTGTTCACTTGACACGCCTCAAACCGCGTGTTATCCTTCAAGATGATAATGATTATCATCTTCGTCCCTCAGAAAGCAAGCAATGATAAGTCAGAAGTGGGATTGACCCCCTCCTGCACCAGACACACCATCACCACCAAATAGACAGATCACCAGACGTCATCATGAAACAAGACACCTCATGCAGACAACACCTTCATATCCTTTTCTTTGCGTGCTATGAATCCGTATTGATCTGCGATTCGTAGCATGTTTTGTTTGGGCGCACATAAGGGGGATTACGGAACGTTGACTTTAATCAGGCGTTTTTTCAGCTATTACCGGCCGCATAGAAAGCTGTTTTATCTGGACTTTTTCTGCGCGGTTCTCGTAGGGCTTTTGGAGCTCGGTTTTCCGCTGGCCGTGGCGTGGTTTATCGACGAGCTTCTGCCGACGGGGAACTGGAGCATGGTGGTGGCGGTCAGCGCCGGGCTGTTGGCCCTGTACATATTAAACAGCGCCATGCAGTTTGTGGTGAACTATTGGGGGCACAAGCTGGGGATCAATATCGAAACGGACCTGCGCCGCGAGCTGTTCCAGCACGTGCAGCGGCAGTCGTTCCGTTTTTTTGACAACACGAAAACCGGCTACATCATGAGCCGCATTTCCAACGACCTGATGGAAATCGGCGAGCTCGCCCACCACGGGCCCGAGGATCTGTTCATCGCCGTCATGACTTTCCTGGGCGCGTTCTGGGTGATGCTGTCCATCAACGTGAAGCTGGCGCTGGTGGCCATCATCATCGTGCCGTTCCTCATCTGGCTCATTTCGTACTGCAACATCCGGATGAACGAAGCCTGGAAAGAAATGTACGGCCATATCGCGGACGTGAACGCCCGGGTGGAAGACAGCGTGGCGGGCGTGCGGGTCGTGCAGTCGTTCACCAACGAGGAATATGAAATTGCGCGGTTTAACAAGGACAACGAGTTTTTCCGCAAGGCCAAGCTGAAATCGTACAAGGTCATGAGCTGGAACATGTCCAGCATCTACGTGGCCACGCGGCTGATGACGATCATCATCCTCGTGTACGGCGCCTGGCTGAGCTACTCCGGCAAGCTGTCCTACGGGGATCTGGTGGCGTTCATCCTCTACCTGAACATCCTGTTTCGGCCCATCGAAAAAATCAGCGCGCTGCTCGAGCTTTACCCGAAAGGCATGGCGGGCTTCAAGCGGTTTGTCGAGCTAATGGACACCGAGCCGGACATTCAAAATCGCCCGGATGCCATCGAAGCGCCGCCATTAAAAGGAAACATCGAATTCCGCAACGTGACCTTCGGGTACGAAAAAGACCGCAAAGTGCTGAAAAATTTGTCCCTTTCCATCAAAGCGGGAACCACCGTCGCCCTGGTGGGCCCGTCCGGCGCGGGGAAGACGACGATCTGCTCGCTGATTCCTCGCTTTTACGATGTGGATGAAGGCGCCATCACGATTGACGGCATCGATGTACGCGACATGACGAAGGAATCGCTGCGCGCCCAGATCGGGATTGTGCAGCAGGACATTTTCCTGTTTGCGGGCACCATCCGGGAAAACATCGCCTACGGCAAGCTGGATGCGACTCAGGAAGAAATCGAGGAGGCGGCCCGCAAGGCGAACCTGGCCGACTTTATCGCCTCCCTCCCGGACGGTTATGACACGCAGATCGGTGAGCGGGGCCTGAAGCTGTCGGGCGGTCAGAAGCAGCGGGTGGCCATCGCGCGGATGTTCCTGAAAAATCCGCCGATCCTGATTCTCGACGAAGCGACCTCCGCGCTGGACGGGGAAAACGAAAAGATGATCCAGGAGGCGCTGAACGACCTGTCGAAAGGCCGCACCACCATCGTGATTGCCCACCGGCTGGGCACGATTCGGAACGCGGACCGGATTTTGGTGATCACCGACGAGGGGATCGCGGAGGAAGGCACCCACGAGGAACTGCTCGCCATCGAAAACGGCCTTTTTGCCAAAATGCATGCGCTTCAGTTCAGTTGAAGGTGCGCGTGCTGCCGGAAGGCGCCAAAGATTATCTAGCGGAGGCAAACGCAATGGATCAAGAGCTTTATGACGTGACGATTGTAGGCGGCGGGCCGGCGGGGCTGTTTTCCGCCTTCTACAGCGGGCTGCGCGAAATGAAAACAAAAATTATTGAAGCCCAGCCCGAGCTGGGCGGCAAGCTCCACGTGTATCCGGAAAAGCTGATCTGGGACATCGGCGGCCTGCCGCCCGTCACCGGCGCGCAGCTTATCCGGCAGCTGGTCCGGCAGGCCATGACGTTCGAGCCGACGGTCGTCCTGAATGAGAAGGTAACCGCCATCCGCAAAACGGAAGCGGGGCATTTTGCGCTGGAGACGGCATCCGGACGAACCCACCTGTCCAAATCGGTCATCCTCGCCATCGGGGGCGGCATCATCAAGCCGCAGAAGCTGGGGATCGAAGGCGCCGAAAAATATGAGAAGACCAATCTCCACTACACCGTCCAGGAACTGAAGCGGTTCAAGGGCAAGAAGGTGCTGATTTCCGGCGGCGGCCACACGGCGGTGGACTGGGCGAACGAGCTGGTGCCGGTTGCCCGCGAGGTGCACGTGGTTTACCGCGGAGGCGAGTTCAACGCCCATGAGGCGCAGGTTTCCCAGCTTTTGCGGAGCCCGGCGAAGTGCCTGTTTTATACGGAAATCCGAAGGCTGATCGCCGATGCGCAAGATCAAACGATCTTAAAGGTTGAGCTTATCAATAATCAATCCGGTGAAACATGGGCCGTGGACGCCGATGAAGTCGTCATCAGCCACGGCTATGACCGGGACACATCCCTGCTGGAAAACAGCGCCCTGTATCTCGAGATGGCCAACGAATACTGCCTGAAAAGCACATCCTGCGGTGAAACGTCGGAGCCGGGCATATTCGCGGCCGGGGATATCATCCACTATGAAGGCAAGGTGCATCTCATCGCCGGCACCTTCCAGGATGCGATTAACGCCGTAAACAAGGCCAAGCAATTCATCGATCCGAAAGCGAAAGGGTACGCCATCGCCTCCAGTCACAACGAAGTGTTTCAAACCCGCAACCGGGAGATCATCGCTTCCCAGTTGTGATCCATGCACGAAAAAGGGAGCCCGTAAATGGGTTCCCTTTTTTATATGCAACCGGAATCAAGGCATCTTCGGGACCCAGCCTTCCAGCTTCCTTTCGAGGAATTCCTCCCCGGCTGCGGTTGGATCAGGCGGGATATTGTTCTCGGCGTTCCGGCTTTCCATCACCACTGCGGCGATCGACATCACCACGATCGTCACAAGGAATACCACCACAAGAATGTCCTTCAGACTTTTCATTGCATTTACCTCCCGGCCCTTTAGAGTTATACTGAATTCAATAAGTTTATGGCCAATATATCGATAACACCGTATAACAGTAAAGGAACATTTATAACAGTTGAAGGGCGCGGGGATTATGCATATTGAGCTAAAACGCCATTCGGGCACGCCGCTTACGAAACAAATTGTCCATACCTTATCCGATCGCATCCGCTCGGATCTGCTGAAAACGGGCACGAGGCTGCCTTCGGTGCGCGAACTGTCCAAGACGCTGAAAGTCAGTCAGGTGGTCGTCAGCAAGGCATATGCCGAGCTGGAACGGATGGGGTTGATTCATTGCGTGCAAGGGAAGGGGTGCTTCGTGGGTCCGGAGCCTGAACCCGATTCCGGGATGCGGGAATTGTCCGCTTCGTGGCAATTGTCGACGATTGATTATTTGCCCCGGGCGCACACGTGGCGGCTTTTTCAGGGGACTTCTTCGAGCTGCCGGTATTGGCTGCATCTTGCGGAAGTGGATCCCCGGCTGCTTCCCAACCGGGAAATCAGCAGGAACATTCACCAATTGATCATGGAAGATCCGGAGATCATCGGGAATTACGGGCCTTTTCAGGGGGATGCGGAACTAAGGCGGGCACTTTCCGCTTACTTCCGGGAATGCGGTATTAACGCGGATGCGGACGATTTGCTGATTGCCAGCGGGTCTCAGCAGGCGATCGACCTGGTGGCCCGCACGTTTGTGGGGCCCGGGGACACGGTGTACATGGAAGGTCCCACTTACTCCGGCGCCATCGATGTGTTTGCGGCAAGGGGAGCGCGCATCATTACGGTTCCTGTTGACCGGGAGGGGATGAGGGTTGATGTCCTGAGCAAATTGTGCGACACCAATCCGCCGAAGCTGATTTATACCGTCCCCACGTTCCACAATCCGACCGGCACCGTGATGAGCGTCACGCGCAGGACCCGGCTTTTGGAACTGGCCCAGAGCTATAACGCGATCATTCTGGAGGACGATGCGTTCGGCGACATTTATTATCGGACCGAGCCTCCCCGCACGATCAAATCGATGGACCGTTTCGGCCATGTGATATTCGCCAAGAGCTTCAGCAAAATTCTTTCGCCCGGCTGCCGCGTTTCCGCCATCGTGGCCTCCGGCACTTTTCTGAACCGGCTGATTGCAGCCAAGACGATCGCGGACCTCGGCAGTCCCATGCTCAATCAAAAGGCCCTTCTGCCGGTCATTCAATCCGGCCTGTTTCAAAAGCATTTGAAAAAGCTGAGGACGGCCCTGAAAACCCGCCGGGACATCATGCTGGAAGTGCTCAGGCGCCATGCGCCCCGGGGCGTGACCTGGACGGAGCCCGAGGGAGGCTTCTCCATTTGGGTGACCATGCCGAATGGGGCGAAATCCGCCGATCTCTACTTGCTCGCCCAACAAGAAGGGGTGGCGATTCTTCCCGGCATGGCTTGTTACGCCACCGAGCCCGAACACCATCGCTTTCGGATATGTTTTTCTTATCTGGACGAGCATTCGCTCAGGGAAGCAACGGTTATCCTGTGCGACGTGCTTCGCCAGTACCTGTCGGCTCCTTGATATTCCTGCCGGCCTTTCTGCACCCTTTTACGCCTGACGATCTGGCGCATCAAAGCTACAACAACGGCCTGATCCGGGCGCTGAACCGGTATGAGCGGCACGCGTTTACCTATTCGTTCGAGTATTTTGACTACGCGCGGCATTCCACGGACGAAGAATTTTTTAAAAACATGGCGTCTTATCTGAAGACGAAATACCGGCTGCACACCTGGTCCTTGTGCCTGAACATGAGCCAGATCAGCACGGATGTGCAGCGATTCGAGGTATGCCATGCGGGGCTGCATCGGAAGGATGCGGCCATACGCCAAAACGTCACGAAGCCAAAATGCCCCGAATGCGCTGCTGCATTTTCTCATCCGGCAAAATGCCCAAATCCGTGGCCAGCCGCTCTTTGTACGCTTGTAAATGCTTGATGGCCGCCACCCGGTCCCCCGTTTGCACATTAAGCCTGATCAGTTCGTAGTTCAAGGTTTGATCGTACGGGTCTTTCGCCAATCGGCTTTGTCGACGAAATCTCGCGCGCAAGCCGCGATCATCGCCGTCTTGGGGCGGGATCGCGGCTTTTTGCTTTTGTTTATAGGTTGTTATGTGCGAGGTGTTATACTTCAGAAGTGAGATAGTGAGAAACGGCAGCCATACGCGTTTGGGCCGGAGTTGGAGAGGTGTGCAGCCATGCTGCGTGCGGTGGTAATCGATGATGAAATCTATGCGGCGGAAAATCTCGTTCGCATGCTGGAAGACACCGGGATGGCGGAAGTGGTGGGGTGGTTTGTGAATCCGGTCGACGCGCTGGACAAGCTGGGCAGTCTGAACGCGGACGTCATTTTCACGGATGTCGTGATGCCCGGCATGGACGGGATGACGCTGGCGAACCGTGTGCAGCAGATGGATCGGCCCGTCAGGGTGGTGTTTGTTTCCGGTCACGACAAATACGCGGTGGACGCTTTTGAAGCCGGCGCCCTCGACTATTTGCTGAAACCCGTGACGCAGGAACGGTTGCGCAAAACGCTGCGGAATTTGAAAAAGCATCCGCTGCGGCCTATTTGAGCAGCTTCACGATATCGGCTTCGATCTTTTCCGGCCTGGTGGCCGGAGCGTACCGGCGGATTACGCGCCCATGCCGGTCCACGAGAAATTTCGTGAAATTCCATTTGATTCGGCTCGTAAGCCAGCCCCGTTTCTGCGCCTTCAAAAAGGCAAAGAGCGGGTCCGCATCGGGACCGTTGACGTCGATTTTGGCGAAGATCGGAAAGGTGACGCCGTAGTTTACCTGGCAAAACCGGGTCGTCTGATCGATGTCCTCAAATTCCTGTTTCATAAACTGATCGCAAGGAAAGCCAAGGATCTCGAAGCCTTGGTTTTTGTATTTTTCATACAGTCTTTGCAAACCGGCAAATTGCGGCGTAAACCCGCATTTGCTGGCCGTGTTGACGATGAGCAAAACTTTGCCTGCGTAGTCCCGCAAACTTTGCTTTTCGCCATTGGCTTTTGTGACGGTGAAATCATGCACGGTGGTCATGGGCGCCCCGCCTTTCGATTTACGGAAGGTTGGTTTCTTTTGCGATGTATCATAGCGCAGTCCGGCATGCCCGGCAAGCCTTTGTCAAGCCCTTCCGTGACGGATCCCAAACAGCGCCGCATGTTTTTTATTCCCCCTACATAAGGCACAGAAATTGCTACATCATTCAATGAAAGCGACTTCAGCGGCTGCGCCGGATGAAAAGGGGTGTCTCGTATCGTTTACGTTTGGATGGCGGTTATTCAGATTGTGTATGTGGCGCTGAACTCCTTGCGCATGGTGCTCATGATTAAAGGATGGAAGTTCGTGGCCTCCCTGATCAGCATGCTGGAAATCAGCATCTACATTCTGGGGCTGACGATCGTGCTGAATCTGATGGATACGCCGCTGGGCATTATCGTCTACAGCGCGTCCTACGGCATCGGGATCCTGATCGGCATCTATCTGGAGGAGAAAATCGCCATCGGCTACATTGCGCTGCAAATCGTCACGGACCAGACCAAGGAAATGTCCCAAGTCCTCCGGGCGCACAAATTCGGCGTCACAAGCTGGATAGGCGAAGGGGCGAACGGACCGCGCACGATTTTGCTGCTGCTTGCCAAGCGGAAAGAGTATCGGGCCCTGATCAAAATCATCAAGGAGGTGGACGAGCACGCCTTCCTGCTTTCGTTCGAGCCGAGGAAATTCATGGGGGGCTTCTGGATCAAGAAGACCGGGCTGTAGCAAAATTTTTTGCGCTTTGTAAAAAAATTTTTACGACCGGAAATGTCTTTCGCCGGCCCGAATCCGGCCGCGAACCGGCCGGTTCCCGCTTTTTCGCGCGGAAAACGGCCGGTTTATTGTTTTGGCACGGATATTGCTAGTAAATAAGTGAGCCGGCGAGTCACGCAATGGAAGGAGGGGATGGGTTGTCTCTTGTCGACTTTTTTGCAGCCAACGGAGACAAGATCCTGGAAATGACCATCGAGCATGTGAAGCTGGTTGGCTTGGCGGTGGCGACGGCGATTCTGATCGGCGTGCCCCTCGGCATTTACATCACCCAGCGGGAAGCGCTTGCAAACGTGGTGCTGTCGATCGCGGGAATCATCATGACGATTCCGAGCATCGCCCTGTTTGGCGTCATGATTCCAATCTTGTCCATCATCAACCAGGGCATCGGATTTTTGCCCGCCTACATCGCGCTTGTGCTTTATTCGCAATTGCCCATTATCCGCAACACCTATGTGGCGATCAAAGGGCTGGACCACAATGTGCGCGATGCGGCCATCGGGATGGGCATGACCACGTGGCAGCGCCTGATAAAGGTGGAGGTGCCGCTTGCCTTTCCTGTCATTATGGCGGGGGTGAGGGTCGCGGTCGTGCTCACCATCGGCATCGGGGCCATTGCGGCCTACATCGGCGCGGGAGGACTGGGTGAGTACATTTCCCGCGGCATTTCGACCAGCTACACCGTGATGGTGCAGGCAGGCGCCATTTCCGTAGCCGTGCTCGCTGTCGTTTTTGACTATCTGCTCGGGTACATCCAGAAAA
>Ga0181858_1000169_pt1 | contig 26944 bp, 23 predicted proteins | sample NewIslPassag4_SG_FD_130749 | JGI IMG/M metagenome (GOLD analysis project Ga0181858, IMG submission 130749) | Feedstock adapted compost microbial communities from Newby Island compost facility, Milpitas, CA, USA - Passage 4_SG | ecosystem: Engineered > Solid waste > Feedstock > Composting ...
ACCCACGGCTGCGCCTATGCGGCGACAAAAGCAGGACTGACCCACTTCGGGGCGAGTCTGTTTGAAGAAATCCGCAAAACCGGCGTGCGGGTCGTCACCCTCCACCCGGATCTGACCGACACCGGCTTCTACGATCATCTGGACTTCCGCCCGGCCGAACTCGCCGACACGGTCATCGCACCGCAAACCGTCGCCGAAGCCTTGCGCTTCGCCTTGCAGCTTCCGCCGGGCACCGTCGTCACCGACATCACATTGCGGCCCCAGCGGAATCAAATCGTGCGGAAGAAACAAAAAACGTCACCCGACATCCTCGAGTGACGAATTGTTTTTTCGATTCTTTTTTCACGTTCGATACAGGAACGGCTGAATAACATCTTGCTGAATGATTCTTCCTGTCTCTTGCGTCAGTGAACCTGTCACTGCGACACTCACTTTTCTTGCTGTCCCAAGCAGAGGGTTGATTTTTTCAATCTTCGCATGATAACTCCCCTTACCGTTTAAAATCTGCGTGACAAAAGGGCTATAAAATGAAGGGACGTATCCTAGCAAATGCTTCCCATCCTTTGTCAATACCTTGACTGCATAAGGATCTTTCTTATTGGTCGGCTCGCTTTGGAACAATAGCTCCTCGCCAGTCGAAAGTTGCTGCACGACGTTTTCACCATCATAGTAACGCCAACCATGAATATCAAAATCAAAATGATAATCAAACCCATAGACCATCACAGGCGTCACAAATTCATACGTATCGGTCGCCTGCTTCCCGCCGGTTGCTTTCAGCAGGTCCATCAACGTGTAATCGGGCGGAAGCCCTAAATTTTCTAGTATCTCTTGAAAATCCGGGCGTCTACGATCGGGCAACCTTCTGGCAAAAGGCGGAAATAAATTCTCAGACTCATACACTTTGTATTTTTCTGGAAAAGATACATGCATACGATAACCATCCGCCAAGGCGTCTTCTAACGTTCTCAGCCCATTCATGGCATAATTAAAGCGATACACTTTACCATCATGGCTTAAATTTCCTACATGATATTTCTGTCGCGTTCGACTGTTTTGCCAAATAAGCCACAACATACTTTCCTTACACATGAGCATTCATTCCTTTTCTTTATAATACCAATTGAGGAGCCATTCTTTTCGGTACAACACTAACTCTTCAACCCAATCTCGATAAATATCTGACATAATTACTTCAGGAACAGTTTCGACAATTTGTTGAATCATTGGTGCACTTATGAGTTCTAGCTTAATAGGGGCCAATCGCACGCTATTGTCAGCAGCCCTTATAATTCCCCAATTATCGCAATGACGGTCCTGATTGGCAATTAACGCATCAAATATCAAAACACAAATAAATTCTGCCAAGTAACCGTATTTCGTTAACACTTGAAAAAGAAGTTCCAACTGATTTTCTAGTGATTGAAGTTCGAAATCCGGACAAATGGAATAAAATAAATCCCCGCCTGAATGAAATTCCTCGCCGACATCGCAAAAGTTTTCCGAAAGTACTCCATATTTGTCGTCTAATTGGGCAAAGATGACATGATGAACATTCAATTCCAACAAATCGCCAATTCTTGCGGCGATAACCTCGGCCCAAGCTTCTCCTGTATTTTCCTTGGGGAATTTGAACAAATATCTTTTCTCTGAACCCGGCTTAATCAACCAATATTTCTTGCGGGTCCCCGGAGCATGAGTTTCATCGTCTTTTTTCCAATTGGAAACATCAATAATTTCCATCCGTACCCCATGTAATTGGTCTTGACGTAATGTGTCAGTTTAATTATATCTCTTCCAGCAAATTGATGGAAGAAAAAATATTTCATATTTTTATGAAATAGATGTTTTACAAGTAAAGCTGTGTTTTGTGTTATACTCTTGTTCGTAAATTGATGTGTATTCCATTCCGAGGTGTCCTATGGCCTGGTTGTATGTATTGGCTGCAGGGATGATCGAGGTCGTGTGGGTGGTCGGTTTGCGCTATTCCACCGTCTGGTGGCACTGGCTCATCACCGTCGCAGCCATTATTTTCAGTTTCTACTTCATCATCAAAGCGACCGAAAAACTCCCCGCGGGCACCGTTTATGTCATCTTTACCGGCATCGGCACGGCGGGGATTGTTTTGTTGGACGCCTTCTTTTTTCAAGGCAACATTTCTTTCATGAAATTGCTGTGCATCGGTTTCATCGTCCTGGGCGTCATCGGATTGAAGGCAAACACCGACGGTTGATGCTGTGCCGATGATTGTGCCTGGACCGCCGGTCCGGTCGGCGTTGGAAGGAGGGATATCAGGCCATGGCCTGGTTTTGTCTCATTCTGGCCAGTCTGTGCGAAGTTTTCGGCGTCACGTTCATGAACCTTTACGCCCGCAAAAAAACGGTTTTACGGCTCCTGTTGATGATTGGGACGTTTGGCCTCAGTTTTCAGTTGTTGGCCCTGGCCATGCGGCACATTCCCATGAGTACCGCCTACGCCGTCTGGACCGGATTGGGCGCCGTCGGCGCCGTGCTGGCAAGCATGTTGTTTTTTCACGAGCCCGCCAACCGGCGCCGGCTGTATTTCATCGGTTGCATCCTGATCGGCGCCGTGGGGCTGCGGCTGCTCTCCTAAACAAAAAGCCCAGGGCGGTCAACCCTGGGCCGCGTCGCCACGTCATTTCGCTCGTGCCTAAAGCTCATCCGGCAACGAACATTGACAAAAAAAACCTTACACAAACGTGTCCGGATCCGGCCCCACCCGGCGATTGGCGTTCAACGCGTCCAAACGGGCCATATCGGCCTCCTCCAGGGCAAAGTCGAACACCTGAGCGTTTTCCCGGATGCGCTCCGGCCGGGCCGACTTCGGAATGGTGACGATTTCGTGCTGCAAATGCCAACGGATGATGATTTGCGCCGGTGTCTTGCCGTATTTTTTGGTCAACTCCACCAACAGCGGGTGGTCGAACAGTTTCCCCCGCATGAGCGGACTCCACGATTCCACTTGAATCCGGCGCTTGCGGCAAAATTCCCGCAGCGGCTCCTGCGTCAGGCACGGATGGAGCTCCACCTGGTTGACCATCGGGACAATTTCGCAATCGGCCAGCAAGTCTTCAAGATGGTGAATGTGGAAATTGCTCACGCCGATGGCCCGCACCCAACCGTCTTTGTACAACTTTTCCAGCGCCCGCCACGTTTCTTTGTACTTGCCGCGGACCGGCCAGTGAATCAAATACAAATCGACCACATCCACCCCCAACAAGCGGCGGCTCTGTTCAAACGCCCGCAATGTCGACTCGTACCCTTGATCGTCATTCCACACTTTCGTCGTGATGAACACTTCCTCCCGCGGCAGCCCCGACGCTTTGACCGCCTCGCCCACCCCGCGCTCGTTTTGGTACAGCGCGGCCGTGTCAATGCTCCGGTATCCCGCCTCCAGGGCAGTGAGCACCGCCCGTTTCACTTCTTCCCCTTCCGCCGTTTTATACACACCGAGGCCAAGCCACGGCATTTTCACGCCATTGTGCAGCGTCGTACAGTCTGCGATGTTTTGCATCTTGTTCCCTCCTTAACCTTCATTTCCCAAACAGCCCCATTTTGTCCATCATGCGATAAATGATGGTACTGGCTTGGGCAAAGGTAAGGGGTTGTTTCGGGTTAAACCGGCCCGTCTCATCGCCGAGCATAATCCCGGCTTTTTGGATGGCCAGCACATTGGGCCAGGCCCATTTGCCAATCTGTTTATAATCGACAAACAGGCGGCTCAACTCATTTTCCGTTTTTTGCAAATTGGCGTAGGTCTGGATGTTTAAATTCATCGCCCGGGAGACGAACACCGCCGCGTATTCCCGCGTCAGCGTTCCGTTCGGATCCATGAAATTGTTCCCGAATTGATCGGTCCGGCCGGTCACCAGCCCTTTCGAGATGGCCGCCATCACGTAATCCAAATCGTCCCGGTATGTCGGGTGGTTCGGTGAAAGATCCTGAAAATGGCCGTCGTACGGAATCGGCTTCCAACCGAGGGCTTTGACGAGCATGACGGTAAATTCGAACCGGTTGATGGTGTGGTTTTGGGCTTTCTGTTTCAGCAGTTGTTGTGAAATCACGCCCTTGTTGCTCAATGGAATGATGTACGGTTCGGCCCACCGCTCCAGTCCCGAATAAGTGGTGTAATGCAACGCGACGGCATACGTGCCGAACTCGTGAAACGGAGCGCTGATGGTATGCTTGGCGCTGTCCACCACCCCGCCGATGGGTATCCATTCCCCATTCTTGTAATGAAATACGGTGAGGTTGTACAAGGCCGCTTCTTTTGAAACCCGCTCATCGTATGTCAATGTGATGGTTCCGGAAGCCGATAGCTTGGCGCCGCTGGTGTCCGCCTGCACGGTATACCGGTTGCCGACAAACGTGATGGTTTCCGTACTGGCCGGCTGTTCCTCCACTTGGATAATGAGTTGCTGCTGGGCCAACGGTAAATTGGAAGAATTAACCAGCACGCTGTTTTTCGGAAATTCCAAGACGATGCTCTGGTTGAAGGCATCGATCTTGGAGCCGGCTTTGAATTGAACTATTTGTTTGTACCCGGGCATATCCACCTGATGATAAACAAACGGTATGGCAAACGTGTCTTTGACTTCTGTCGGCGTATTGTTCACGTTCACCGTGCCGCTGACTTCCAATTGAATTTTCCCCGTACCCGACTTGTTCAAACCGGTATCGTAATTTTTGATGACAAACGTCTTTCCTCCGCTTCGCGCCTCCGCTTTGTACGTCGCATTGTTCCGCTTGTACGTCACCGTGACGTCGTCGTCGTCCATCTCGTCCCAGTTTTCATCGTCAATGTCCTCTTCCGTAAAATCCTGAATGTTGTCATGCCAGTATACTTTCAGCGACATTTCGTCAATGACGTTGGACGTCAAGATCAAGTTGCCGTCCTGATCATAGCTGCTTTTCTTGATGCTGCTGGAATTAACGGACTTGAGCTCGATAATAAACCCTTTCGCGCCGACGTAAAAGCCGGGGTATTTCTGCATGTCCAAAACGGGAGCGGCTTGCGCGGGTTGTCCAATCACAACCATCATCGCCAAACATGCGAACCATATCCATCCCGCAATTCCCTTGCCGCTAAACCACGGTGCTCCTCTCATCGATTTCTTCCATCCTCCTTAAATCGTCTTGCGTTAGGACAATCATTCGACAAATTGGGAACGAATTCCTTCCCTTTATTGCACAGACGATTATCAGAATATGTCGGTACCTTCGATGCCATCTGAGCAAAATTTACTGTTAGAGTACTGTTAGAGTTAGTAACTTCTTAGTACAACCGGTATCATTTTCTCTTTCAATAAGAAAATCGACGGTATCACATGATTTTTAGAAAAAATTTCGGGCAAACGGCATCAATTCGTCCTTGTAAGCCCTTTTTTTCTTCTCTATAATTGTTGTTAAATTGAATAAAAAGAAGGATATACTTCCCAAAATTTTATTGAAGCAGTTATTCCTTTTTTTACCTGGAATTTGGAAGGGAGGGAAGGAATGCAGGACGAGGTTAAACAAATCGCCGCCCACATCCGCAGTCAGTCGTCCCGGCTTACGAAAGCGCAAAAAAAAGTGGCCGACTACATCCTGAGCCACCCGCAAGAGATGACCTATTTGACGGCTGCGCAAATCGGAAAGGAGGTGGATGTGAGCGAAACGACCGTCATCCGCACGGCCATGAATCTGGGATACCGCAAGTATTCCGATTTGCAAGAAGCGTTTCAAAAAGCGTTCGGACAAAAACGAACCTTGAGCCGCCTGGCGGAAAGCACCACCGATGTCGATTCCATCGCTTCGGCCTTGCAAAAAAGTTTTCGCCAAGACCGCCAAAACATCCAGGCCACATTGGAGGCCATCGACGAAGAGCAGTTTCGCCAATTCATCCTTCGGATAGCGGAAGCGGAAAAAATTTATGTCATCGGTTATCGCTCTTCTTCGGCCGATGCGTTTTTTCTCGGCTTCAACCTCAACAATTTACTGGGAAACGTGCGAACCGTCACTTCATTGGGCCCGGACATGGAAGACAGCCTCCGTTTTGCGGACGAACATACGGTGGCCATTGGCTTCAGTTTTCCCCGGTACACGGTAAAAACAAAAGAAGCCCTGGCTTATTTACGGAAGAAAAACACCGCCATTGCCGTCATTACCGACAGCATTCGTTCGCCGTTGTTGGCGTTGTCGGATTTTTCATTTCTCACCAATATCCAATCGTACACATCAGTCGATTCCCACGTGGCCTCCATGGCCCTGTCCAATGCCATCATCGCTGCCGTCAGTTTCCAAATTAAAGACCGGGTCGTGAAAAACTTGAAAGCATTGGAAAACTATTATTCAGAACGACATATTTTTCTAGAAAAATAGTATGTTAGGGGGTTTTAATGATGTTCAACTTCAAACGTTGGTTCACCTTGTTCAGTCTCGCAGCCCTCACCCTGCTGGCCGCTTGCGGGGGGCAACCGGCTCCGGGCGGCGACAACAACGACAGCAGCGAGGCCAACAACGCAGCGGCCAAGCGAACGTTTTCCATCGGCACGGGCACATCCACCGGAACATACTTCCCGGTCGGCGTCGGAATCGCCAAAGCCATCGGCTCCGGCACCAATTTTGAATTGAACGCCGAATCGACGGGCGGTTCCATTCAAAACTTGCAACTGTTGAACAACGGAGAACTCGATTTGGCCATGTCGGCTTCCAACACGGCCTTTGCCGCGTACAACGGCGAAGAACCGTTCGAACAGCCGATGACGAACCTTCGCGCCATCGCTGCGTTGTATCCGGAAGTGTTCCAGTTTGTCGTCCGCAAAGACTCCGGCATTGAAAAATTGGAAGACTTGGCCGGCAAAAAGGTCGCCATGGGTTCGCCCGGCAGCGGCACCGAACGGACCGGACGCCTCATTTTGGAAGCCCATGGGTTGACCTACAACGACTTTAAACCGGAATTCATCAGCTTTTCCGATGCCGTCACCGGCATGAAAGACAAAACCGTCGATGCCGCGGTGGTTGGGGCCGGGATTCCGACGGCGGCCTTGGTGGACGCAGCCGCTTCCATGGACATCAAATTGTTACCTTTGGACAGCGAGAAGTTTGAAGCTTTTGTCGCCTCCGACCCGTATTTCATCACCGTCACCATTCCGGGCGGCACATATGAAGGCGTCGACGAAGACGTAGTCTCCGGCGCGTCACCGGCCTTGCTCATCGTCAAAGAAGACATGGATGAAGAAATCGTCTACGAAATGACGAAAGCCCTCTTTGAAAACTTGGACAAAGTAAAGGAAGCCCATGCGGTCGCCAACAACATCAGTTTGGAATCGGCCATTGAAGGGGTTTCCATCCCCTTCCATCCCGGTGCGGCCAAATATTATCAAGAACAAAACTTGCAAGTTCCGACACCATAATGCCGCTTCATGATCCCCCACTTGGGGGATCGATTCTCATTTTTGAGGTGGAATCCGCATGAAACCAACGCCCGAAAACATCGAAGGGACAAAGCGTCCGGACCAATCAAACGGTTTGATGAATCAAGAAAATGAACCTGAAAAAGAAGAAACGCAAGAAGCCTGGGGGCAACAGGTACGGCGGTTGTCCAAACCGCTGATGCGTTTGACGGCCATCATCGCCGTCCTGTTTTCCGTATACCAGTTGTATTCCGCCGGCGTAGCGTCGCTGCCGGCCATGCAACACCGGGCCATCCACTTGTCCTTTGCCCTTGTCCTTGTCTTTCTCCTTTATCCGACGACGAAAAAAGACCGGAAAAAAATTCCTTGGTGGGATTGGCTCTGTGTAGCCGGCAGCATCGCCATCGGGGCTTATATCGTCGTCAATTACATGGAACTGGTTTACCGGCAAGGCAATCCCAATACGTGGGATTTGATCATGTCGGCGCTGGCCATCTTTTTGTGCTTGGAAGCATCCCGCCGCACCATGGGCTGGACCTTGACCTTGGTGGCCGGCGCGTTCCTCCTGTACGCCTTGTTCGGTCAGTACATTCCAGGGACGTTTGGGCACAACGGATACAGCATCAAACGGATCTTGGAACAAATGTATTTCACATCGGAAGGCATTTACGGGGTCGCCATCTACACGACCGCCAGCTTCGTCTTCACGTTCATCGTCTTTGGCGCCATGTTGGAAGCATCCGGCGGCGGCAAGGCGTTCATCGATCTCGCCTTTGCCCTCACCGGGCGGTTTCGGGGCGGGCCGGCAAAGGCGGCCGTCGTCGGCAGCGGCCTGATGGGCACCATCTCCGGCAGTTCCTTCGCCAATGTGGCCAGCACCGGCGTCTTTACCATTCCCCTGATGAAAAGCGTCGGATACCGCCCGGCCTTTGCCGGCGGCGTGGAGGCCGCCGCCTCTTCCGGCGGACAGATCATGCCCCCCGTAATGGGAGCGGCCGCCTTTATCATGGCGGAAATGACCGGCATTCCTTACAACCAGATCGTCATCCACGCCTTGTTGCCGGCCATATTGTACTATTTCTCCATCTTTCTGATGGTGGACTATCAAGCGGCCAAATCGGGGCTAAAAGGCCTGACTAAAGAGCAATTGCCGGATTTGAAGGAAACGCTCAAGAAGAGCATCTTCCTCTTGGCGGGGCCCGTCGGCATCCTGGCCATGCTCTTGCTGGGGTACACGCCCATTAAAGCGGCCTTTTACGGCGTCATCATCGTCTTTGTGGCCAGTCTGTTCCGCAAAGATACGCGCCTGACATTGCCCAAGTTGCTGCAGGCGCTGGAAAGCGGCGCCAAAGGAGCCGTCGGGCTGATTGCCGCCAGTGCCGTGGCCGGCATTATCGTCGGCGTCGTCACACTGACGGGCGTTGGGCTGAAATTTTCCGATTTTGTCCTGCAATTTGCCAACAACCAGTTGTATTTGGCGTTGTTTTTAACCATGGTCGCCTCTATCATTTTGGGCATGGGATTGCCGACCGCCGCGTTGTACATCATTCTCGGCACATTGGCGGCCCCGGTCTTGGTCAAGATGGGGGTGCCGGTGGCCGCGGCCCACTTGTTCATCTTTTACTTCGGCTGCATGGCGGCCGTCACGCCGCCGGTGGCCTTAAGTTCATACTTGGCGGCCACCATCGCCAAGGCCAAGCCGATGCAGACCGCCTTGCACGGCTTTAAACTGTCGTTGGCCGCCTTCCTATTGCCCTTCATTTTCGCCGTAAACCCGGCCCTTTTGTTCATCGACACGACGGCAGGCGAATTCATCTGGATTACCATCACCGCCATCATCGGCGTATTCGCCTTGGCGTCCAGTTTAGAAGGGTATATGTTCCGCAGAATCGGCCGGATCCATCAAGTGTTGCTGTTCATATGTGCCTTGTTGATGTTGGATCCGGGCATGACCACCGATTTCATCGGCGTCATCGGCATCGTGCTCTTGGCCGCCTATCATTATTGGAATAAACGCCAAGAAGACATCCGCACGACGGCCGCGTAAGCGGATGTCTTCTTCCAGCCTACAAACAGTGAGGTTGATCGATTTCCGATGGAATACAGACAAGTTGTTTTCACCTTTGAAGGAAAAGAGATAACCGGCTACGAAGGCGAACCTATCGCCGTCGCTTTATGGCGGGCAGGCATCCGCCAACTGGGCCGCTCGATGAAATTGTCGCAAGCCCGGGGATTGTATTGCGGCGAAGGATGGTGCCAAAGTTGCCTCGTAGAAGTCGACGGGCGCCGCAACGTCCGCAGTTGCCGAGAACCGGTGCGTCCCCATATCGTCGTCAAGCGAGGTGACCCCCATGCTTCCCTTTGACAACCCCGGCATTCTCATTATCGGTGCCGGCCGTACCGGCACTTTTTTTGCCGACCAGCTGGAACGCATGTCCTTGCCCTATTTGTTGGTGGATATGAAGCGGCAAGACGCCGTCCATCCGCGCCGCCTCGGGAATGTGACCGTTTTGGGCATCAGCGCCGACCGGGAAGTGGTAGCGGAATACGGCGGCAAACTGCACCGCTTCCATTGTCCCATCATCGTCGCCGCCCTTGGTGCCCGCAGCGTGCCGGTGCCTTTCCCCGGATGGACATTGCCAGGCGTCATTCTCGCCTCGGCAGCCCAGATCCTGCTCCAATATCCGGAACCGAATTTGGGACAGTCGGTCGTCTTGCTCACCTCCGAACCGCAAGGTACATTGGCCGAACGCGTCCGGGCCGTGGCCGGCAAAACGACGGTGTTGCACTGGAACGATGTCGCCTGGCTGGAAGCCAGCGGGAAAAACGGCGTGCAGCGTTTCTCGTGGCGTCCAAAGCGCCCCGGCGGCACCGCCGCCGCGACGGCGGAAAGCATCGCAGCCGACACAGTCATCGTCGATGCCGGCTGGATGCCGCATGTGGAGTTGTTTCATTCCAGCGGTTTTGAGATGTTTGTCGATGAACGGGGCTTTTTGCGCGTCGCCCTACGGGAAAACGGCGAGACCAAGACGGCCACCGGCATTTTCGTCGTCGGCAAGGCGGCCGGGGTGGACAAAAGCCCGGCGGCGGGCGACTACGAGACGGTCTTTGCCGCCATCCGTCAGTATTTCAGCGGGCTTCAACAGCACGATGAATATGACCGCTAAACCGCCCGATACCGTGTTGCAAGGAGGCAACTAGATGCATCATTGGACCGATGAGTTCACCGTCATTTGCCGTTGTGAAGAAGTGACACGGGGGGAAATCGAGACCGCCATCGACCATGGCGCCCGCACCCCCGACGACATCAAACGCATGACCCGTTGCGGCATGGGACCATGCCAATCCAAAACGTGTCGCCTGGCCGTCATGTCCATTCTCGCCGAGCGTCTTGGCCAACCTGTCGCCCGCATCGCGCCGCCTAACGCCCGCTTTCCGTTGCATCCGCTCCATTTGGACACCTTGGCCAGCATGCCGAACCGGAAACAGGCCCAGGTCATCGACATTTTGCTCCACGCCATTGAAAACCGCGAACGAATGGGTGAAAACCGATGACACACTATGAGACGATCATCATCGGCGCAGGCGTCGTAGGAAGCAGCATCGCCTACCACCTTTCGGAAAAAACGTCCGACATCCTCGTCATCGATCGGCAATTTCCCGGCGCCGGCACTTCCGGCGCCACACAGGCATGGATATGGGTCCACACGAAACAACCGAACTGGTATGCCGAATTTTCCATGTACAGCGCCGAATTGTACCCGTCGCTGAAAAAAAAGCTGGTGGACATCGAATACGTGCGCACCGGCGGCATCGCACCCATTTTCGATGAAGAAAAGCTGGCCAAAGCAAAAGCATTGGTGAAAGGCCAGCAAGAAAAAGGATTGGAAGTCCACCTCTTGAGCAAGGAAGAGGCATTGGCCAAGGAACCGTACTTGTCGGATCGGATCATCGCCGCCACCTACAGTCCGCTCGACGGCAACGTTAATCCCATGCGCTTGAATCAAGCCTACATTCACGCCGCCAAAAAAAGAGGCGTCTCGTTTCAATATTACTGCCCCGTAACCGGTCTCCGACGACATAACGGGCGTTTTGTCGTGCAAACCGGCACCGAAACGTTTACGGCCGACCAACTAGTCCTGGCGGCAGGCGCTTGGACGCCGGAGTTGGCGAAGCACCTGGATGTCCATGTGCCCGTACGGCCGGTGCGGGGACAAATTTTGGTCACCGAGCCGGTCCCCCGTTTTCTCCGGCATACCGTAACCGGGGTACGGCAAACCGTCAATGGCGAAGTTTTGATCGGTTATTCCAAGGAAGAAGTCGGTTTCGACCGCAATACGACGTGGGACATCATCGGCGAAACGGCCCGCTTCGGCATAAAAATCGTGCCGGTCTTGCAGCGCCTGCGCCTCGTCCGGGCCTTTTCCGGCCTGCGGGCCATGCCGCAAGACGGCCTGCCCATTCTCGGACCGGTCCGGCACGTTCCCGGCCTTTACCTCGCCGTCTTGCACAGCGGGGTCACCCTTTCGCCGTTGGTCGGTTTGCTCATGAGCGAACTGCTGACAGGTGAATCCCCCTCATTTCCGCTGGAGCCGTTCGCATTGGAACGGTTTCGGAAATAACGTAATCCTCCCAAAGCGTAAGTAAAATGATGGAAAAAACAAAAAAGGGAAACAATTAAGGGCTGGCCAAATCGACCAGCCCTTAATTTTTTATTCCAATTCTTTATCATGCCATTGATGATAATGCCATTGACGCGTTAACCGTACACCAATTCCCCTTCCGCCAACTGGAGGGCTTGTGACGCCGAGGCATCGATTTCCCGCAACAACGAAGGGTTGTCCACCAGCGAAACGCCATAGGAAGGAATCATTTCTTTAATTTTCGGCCGCCACATTTTCATTTCTTCCGGGAAGCATTTTTCCAGCACTTCCAGCATGACGTACACGGCCGTCGACGCCCCGGGCGAAGCCCCCAACAAGGCGGCGACGGAACCGTCGGAAGCGGCCACCACTTCCGTGCCGAATTGCAACGTTCCCCGGCCGCCTTCCTTCGTGTCTTTGATCACTTGGACCCGTTGGCCGGCCACGATCACTTCCCAGTCTTCCCCCCGGGCGGTGGGAACAAACTCCCGCAATTCTTCCACCCGTTGCTCATACGACAACATCAATTGCTGAATCAAATATTTGGTCAGCGCCATCTCTTTGACGCCGGCCGCCAACATAGTCAAGATGTTGTACGCGTTAATGGACCGGAAAAGATCCAGATTCGAACCGGTCTTTAAAAACTTGGGCGAAAATCCCGCAAAGGGGCCAAAGAGCAACGACTTTTTCCCGTCAATATAGCGGGTGTCCAAATGGGGCACCGACATGGGGGGAGCGCCGACCTTGGCCTTCCCGTACACTTTGGCATGGTGCTTCTCGATAAGTTCGGGATTTTTGCACACCATAAATAACCCGCTGACCGGGAATCCCCCGATGCCCCGGGATTCCGGAATGCCGGTTTTTTGCAACAACGGCAGGCTGCCGCCCCCGGCCCCGATAAAGACGAACTTGGCCGCATGCTGTTGGATTTGGCCACTGGCCATGTCTTGAACTTTTACGAGCCACAAACCGCCTTGGTCCCGTTTCAAATCCAATACCCGGTGTTTGTAATACACTTCCACCTTTTGCCGTTGCAGGTGGTCAAACAACATGCGGGTTAACGCCCCGAAGTTGACGTCGGTACCCGATTCGATGCGGGTGGCCGCAATCGGTTCTTTCAGCGTGCGGCCTTCCATCATGAGCGGAAACCATTCGGCCAATTGTTTCGGGTCGTCGGAAAATTCCATGCCTTGGAAAAGCGGGAGGGCGGACAACAATTCATGCCGTTTTTTCAAATAGGCCACATTTTTTTCCCCCTGCACGAAGCTGATATGGGGGATTGGCATGATAAATTCTCTCGGATTTTGGAGCAAATTGCGCTGGACCAAATACGCCCAAAACTGCTTGGAGATTTGAAACTGTTCATTGACTTTGATGGCCTTGCTAATATCCATCGATCCATCGGGCTTTTCAGGGGTGTAGTTCAGTTCGCACAGCGCAGCATGTCCCGTGCCTGCGTTATTCCATTCGTTGGAACTTTCTTCCCCCGGCGCGGCCAGTTTTTCAAACACCTTGATTTCCCATTCCGGCGCCAGCTCCTTGAGCAAAGTTCCCAACGTCGCGCTCATGATGCCGGCACCGATTAAGATGCAGTCGGTTTTGTTCGGTAAGTTGCTCATGACGACTCCTTCCTTTTCCCCTGTGCTCGCCAAACATGGAAAAAACCAGTTTCTTTTCGGAACACACGGCCGTTCCCTTCATCTATGATCATAATTCAATCATACCTATAGATACAAATAAGAACTACACATCTTTGATTGGAGATTTGCGGCAAATCAACCGATAAAATAATAAAAGCCTTTGCCCCGCATGGCAAGGGGGCAAGGCTTTTTTGTCACTTTCAAAAAACCGCGAAGGTTACTGTTCCGTTTTTTCCGGCAAGGCGCCTTGGGAAATGAGCGGCAACGCGATAAAAAACGTGCTGCCGTCGACACCGTTGCTTTCGGCCCAAACTTTTCCCTTATGCGTTTCGACAATTTCCCGCGTAATGGCCAAACCGAGACCGCTGCCGGCCGATTTGGCTTCGTAGCCGGAAGGATACCGCTTGTAATTGCGTTCAAAAATTTTTTCCAAACGATCGGGCTGTATGCCGATGCCGGGGTCTGCCAAGCCGATGACGGCATGGGGCCCATCGTTCAACTCCCGGTATGTCAACGACAACGAGATGGTGCCGCCGCGGGGCGTAAATTTCAACGCATTGGACAACAAATTGGACAGCGCCTGTTCCAGCCGCACCGGATCGGCCCACACTTGCGGGGCCGGCTGGGCAACATCAGGTACCGGCATCTTTAAATCGCTGCGCAAACCCGACTCCCTAATGACCGGCTCGAACTTTTGCCAAAAATCGTGGAGATACGTTTCGAGCGACAATTGATACATCGTAAAGGGGACTTGTTGGATTTCCAAGTGGGACAAAAACGACAAGTCGTCGATCATGCGGTGCAGCCACAAAATCCGTTCGTGCACGTACTTCAAGTAGATCGGATTTTTTTCCGGCCTGATGTTGTCTTGCACCACTTCCACGTAGCCGAGCATGGTGGACAAGGGGGCTTTCAAGTCGTGGCTGATATAGGACAGCAGTTTTCTCCGCCCTTCCTCCGCCTGCAGAAGACGATCGTAGGCTTGGCGCAGTTGTTCATTCGCATCTTGCAGTTCGCGGGTCCGCTCCTGCACGATGTGTTCCAAGTTTTTATTTAACTCCACCAGCCGCTCGTTGGTCGCCGCCAATTGCCGGGCCGTCTGCTCCAGCTCGGACTCCGCCTTGACGAAGCGGGAAGAAAGCATATACATCTGGGCAAACGTAAAGACGAACATGCCTAATACGGAAAAAGTGCCGAACAAAACTTTCTCGCTGAAATATAAAAAATCGTTGACAGCCGTAAGTCCCAAAATCGCCACAACAATCAAAAAAACGACGGCCCCTTCTTTCCGCCGTTTCCTTGCCAAGAGCAAGGCGTACACATAAAACAACAATTGCCCGGCAATGCCAAGTTCGTATAAAGCCAACGTCTGGGAAAAAATCTTGGCCGGTGCGACCACCACCAGAAAACTGAAAGCCAAAGCCAGCACACCGGAGGTGACCCTGAACCAACGGGGGGTTTCCTCTTTGAACAAATGGTAGAAATACATTGTAAAAAGGAAAATTCCGATATAAAGGGCCAAATACTCCAACTTGAGCTGAAGTTCCCAAGGGAAGTCGGGAAACATCTGCGTCAAGAGCAACTCGCCGACGACCAAGGAACGAAGGGACCAACCGGTGGTGACCAGGCCGAAATAAAGGAAAGCTTTGTCTTTCCGCCGCAAAATATAAAGCAATAAATGATAAATGCCGATTATCAGTAAACTGGCCGTCATGAACAGTTCGGCGGCGTATTTGAAAACCGTTTTCCGCCATAACGTTTCGCGGTCCCCGATTTCGATATGTTTCGTAACGCCTCCCCGCACATGATGGAAATTGGCGACTTGCATCACCAGTTCCACTTGCTCGGTTTGCGGTTGGAACGCGACAAACCGGGTGGCGAGACGGGGCACGGTGGAGTTTTTGTCGGGGCCGACCTGCCCCACCTCGGCGGACAGTTTCCCGTCGATCCACAATTTGTACGCATGAAAGATACTCGGTATCCGCAGCGCCAACGTTTTCCCGACATCGCGTTCAGAAATCTGCAAACGGAGACGAAACGTCGCATAGCCTTCGCTCGGCAGCGCTTCACCTTCCCATACGTAGCCTTTCCACGACCGGGGTAAGGAAATGTAGTATTCCGCTTGCGGAGCATCGGGACGCTGAAAATCTTCCGGCGTGAGCAATTGCCGCCAGTAAAATTCCCATTCCCCCTGGAGCCGGGCGGGATGCGCCGAAAGATCGTCCAATTCCAAAACCCCGCCCGCCGCTGTCCGCGCGTCGTAAATGGTCGCGCTTCCATAGAAAACGAGCAAAAGCACCAAACCCATGGAAAATAACCAAACGTTGCGCACCGTTTCATCACCGGTTTTCAAACATCTTTGCGGTAATTATACCATTCTCGAAGCGCAACTCGAGAAAATTGGCGAAAATCTCGAATATGTTCCGCATCACTCCAGCAACAAGACCGAAGGCACTTGTTCCGGCGCCATCAACCGCAACCATTCATATCCGATGCCGGCCAGCCCCCGCCACAAGCCGGGCGGCTGCACATTACGATCAGGGGTAAAAACAAAAGTGCCGGTTTCCTGCCAGCTTTTGCAAACGGCCGCCGCTTTGCGGGCGGCCGCTCCCATCCAGTCGGACCGGGCAAACGGACGGGATGCTTCAATGAGAAAATCCACATGCCCCATCATGCCGCAACAGAGATGGTGAACGCCGCCCGGCTTTGGGGTGCCCACGGCCCGGACGACCGCCTCCGCATCGTCCCTGTACGCCGCCTCCCCCGCGCGCCAGGCCGCCAAGTATCCCATCCCGAACCCGCTGGCGCCGTGACACCAAGACAAATTGCCGTCCGCCACCGTCCGCCCACCACGGCGGCCCCGTACCGAATCGATGGTCTCCACCGCCGCCTGGCGGAAAACCGTTTCCCCCGTGTGCCGATGGAGACGGAGCAAGGCGTACGCCACGCCCACCGCCCCGTCGGCGAAGCCGTCGTCCAGCACCGTTCCCGCCGTCCCTTCACTCCAGACGAAATGCCCGGCCTCGTTGGTCCGTCGGTGGGCCAACAAATGTTCGCCGCATGCGATGGCCCTGCGCAAATACGACGGCTCGCCGCACACTTCGTACAACGTCAAGAACGAAAGCAACGTCCCGGCCGTCCCGTGCAAAAGCCCCAACGACTTTCCTTTCCGTACCCGTTCCTCCGTCACAAATGCCGCCAACGCTTCCGTCTCCTGCAGCAAATCCATATCATCAAACCATTTTCCGATGCGGGCCATCGCGTAGAGCATCGACACGGTGCCGTTGAGCCCGTGCAAATCCGCCCGCTCCAGAAAACGGCGACGGTGCTTCCCGGTCAACGTCGCCCGGAACAGTTTCAACGACGCATAGGCCAAGTCCTGGTATACGGTTTTCTGACTGACGTCCGCCAAAGCGGCAAAAAAGAGGGCGATCCCTCCATTTCCCCCGTATAACGACGTTTCCATCAAGGAAACGTGGTAACGCCCTTTGCGCACCGCCGGGCCGATCCAAGTCATGCTGCCGTCATGGCCGACCACCGCCAGATGCGTCAACATCCTGGCGATTTCTTCCGCTCCGGCCAACCACCGTTTACTGTCCGGTACGGCAGAAACATCCGCTTCCTTCTCCGTCCCTCGGTCCGCCACCGGGCCGGCCAATGCAAGATGCGCATCCGGACACGTACGGGTGAGCAACGAATAACGGATGAAGCGAACTTGTGTCTCCCGATCCGCTTCGCTCAAGGAGCGCACTTTGTCCATCACCCGGTCATAGGCGGAGCGGGGAAAGACCTCGACGTAGCGACGGCGGGACGGCACATAGATTGCCCGCGAATCAGTGGTCGTGACAAAATACGGAATGTCCAGCCGCTCCATCATCTCCACTTCTTCCCGCAACAAATACCGGGTCGGCAGCGGTTGCGGATCGACCAACAGGGCCCGATGATTCATTTCCAACTGGATGCTGCGCTCGATGCCGTGCCGCAAACAATCGGGGTGGAGGCTTTTTTTCAAGATGGCTCCATACACATAGGTGGCCCGAAAAACAAAGCGGACCAACGCCCCTCGGAAGGCCGACAGAGGGCCGTCTTCGGCCCCCAATTCCTTTTTCCGGGACAGGCAAAAACGGTACATCGTGTTAAAACCGTCGATCAATGCCTCCTGATAAGCGCCGAACGGCACCGGTTCGCCGTACAACGTCGGCATGTTTTTCCGGGACGGTTCTGCCGCGGGACGACGCGCCAACACCATCTCGTCGGTATTGACGTGCCGCACTTGGGGAACCTCCCTCACGCTGTCGAAAACCCCGCCGCCCAAACCGCTCCACTCGACGTCCCGACCCATGGCTTTGAACGGCTGGGGTAAAAAACTGGTCCGGTAAACCGAAAACAAATACTGGCGAATGGCCGCCAAATGACCGTCGGGCTCATGAAACAATTCTTCCGGTTCGGCCCGCGGTTGGAACAACGTCTCCAAATCAATCAACACCGGATATTCCCCGGCCGCCAAAAGGTTTTCAAAGTGAAAGTCGGTACCTTCCAACAAATAGACCAAACAAAGCAAGGCTCCGGCCCGGCGGTAAAAGTTGCCAACCTCTTCCTGATGCGAACAGGCCGTATGGCTGACATATTCCATCCAGCCGTAATCGCCCCGATCCAATATCCGTACCACTTTCTGATCCAGCGGCGCCCCGTTCCGGTTGCACCAGTCCAACAAGCGAAAATACGCCGCGTCCATCGTCAAATTTTTCGGCTTGTAAACCAGCTTGTCCCCCGACTGGAACGTCAAAATGAGCACGGTTTTTCCGCCCTGGTGGAAATCGGACATGTCGGCGTCGATGGCGGCCACCTTTCCGATACGGCGTCCGGAAAAAAAAGACGCGCTTAGGAGCGGCAGATCGGCTTCCAGCCGTGCCGTCCACTCGCGGTGAAACTGCACCCAATTTTCCAGGGCCAACGTCCACAACTTGGCCAGAACCGGGTACTCGGCCAAGAAGTCCAAGAGCCGCCCGGCCAACATTTCCCGCACGAACTCTTGGTACAACCGCTTCGACGGTTGACCGTCGCGGGCCCGGGATACGGCGGCAAACGGTTGCAGCGCCCTTTTCACCGAACGGTAGGCGGAAAATTCCAGATCCAGCGCCTGCCAGCTCAAAGAAGACAAGCGATGCAGCAAAGATCGCTCCAGTTGACCCAGGGCCGCTTCGCTGAGCAGTGCCGCCCGCCCCCCGAGAAATTGCCGCAGCTTCCGGCGCGCAAACAAAACGAAAGGAATGAACAACTCTTCAAACGGCACCGGGTTGTCCGCATCGAGGAATACATGGTCCGCCGCCGTCATGTCACTTTCAGGGGTACATGCTTCTGAGCAATCCGCTACGGCTTGCAGGCATTCCTGCAACACATCGGCCCACGGGGACCAATCACGGGAACGACAAAAATCGTCATCCAGTTTACGGCAAACACTCGCCAGTTCCCACCCGTCCAAAACGAGGCGGCGGGAAAATTTTTCCCAATCCCCGTCGGCGACGATGGAACACCATTTTTCCAGGCGCTCAGCGGCCAGCTTGGAAACGCCGTTCTCCCCCGGCCCCCCTGGGGGCGCCTCGATTTCTTTGGCCAATCTTTCGTATAACGTCTCGGCTTTTTCCACAATCGACGCCAGTTTGTCCGCAGGGATCCACATGCCGCGTCACTTCCTTTCAACTAAAGCTCCGTCCCTGCAAAAAAAGAAGGGAGGTTAGCCACTTGCCTCCCCGTTTGACACATCCCAAACCTGATTCATGGCTGTTTACGGCAACAAAACGGCGGCGCACGCTTCTCCGCCTTTCGCTTTATTTCGGCTTGTTGACGGTTAACAATTCGGCAAGATAAGGCGTCGGAGGCGTCAAGACGGATACCCCGCCGGCCACCGCCTCCAAATCCTCATCCGACAACTCGTCGTTGGTGATCATGTCGGGCAAGACGAGCGTCAAATGCGCACCGGCGTTGTCCACAAAACGGAGTTTGAAATGGTCCGGCAAATTCATCCCGGTCGCTTGCCAGACGGCCTTTTTCGGTTCGGTAAAACACAATTGGCGAAACTCCTCATCGACCATCGATTTCCGGTAAATGATGCGCACCGCTTCTTCAATGGCTTTTGCATCCCAACGCGTCCACCGTTGCACAGCAATCTCCTCCATTCCTTCAGGTTTGTACGAAGGGCTCATCCCGCCGGAGCATCTTGTACATTTCCTTCGTAGCGCACTCCCGGATGATGCATCCTTTCATCCGTCGTTCGACAAATCGCAACATGGGCCAATTATCGGCATTGACATAAAACATGCCGTAGCGAAAACCGCAACCGGCAAGCCGCTTGATCGTTTCGGTCAACAGCGGTATGGCCCTCCCCCGGCCCTGAAACTCCCTTCGCGTGTACAGACTGTCGCAAACGACCATCTGTTCCGGAAGCCGGCGGATGATACACCAGCCGACTAACCTTTCTTTATAACGCAGCGCCATGCTGAGATGCCCGTCGATCTGCTCCTCCATGCGAAAAGGCGTAAAACGCGGTTCATACCACACCCCTTCGCCCGCGCGAATCACGTCCTTTTCCTCTTCCGTCACTTCCGTCCACAAACATGTGGTGAAGGGCGGAGCAAGCACGTGCCGATGCACCCACGGAAGACGCAAATACTGCATGCATTTGCCGCTCCCGATATTCCCATCCGTGGCGCAACAACATCCGCTCCCATGCGGCCGTCGAACCATGCTGCGGGAAAATTGTCTCAACCAGCGGGCAGCCCCGTTCCACCAGCAACTCCTCCAAGGCCGCCAGCAACTCCTCTTCCACGCCAAGGGGACGAAAATTCGGCAACACATACATGTAGGTTATAACCGCCCGTCCCGGTGCGGCCAGATCGGCCCAAATGAGGCCTACGGGCTGCAGGAAACCGGACGCCCCGACGGCCAGGGCGGTATTTTTCTCAACCGATTGCCGAAACGAAGGGCGAAAACGGGATGGGACGAACAGCTCGAACAGTTCGATATGTTCTTGCGCAAGCCGATGCAAGCGATACATGCTGCCCACTCCCAGGACGTCGTTTCATCGGGTTTTGCCATCCGGCGCAAGGTTACGGCAACCGGTCGTTTCAAATCTAATGTAACAGCAACAGTTAAAACCTTGTTAAAGTTCCATTAAAGAATGAATTAAATTTATTTACTCGATTTCAACAAACATCCCTTGCCGAACCGTTTTCAAGACGACCAATTCCCCGCCGACATCGCCGGATTCGTCATACGTGTGAAATCCCGCGACGCCCGGCCAAGATTTCATGCCGCGCAGCGTCTCGGCCACCGCCGCCGGTTCCGCCGTTCCCGCCTTTTCCATGGCGGCGGCAAGCAGGCGCACGGCATCGTAGCCTTGGGCCGCCCACTGGTTGGGGAATGTGCCGTATTTTTCGCGAAACGCGCGGACAAAGTCTTGAACAATGGGCCGTTCGTCTTGAAAATTCACCACGGAACCGACGACGACCCCTTCGGCGGCCTCCCCGGCAATCTCCGGCAAAGCAGGCGAATCCAACGCGTTTCCGGCCATCACCGGCTCCTGGATCCCCACCTCGCGCATCTTGGCGATCAATTCGGCGCCGTGGGGAATCGTTTCGGCGACAAAAATGCCGTCAAAACCCAACGCCCGCCATTTTTCGTGCAAGTATTTCAGGTCGTTCAGATCGCCGTAATAGGAAATGCGATCGACGATGCGGATGCCCGCGCCGGTGGCATGATCTTCGATGGCGTTGGCCAACCCGCGGCCGTAGGCGTCATCCACGTAATAGATGACCATCCGCCGGTGGCCTTGCCGGTAGGCGTAATGAACCAGCCGGCGGCCAATGGCGTCATCGCTCGGAATGCTGCGAAAGACGAAACGGTATCCTTTTTGTGTCAACTCCGGCGCGGTGGATCCCGGCGTGAGCATCAGGAGCCCGGCCTTTTCGTAAATCTCGGCGGTCGGCAGCGAAATAAACGAATTTCGGTGCCCGATGACCGCCACCACTTCCGGATTTTCCGCCAAGGACTGGGCGATTTCCATGCCCCGGGTCACCGAACCTTCATCGTCCATGGCCATGACGGCCAACCGCCTCCCCAGTACCCCGCCGGCCCCGTTGATTTCCTCGACGGCCAGCTCCACGCCTTCCAAAAACAAATCGCCAGCCTTTGCAAACGGCCAAGCCACGCCGATGCGGATGTCCCCGCTGCCCTGCCGGGCCAAGGCCGCCCGCGCCTGGGAAACGTCGGCCGCCGCGCCGCAACCGCCCACGAGAAGCAACAGCGGAAGCAACAAGCCAACGAACCACCGGAGCTTCATGGACCGCCGGCTCCCGCCGACAATGCCGCCATCATCGTGAACCTTCCTCCCCTCTTTTTCCCGTTTCACAACTTGGCCGCCCCTCCGTCCAGCGCCGGCGCGGCATCCTCGGCCTTCGCCCGGTCGATCCAAACGGCGCAAGCACAGGTCAAATGGACGTTGGCGACGGTCAAAATCGGATCAATGAGCGGATTGGCGGCCATCATCAACGTAATAGCCGCCCCCGCCGGCAAACCGATGGGACCGAGGACCATGCCCATCATCGTCAAGGCGACGATGCCCGGCGCCCCGGCTCCCGCCACGGCCGCCACGACGGAACCGGCAAAAACGAACAGCAAATCCGCGACGCCAAGGGAAACGCCGTATAGTTGGGCGATGAACAAGGTGCCCAGAGAAAAGATCAAGACCATACTGTAGCGGCAAAGGATGATGCCCAAGGGCACGACGAGATTGGCCACCTGATCCTGGATGCGGTAATGCTTTTTCAATACGTCAAACATGGCCGGCATCGCGGCGAAACTGTTGCGGGTGACAAAGGCGAACAGCAACACTTCCCGCAACTGGCGCAACGACCGGAACATGCCGTGGCCGCTCGTCCGCCGGATGGCCAAAGTGCTGAACAGCAGCAACACGACGGCGGCGGCATGGACGAGGACGACAAACTTGGTCATGGACAACAATACGTCGATGCCTGCCCGGGCGACCTGATCGGCGATCATGCACATCAGGCCAAGCGGCAACAAGTACATGGCCCACGCGATGACCCGCTCGCACGCCTTGAAAACCACTTCCATCATGGCCAAAAACTGTCCGTTGTAAGGGGTTGGAACGACCCCCACCGCCACGCCGAACAAAATGGAGACAAACAAAATTTGTAAATTTTTCCCTTCCAGCAGGGCGAGAAAAATGTTGTCCGGAACGACCATGCCCAAAAACGAAAGCGCCTCTTCCACCGACGTCGGCCGGTCCAACTCGACGGCCAGCTCCGCTTCCGATTCGGTCAACACTTGGCCGAGCGCGTCCCGCGCCGCCGCGCTCAACCCGCCCCCCGGATTGCCCACAAGGCCCGCCGCCAGTCCCACGGCACTGGCCATAAAGAGGCTTGCGGCGAACGCCAGTACGATGCGTTTGAGCACCCGGCCGGCGGTCTTGGCCAGCAAGAGCTGCCCCAAACTGGAGATGACCGCCGTCATCATAATGGGAACGACCAACATGCGTAAGAACGACAAATACAACTCGCCGATGGGGGCCATCATCAAGGCCAGCGGCTGCTGAAAGACGCCGAGCAAAATCCCCAGAACAACTCCCAGCAAAACGAACCACGGATTTTTCAACCAGCGGAACGCATTCATGGACGAACCCCCACCGGTCCGTAATGCCTAAGTAACGAGTCCACGCTCAACTCTTGTTGATACAGCCGCAAATATAAATTTAGCCAGCCCAACAATTGGATGTTTTCCGGGGCAACCGCCATGGCCAACGGATCCGGCCGATCCTCGAGCACCAACACTTTCAAGTCGATGGCCATCGACGGATTGTCGTAAATAAACCGTTTTACCTCAAGTTCGTCGTAAAAGGCGGCCAGCACATCGCCGCGGGCGGCGGCGGCCATGACGTCGTCCTCTTCGCCGATGCGCACGACCTCCGCCTGAGGAAACATTTCCCGCACGTACCCTTCATAGCTCGTTTTCGCCTTCACGCCGATTTTGACGCGGGTGTTTTGCAGCTCCGCAAGCATTTCGTCCTCGTTCAGTTTCAACCGGGCAAACTGCAAACGGTTGACGAGCAGGGCTTGATGCAAGACGAGATACGGTTCGGTAAACAACACGTGCTCGGCCCGCGCCAAGGTGGCGCTTAATTTGGAAATGCCCACATCGGCCTCGCCGCGGGCCACTTGCGCGATGACCTCGTCAAAGGACCGGGCGGTCCGCAAAAAGGCGACGTCGACCCCCAGTTTGGCGGCAATGTCCAAAGCCATCTCCACATCACTGCCGACCAACCGCCCCGCATCATCGACGTAAAAATAAGGCGGCCGGTCTTCGTAATACATGGCCACAATCAGCGTTCCCCGCTGGCGGATTTGCTGAATCCCCGGCGCCCCCCCGCCGCTTGGCCCCACCGCCGCGGATAGGACGGCCGGATCGGTAACGACGACATAGGAAGGTAGCGCCGCGCCGGAATTTTCCTGTCCCTTTCCTTGACCATCGGTCCACCGGGCATGCTGCGACACCGAATCCCGATCTTGGCCACCGCACGCCGACAGCATGAAGGACAGCGCGAGAAGACAGGTGACCAGCCAGATACCATAGCTGCATCGTGCCTTGGTTCGCAATACCTCACAACTCCTTCCCCATGCCCGCCGCTCAACCCCGCCGCAGAAACCCGAGGAAACCCGCCGATCCATTAACCGATCTGGCGCTCGGCCAACCGGCGGAACAGCCCTTCGCTGTTCATCAATTCTTCGAACGTCCCGGACTGGACGATGCGGCCTTTGTCCAAGACGAGAATTTTATCCGCGTGCCGGACGGTGCTGAGGCGATGGGCGATGACGATGCGGGTCGCCTGCAGTTGTTCCAAGGATGCGGCGACAATGGCTTGCGTCTCGTTGTCCAAGGCGCTGGTCGCCTCATCCAACAATAGAATGCGCGGCCGGTGCACGACGGCCCGGGCGAGGAGCAGGCGCTGCCGTTGCCCGCCGGACAGCGTTCCCGCCCCTTCGCTGACCATCGTAAACATTTGCATCGGCATCTCCCGAATATCTTCATCCAATCCTACCATGCGCGCCGCTTCCCAGGCGTCCTGCAGCGTCAAATTGGCCGATCCGACGATGTTGGAAAAAATGTCGCCCGGCATCAACTGGCCGTTTTGCAGGACAACCCCCATCTGGCTGCGGACGCGGCGCACATCGAGGCCGTTCAAATCTTGGCCGTCGTAATAAATCCGCCCCACCTGGGGCTTCTCGAAGCCCAGCAACAACCGGAACAACGTGGACTTGCCGCTGCCCGACGGCCCGACGATGGCGACAAATTCGCCGGGCTTGACGTGAAACGTTATGTCTTGCAAAATGTACGGCCCTTCATCCCCGTAGCGGAACGAGACGTGGCTGACTTCAATCTCGCCGTGCAATGGGCCCGGATCCGCCTTCGCCTCATCCACTTCCGGTTCCGCCTGCAAGATGGGCTTGGCCCGTTCGTACAAGGGAATGACGTGCATGGCCGTCATGAGGGCCATGGACATGTCCATCATGGCGAGAATGAAATTGGTGAAAGCGGCATAAAAGGCGAGAAACATCCCCGGCGACAAAGCGGCATCGGCCGCGGCGACGGCAAACAGCGCCAGCGAAGCGAGGACGGGAAAAGCGGCGTTGAAAGCGGCCTGCCCATTGGCCCATGTCCCGGCCCGGTAAGCCAACCGGCGTTGCTCGCTGAATTCTTTCGCCCAGAGATAAAAGGCGCGGCGTTCCGCCCCGGCCACGCGAAATTTGGCGATGCCGCGGATGATCTGCAAGACGAAGCCCGCAAGCTTCCCTTCTTTTTCCGCCAGTCGGCGCTGAATGTTCAGCGGCACGAAACTGAACGTCAAGGCAAAAGCGACGGCCACGGCCACCAGCAGCGCGGCGTACGCAGCCAGGTTACGGCTCAAATAAAAGAGAAGGAAAAAGTTGAACAGCGAAAAAATGCCCGTAAAGATGGCCGTCACGGTCGTGCCGGAAATGATTTGCCGCATGGCGTTGATGCTGTTGGCCCGCATGGCCAAATCGCCGGCGGTGTAACGCCGGAAAAAAGGAACCGGCAAACTCAGCAAGCGATCCCACACCGCCGCCTGCAGGGATGCGTTCATCTTTCCCTCGATGCGAAGCAAGGCCAGCGACCGGACCAGCTCGAAACAAAACATGGCGATGATGATCCCGGTCAGGAGCAAAGCCATATGCCCCAATTTCCCGTACTCGGCTTCCGGAATGATGCGGTCAAACAGCTGGCCGGTGGCGAGGGGGATGGCCATGCCGAAAAGCCCTCCCATCACCCCCATGACAAACAGCAAGGCGAGATCCTGCTTGACGTCACCCTGCAGGACAAAACGGACAATATCCGGCAAACTTAAAGGACGGGACGGCAACGGCCGATAAAACATCACCGCCTGCGGCTCAAGGCGCTCCGCCACTTCGGCCGTCACCGCAAAGCTTCGTCGCTCGGCCAAATCCACCAACTCGTAGCGGCGATACCCCCGAGGCAGCAAAGCCACCGGCCGCCGCGGCTCTTCCCAAAAGGCCAACAGCGGCCCGTTGTCTTCTTTCCACCACTCGCCCTTGAGCATCACTCGGCGATAACGAACCCGGGACGTTTTGGCAATCTCGGCGATTTGCTCCCCGCCCCGGCGGCGCCCTTCGGTCTTGGGCATTTGCAGGGCAATGCCCGCCGCCTCTCCGACGAGACGACACACTTCAAAAAGGAGATCTCCGTTTCCGTCGGCCACCGGCACCGAACGGCCCGCCGGTTCGGCCGCCGCCGCCAATTGCCGCAAGGCCCGGCGCATGTAGTCGTCGTCCTGGCGCCGTTTTTCTTCAAGCCTCGCCCAGGCCGTCCGCTCTTCCTCCTGCATGCGCTCCCGCAGCACCGCTCTCACGTGCCCGTCAAACCGGGCCAGGCCGGCGCTGATCTCTAAAGCGCTGCTTTCAGCCAACCATCGGGCCGTCGTCCAACCGCAAACGGAACTTGTTTCCAAAATGCAGAGCGGCGTATGGGCCGTCAACGGAAAACCCGGAGCCTCAGGGCCCAGCGGGGGCAAAGACGGTTTGTCCATCCAGCGGGCCCGGCCGGAAGAAAACCGCACCCAAAGCGGTTCCGTCGCAGCGCAAACGGCCACCCCTTTCGCCAATGCATACGCTTGCCCCGCCTCCATCCGCACCACA
>Ga0181858_1000173_pt1 | contig 26787 bp, 28 predicted proteins | sample NewIslPassag4_SG_FD_130749 | JGI IMG/M metagenome (GOLD analysis project Ga0181858, IMG submission 130749) | Feedstock adapted compost microbial communities from Newby Island compost facility, Milpitas, CA, USA - Passage 4_SG | ecosystem: Engineered > Solid waste > Feedstock > Composting ...
CCGGGTTTGGAAAAATCAACGGCCGGCCGGTTTACGTATTTGCCCAAGATTTCACCGTCTTCGGCGGCGCCTTGGGCGAGATGCACGCGAAAAAAATCGCCAACATCATGGACTTAGCGGCGAAGAATGGCGCCCCTATCATCGGCCTGAACGATTCGGGCGGCGCCCGCATCCAAGAAGGGGTTGTATCGTTAGACGGATACGGACACATCTTTTACCGAAATTCCATCTATTCCGGCGTTGTCCCGCAAATTTCCGTCATCATGGGGCCCAACGCCGGCGGTGCGGTTTATTCGCCGGCGATTACCGATTTTGTCGTAATGGTGGAAAAAACGAGCCAGATGTTTATTACCGGGCCGAAAGTGATTCAGACGGTGACGGGCGAAAAAATTACCGCCGAAGATTTGGGCGGCGCCCGGGTGCACGCGACGGTAAGCGGCAACGCCCACTTTACATCGCCCACGGAAGAAGAAGCGTTGCAAACGGTGCGGCGCCTGTTAAGTTTTCTGCCGCAAAACAACCGGGAGATGCCGCCGCGGGTACAGCCGGCGGAGGATGACGGCTGGGTGGAAGATCTCATTGACGTCGTTCCGGTGGAAGGGACAAAAGTGTACGACATCCGGGAAGTCATCTTGCGCGTTGTCGACAACGGCGATTTTATGGAAGTGCAAGAGCGCTTCGCCCGCAATATTGTTGTCGGCTTCGCCCGCATCGACGGTTATTCGGTGGGGATCGTGGCCAACCAACCGAAAGTGATGGCCGGCGGCTTGGACATCGACTCATCCGACAAACTGGCCCGCTTCGTCCGTTTTTGCGACGCCTTTAACATTCCCATCATTACGTTTGAGGATGTGACCGGGTTTTTCCCCGGCGTCAATCAAGAACACCGCGGCATTATCCGGCACGGGGCGAAAATTTTGTATGCCTATTCGGAAGCGACGGTTCCAAAAATCACTGTCATCTTGCGTAAAGCTTACGGCGGGGCGTATGTGGCCCTGAACAGCAAGGCCATTGGCGCCGATATTGTGTACGCGTGGCCCAACGCGGAAATCGCCGTCATGGGGCCGGAAGGGGCAGCCAACATCATTTTCAGCAAAGAAATCGAACAGAGCGACAATCCGGAGGCGACCCGGGCGGCGAAGATTGCCGAGTATCGGGAAAAATTCGCCAACCCGTATGTGGCCGCCGCCCACGGCATGGTGGACGATGTCATCGATCCGCGGGAGACGAGGTTAAAATTGCGCCAAGCGCTAGAGATGCTGCGGAACAAAAAAGAAGAACGGCCCTGGAAAAAACACGGCAATATTCCGCTTTAGCCGGGGCCGCCACATTCGGCCAAAAGGACAAACCGGGTTTTAACCAGGTGATTCAAACCAGGTGCTCAATGGGTGTTTGCGGCGTTGGAACGTTTCGCAAAAGGACGGGGTGCCGATGATTCGCTGGCAAGTCGGGAAAGTGGTGCAAATCGTCGCCGATGATCCGTCTTTGCAGGAGCTTTATGTGTCGCTTGAGGGGCGAAGGGAAAAGGCGTGGAGTTTTCCCGAGTTCATTGGGCCGCTGTCGCCTGGTGACACGGTGTTGCTCAATACGACGGCCGTACATTTGAACCTGGGCACCGGCGGATATCATTTGGTGGCGCAACGGCTGGGCCGCGGCGGGCCGGGCGATGCGGATCCGGGCCTTCGGCCGCTCCGGGGTCACATCATGAAATTGCGCTACACGCCGTATCAATTGGCGGTGCAAAGTTGTGAAGAACAGACGAGCCCTTACCATGAAACGTTAAAGGATGCCCCGCCCTTGGGCGGCATGCCGGTCTTGATCGGTGAATTGCACAGCATGTTGCCCGTCTTGGCCGCCGGCGTCCAGTGGTTGATGCGCGCCGGCCGACTTCCGTCGGACTTGCGGCTCGTTTATATCATGAGTGACGGTGGCGCCCTGCCGCTGGCGTTAAGTCGCCATGTGCGGACGTTGCAAGAGTTGGGGTGGCTGGCCGGGACCGTGACGTACGGCCACGCTTTCGGCGGCCAGCTGGAAGCCGTCAATGTGTACACGGCTTTGCTGGCGGCCAAGCATGTCCTGAAAGCCGATGTGGTGGTAATGATGATGGGGCCCGGCACGGTGGGCACCGGGACAACATGGGGTTTTTCCGGAATGGAGGTGGCTGACATGATTCACGCCACCTTTTCCCTTGATGGGCGGCCTTGTTTGATACCGCGCATCAGCTTTGCTGACGCCCGCCCCCGCCACCAAGGCATTAGCCATCATCAGCTGACGCTTATCGCCAAGGCCATCCACGTACCATTCATTTTTGTCGTGCCGCCGTATGAAGGTTGGCAAGAACAGGTGATCCAAAGGCAATTGACGCAATTGGCCGGATCCAAGGCGCGTATCGAGCGGCGGGCCATCATCCGGCGGGACGAGTTGGAAGATTTGTTGTCCCTTTATCCGGGCGAGATGACCGTAATGGGCCGGACGGTCCGGGAAGACCCCGCTTATTTTTGGGGCGTATTGCACGGCTTGACGCCGTTGCTGCATTGATGCGGCGCAAATATTCTTGTAAGGTCAAGCCGGTACGGCTCAGCTGGCGCAATTTGGCCCGGATTTCCCACCCTTTGCCGGCCATGAGCAGTTGTGTCGGCGTGTGTACGGTGTAAAACGGTATCGGTTTCATGCGTATTCCTCCTGTTCTTGCCATAATATATGGAGCGGACGCAGCCCGTATGCGTCGGAGGAACAAAGACGCGAGGTGTTAAAAATGGATTCATTGGAAGAAAAGACGTTGCATGTTGAATCACTGTACGAGGGAAGAATCATCACCCTCAAGCGGCATCGCGTCCGACTTCCGAACGGACAGGAAAGTTGGCGGGAAGTGGTGGAACATCCCGGAGCCGTGGCGGTGTTGCCGGTCTTGGCCGACGGTCGTCTCCTGCTTATTCGCCAATACCGCAAGGCTGTGGAAGAAGTGCTCATCGAAGTGCCGGCCGGCAAGCTGGAAGCCGGCGAGGCGCCGGAAGTGGCCGTCCGCCGAGAACTGTGGGAAGAGACGGGGCTTGTGGCCGAACGGCTTGAGTTCCTTTTTTCGTTTTACACGTCGCCGGGTTTTGCAAATGAAAAAATTTTTTTGTATTTGGCCTGGGTGGGGAACAGCGATGTTTCCCAGCCGCCGGGACTGGATGCCGACGAATTCGTCCAACCGTTGCGACTTACGTTGGAAGAGGGCTTGCACTGGGTGGCCGACGGACGCATTCACGACGCCAAGACGATCTTGGCTTTGCAGGCGTTGCAAATGATGCGGCAGAAATGAATAAGGAAAAATGATTCTATTCGCCGCTTGTTCCGAATAAGATTCCCATATAGGAGGAACAAGCGATGAATGGGATGAAGAACGGGCTGTCAAAGACATTGCTGTTTACGTCGGTCTTGCTCATCACAGGCGTCGGCTTCGGTGCCATGTTGGTCCTTGTGTTGACCCCCGAACAACGGGATTACTTGTTGGACGAGCTCCGTTTTTTCTCTGTCCATGAAGGGGCAATGGGCGCAGATGTCAGTTTGTGGACGGTATTGGGGGACGAGCTGCGGACGTTGCTGTTGTTGTGGGTGTTGGGGCTTTTCTGCATCGGTTTTCCGGTCATTTTGTCCCTCGTTTTTACCAAGGGACTGACCGTTGGTTTTACGGTCGGTTTTTTCGTCCAACAATGGCCCGGGAAAGGGATGGTGCTGGCCGGTGTCAGTGTGTTGCCCCACAATTTGTTTTTCGTTCCCGCCTTGGTCTTGGCGGCGGCCATCGGCATTCGTTTTTCGCTCATATTGCTAGGCTTGTTGTTCCGCCGCGATGCGCTGAAGCTCCGCGATGAATGGGGTCGTTACAACGGTGTCATGGCCCTCGTCGGCGCGGTGTTTTTGGTGGGGAGCTTGGTGGAGGTTTTTGTGACCGTACCCATGATGGATTGGGTCATGGCAACTTGGTATTGATAATTTTACATAGAATATAAAAAGATAATAATTATAATTTAGTTTGACTTGCTTTCGACCCCTTCCTATAATGAAAAGTAGTGAGCTGGGGAGGGGTTTGACATGGAAGAACGCCTGGAGCGAATCAAGGAAAAGTTGCATGCGTTGGGCTACAAGTTGACGCCACAGCGAGAAGCGACCCTCCGCGTCATGTTGGAAAACCAGGTGGATCACCTTAGTGCGGAAGATGTATACTTGCTTGTAAAGGAAAAGTTTCCAGATATTGGACTTGCTACGGTATACCGAACCTTGGATTTGCTCAGTGAATTAAAAGTCATCAATAAGATCAATTTTGGTGACGGTGTTGCCCGTTACGAAATGCGGGACGAAAACCGGGAACGCCACCACCATCATCTTGTTTGCGTCGAATGCGGGGCTGTGGACGAGATCATTGAAGACTTGTTGGAAAATGTCGAAGATAAAGTAGAACAGCAATACCGTTTTAAAATCCTCGATCACCGCCTCATTTTTCATGGCATTTGCCACCGTTGCATCGCCCAGGATCAGGAAGCGACGGTCGGCAGCGGGCAGCGGCGCGGACTGGATAAAGAGAGCGGGAAAAAGTTGTCTCTCCGTCGGGGTACCCCTTCCCGTTGAACGGCCCATGGAAGGGCGGACGAGGTGAAGCGGAATGGATGAAGCTCTGGAACAGTTTATACATTATTTGAAGGTCGAAAAAGGCCTGGCGAAAAATTCGGTTGAGGCGTATCACCGGGATATCTTTTTTTATCTCTTGTTTTTGCGTCGGCAAGGGGTCACACGTTTGGAAGACAGTCGGCAAGAACATATTTTGCAATATTTGCTGCAAGAGCGGCGGTCCGGCAAATCCAGTGCTTCATTGGCCCGCTTGACCGCTTCGTTGCGGAATTTTTACAAGTTTCTTTGGGCGGAAAAGCGCATATCCCACAACCCGGCGCAAGATTTGCCGACGCCAAAACGGGATCAGCGGCTGCCCCACGTCTTGTCGCCGACGGAAATCGAGGCGCTCTTGAACGCTCCCCGGCGGGATACTCCCTTGGGCTTGCGGGATGTGGCCATGCTCGAATTGTTGTACGCCACCGGCATGCGGGTATCCGAATTAGTCTCGCTCAAAGTTTCCGACTTGCAACTGTCCATGGGATTTATCAAATGTCTCGGCAAAGGTTCCAAAGAGCGCATCATCCCGGTGGGGCAATGGGCGGTGGAGGCGGTACAGGCTTACTTGGAACGCGGTCGGACGCATTTGTTGAAAGGCAAAGCGAGCGACGTTTTATTTTTGAATTCCCGGGGCGAACCGCTTTCGCGGCAAGGATTTTGGAAACTGATCAAACGGTACGCCCGGCAGGCGCAAATTACAAAGCCGATTACGCCCCATGTGCTGCGACATTCGTTTGCGACCCATTTGCTGGAAAACGGCGCCGATCTCCGTTCCGTCCAGGAAATGTTGGGCCATGCCGACATTTCCACGACGCAAATTTACACCCATGTCACCCATGCAAAAATTCGCGATACATACCGGTTGGCACATCCTCGAGCGTGACGGTTGTGCCGTGCGGAGAAAGAAGGTGTTCCCGATTCGATTTCGCCGTATTTTTTTGATCGTTTTGGACAGTGTGGGCATTGGCGCGTTGCCGGATGCCGATAAGTTCGGTGACGCCGGGACGAATACGTTGTTCCATATCGCCGAAACCCGGGGATTACGCACGCCTCACTTGGCGGCGTTGGGTCTGGCCAACATTCATCCGTTACCCGGTCTGACGCCTTCGGACAAGCCTTTGGCAGCGTACGGGAAAATGGCAGAAATTTCTGCCGGAAAGGATACGATGACCGGCCACTGGGAGTTGATGGGCTTACAAATCGAGCAGCCTTTTCAGACGTTTCCGCACGGATTTCCGCCGGCGTTGCTCGACGAGTTCGTCCGTCGTACGGGCCGTGACGTTTTAGGTAACAAGCCGGCGTCGGGGACGCAAATCATTGAGGAATTGGGCGCCCGGCAAATGGAGACGGGCGCCTGGATTGTTTACACGTCGGCGGACAGCGTTTTCCAAATTGCCGCCCACGAAGAAGTCATTCCCTTGGACGAACTTTACGAAGCGTGCCGCATAGCCCGGGAGTTGACGCTGCAGGAACCGTGGCGGGTCGGACGGGTCATCGCCCGGCCATATGTCGGCCAACCCGGCGCCTTTGTCCGCACCCCCCGCCGGCGGGATTTCGCCCTCAAGCCGCCGGCGCCGACGGTCATGAACCGGTTGCAGGAAGCCGGTTATGATGTCATCGCCATCGGCAAAATCGCCGACATTTATGACGGCGAAGGGGTGACTCGCCATTGGCCGACCAAGTCCAACATGGAAGGGGTGGACCGGGTGTTGGACGCTTTGGGGACGCCTTTTCGCGGCTTGGCTTTCGCCAATTTGGTCGATTTCGATTCCTTGTACGGCCACAGGCGGGATCCGGAAGGTTACGGCCGGGCGCTGGAGGAGTTCGATGCGCGCATCCCCGAACTTTTGTCGGCGTTGGCCGACGACGATTTGTTGATCATTACGGCCGACCACGGCAACGATCCAACCCATACAGGCACTGATCATACCCGGGAATACGTGCCTTTGTTGGTTTACCATCGTCACATCCGGCCGGTGAACTTGGGCGTTCGCGGGACGTTTGCCGATGTGGGCGCGACGGTGGCGGAAAATTTTGCCGTCCGCAAGCCTGACATCGGCCACAGCTTTTTGCCGGAAATTTTGCCGGAAGGGGCGCTGGAGCAGGAGGGTGAAGGAGGGAAACAGCTATGATGGACAACGCCCTTTACCGCCGCGTACAAGAAGCGGCCGCGGCGTTGAGGGAGCGGCTGGGCGGTTTTCAACCGCAGGTCGCTTTGATTTTAGGTTCCGGTTTGGGCGGATTTGCCGCGGAGTTGTCGGATACAATCGAAATTCCTTATGACCAAGTGCCTCATTTTCCCGTTTCCACGGTGGAGGGACATGCGGGAAAATGGGTGGCCGGGACGGTGGAAGGCTGCCCCGTGTTGTGCATGCAAGGGCGGTTTCATTATTATGAAGGTTACTCAATGCAGGAAGTGACGTTTCCGGTGCGGGTCATGGGGCAGCTGGACATCGGGACGCTTATCGTCACCAACGCCGCCGGCGGCATCCGTCGGACGTTTCAGGCCGGGGATTTGATGCTCATTGAAGATCATATCAACTGGATGTTCAACAATCCGTTGCGGGGTCCCAATGTCGACCAATGGGGCCCGCGGTTCCCCGACATGTCGCAAGCCTATGACCGGGATTTGCTGGCTTGTGCCGAGAAAGTGGCGGCCGAAAACGGGATTGCGGTGCAACGGGGCGTGTACATCGCCGTTCCCGGCCCCAGTTATGAGACGCCGGCGGAAATTCGCGCCTTCGCCAAATTGGGAGCCGATGCCGTAGGCATGTCCACTGTTCCAGAAGTTATTGTCGCCAAGCACCAAGGGATGAAAGTGTTGGGCATCTCATGCATTTCCAACATGGCCAGCGGCATTTTGCCCCAGCCCTTGTCCCACGAAGATGTCATCCGCACGTCGCGTCAAGTGCAAAACCGCCTGACGTCACTGGTCAGAGGCGTGTTGAAGGAGTTGCGGCGATAATGGCGGACTATGCGGCAAAGATCGCGGAGGCAGCGGATTATATCGCTTTCCGCGCGCAAGTGAAGCCGACCGTGGGGCTCGTGTTGGGATCGGGATTAGGCGACTTGGCCGACAAAATCGATGTCGACGCCGTTATTCCTTACCGGGACATTCCCCATTTTCCCGTTTCCACGGTGGCGGGACACCGGGGGGAGCTTGTCATTGGCCGGCTCCAGCGTTGCCCCGTCGTGGCCATGCGGGGACGTCTGCATTATTATGAAGGCTGGTCGATGGCGGATGTCGTTGTTCCCGTCTATGTCATGCGGCGTTTGGGAGTGAGGGTGCTCATTTTAACCAACGCGGCCGGAGGATTGAACCCGGACTTTTCCCCAGGCCAACTTATGCTCATTCGGGATCATTTGAATTTGACCGGCGCCAACCCCCTCATCGGCCCCAATGACGCCGATTTGGGTCCGCGGTTTCCCGATATGAGCCAAGCCTACGACCGGGGTTTGAGCGAAGGTCTCGCACAGGTGGCCCGGCGTCTTTCCATACCTTTGCAGGAAGGGGTTTACGCCGGTATTGACGGACCGAATTATTTTTCCAAGGCGGAGCTGAGGGCTCTTTTGTTCATGGGGGCCGACGCCTTGGGCATGTCCACCGTGGCCGAAACGATTGCCGCCAACCATTGCGGTTTGAAAGTGGCGGCTGTCTCGTGCATCACCGACATGGCCAATCCGGATCTGTTCGAACCGCCTACCCATGAATTGGTATTGGAGATGGCGGAACGCGTCAAGCCCATGTTTATGGAACTGTTGACTGCCTTCGTCGGCGAATTGGGGGAGGAATAGCCATGCGGGCCGTGGAATTGATTAGCAAAAAACGGGACGGCCAAGCTTTGACCCGGGAGGAAATCCGTTTTCTCATCGACGGTTTCATGCGGGGCGAGATACCGGACTATCAAATGGCGGCGTGGGCCATGGCCGTCTATTTCCGGGGCATGAGCGAAGAAGAGACGGTTTATTTGACGGAAGCCATGATTGCTTCCGGCCAGCGGGTCGATTTGTCCTTCATCCAGGGGACTGTCGTGGACAAACATAGCACCGGCGGCATAGGCGACACGACGACGTTGGTGCTGGCGCCCTTGGTGGCCAGTTGCGGTGTGCCGGTGGCCAAAATGTCCGGGCGCAGTCTCGGTTTTACCGGCGGGACCATTGACAAGTTGGAGTCGATTCCGGGTTTTTGCACGCAATTGGCAAAAGATCACTTGATGCGCCAAGTGAAGGAACTAGGCCTTGCGGTGTTCGGACAGTCGGCCGACCTGGTGCCGGCCGACAAGCGCCTGTACGCATTGCGGGACGTGACCGGAACGGTGGCGTCGTTGCCCTTGATCGCCAGTTCCATCATGAGCAAAAAAATTGCAGCCGGCGCCGAGAAAATCGTCTTGGATGTGAAGGTCGGCAGCGGGGCCTTTATGAAAACGTTGGAGGAAGCGGTCGCATTGGCCGATATTATGGTGAAGATTGGCCGTCGCATGGGACGGGAAACGGTGGCGGTCATCAGCGATATGAACCAGCCATTAGGGCGGGCGGTGGGCTGTGCCCTGGAAGTGCGGGAAGCCGTGTTGACGTTGCGGGGCGAAGGCAACCGGCGCCTGTTGGAACTGTGCCTAGTGCTGGGCAGCCATATGCTCGTGCTGGCCGGCCGGGCGACGTCGGTGGAAGAAGGGCGGGCTTTGCTGGAAGAGGCGTTGGCGAAGGGGCACGCCCTTGCGAAAATGAAACAATGGGTTGCGGCCCAAGGTGGCGACCCGGCCGTCGTCGACGATCTCGAGCGCCTGGCATTGGCTCCGTATCGTAAGACGTTGGTCGCACCGACGTCGGGCTACGTGGCCCAGATGGACGCGCAACAATTGGGCGAGGCGGCCGGTTTGTTGGGGGCCGGACGTCAAGTGAAGGACGAACCGGTGGACACGTCGGTTGGGTTGATCGTCCACCGGCGGCTGGGCGAATACGTGGACGCCGGCGAGCCGTTGTTTACAGTATACAGCCGCGCGTCCGAGATGAACGCGGTGGAAGACAAGTTGTTGCAAGCGGTGCGCTTCTCTCCGGAACCGCCCCATGTACCTCCGTTGATTTATCGTATCATTAACGCGGTTTAATCTCCTTCTTTTCTGGAACAATAGGAAAAGAAGGAGGTTGTGTCCATTGAGACGCTTCAAAACGTTGCCCCCTCTCTTCATCGCGATGGTCATGTTGATGTTCGGATTTCCGCCTCCGCCGGCAAGAGCGGCGGAGGCGCCAGCGGATTTGGCGCCTCAGGCCGTTTCCGCCATTTTGATGGAAGCCTCCACGGGGACGGTATTGTTCGAAAAGAACGCCCACGAAAAACTACCTCCCGCATCCATTACGAAAATCATGACGATGTTGCTCATCATGGAAGCGTTGCAAGAAGGGCGAATTACGTTGGACGAAATGGTGCGGGCCAGTGAGCACGCCGCTTCCATGGGCGGGTCGCAAATTTTTCTCGAGCCGGGCGAACAGATGTCGGTCCGGGACTTGTTGAAAGGCATCGCCGTCGCCTCCGGCAACGACGCTTCGGTGGCCATGGCCGAACACATCGCCGGGACGGAAGAGGCCTTTGTGGCCATGATGAATCAAAAGGCGGAACAACTGGGCATGAAAAACACCCACTTTACCAACGCCAGCGGTCTTCCGGCCGAAGGCCACTATACGACGGCCTACGATATTGCCGTGATGTCCCGGGAATTGCTCAAGCACGAGGCCATCACCCAATTTACCGGCATTTATCAAGATTATTTGCGCCAAAACAGCGAAAATCCCTTCTGGTTGGTAAACACCAATAAGTTGGTCCGGTTTTACGAAGGGGTTGACGGCTTAAAAACCGGTTACACGAGCGAAGCCGGCTTTTGTCTGTCAGCCACGGCGAAACGGGGCGATATGCGCGTCATTGCCGTCGTCATGGGTGAACCGGACGCCAAATCGCGGAACCGGGAAGTGAGCCGCCTGTTGGATTACGCATTCGCCAATTATACGGTACACCCGCTCTTTGCGCCGGGCGACTTCATTACCCAAGTGCGGATCAACAAAGGGGAACAACAGCTTCTTCCCTTGCATGCGTCGCAGCAAATCAGCATTTTGATGAAGAAAGGAGAAAAACCGCAGGATTACGACACCCAAATCGTGTTGAACGAACCGCTGCAAGCGCCACTGCGGCGGGGGGAGTCCATCGGCCATATCCGCGTATCCAAGGACGGCGAAACGGTTTACACGTACCAACTGACCATGCCCCACGATGTGAAGAAGGCCAGCCTCTGGCAGTTGTTGAAACGGACCGGCAAGTCCATGTTTTTGCCCTTTGGCTAAGGAGCACGGCATCCATCCCGCCCCGAACAGGGCGGGTTTTTCGTATATTTTGTAATTTTTGTACTATTTTTGTCGAAGAGAAGGATTCATCACAAGCGTTGTAGAATGTACCGTATGAATACACGGGGGAAAGGAGCGGAGACGATGGGCATCGCATGGGAAGTGGAGAGGCATCGGGATTTGTTGTTGGTCAGGCTCCAAGGCGAATTGGACATTCATACCGCCGGTTCCGTGCGCCAAATGTTGCAAACGGAGTTGGAGAAAGGGACGACGGTGCATCTGTTGTTGAATTTGGGAAAACTCACGTTTATGGACAGTTCCGGATTGGGCGTCATTTTGGGGAGATACCGCAATTTGCAGACGGCGGGGGGCCAACTGTTTCTTTGCGACGTTCCCCAGCCCGTGCGCCGGTTGTTGGAACTTTCCGGCGTCCACAAATTGGCGCGCATTTTTTCCACGGAAGAAGAAGCGTTGCAATCGATCGGGGTGATGTCCCGTGAAAAATAATTTCATGAGCGTTTCCTTCGCCGCTTTGCCGGAAAACGTTTCCTTTGCCCGGGTGGTTGTCGCCGCCTTTGTCTCACAAGTCGATCCGACCATGCAAGTGTTGACCGATTTGCAGACCGTCGTTTCCGAAGCGGTGACCAATGCCATTGTTCACGGATATGAAAACCGTCCGGACGGAATTATTACGATGACCGCCAAGCTTGTCAATGACACAGTGGAGTTGACCATTGAAGATTACGGCGTCGGTATCGAAGATGTGGAAAAGGCACGGGAACCGCTCTTTACGACAAAGCCCCATAAAGAGCACTCGGGAATGGGATTCACGATCATGGAAAACTTTGTCAACGAGCTGCAAGTGGAAACAATCGTCGGAAAAGGGACAAAGATTCGTTTCGTCAAAACGTTACAAGCCAATGAAGCCATGTACAACTAGGTGATGGCGATGGAAGCGGAAGAAAAAATCGGCCAGCAACATTGGGAAAGGGAGGACACTCCGTATTTGTCCGACGAGGAAGTGCGGGAGCTCATCTCCCGCAGCCAGGCGGGGGACCAAGAAGCGCGGGATCGCATCGTCAACGCCAACATCCGTCTCGTCTGGTCGGTGGTGCAACGTTTTTTGAATAGAGGTTACGAAGCCGACGATTTGTTTCAGATCGGGTGCATCGGCTTGTTGAAAGCGGTGGATAAGTTTGACTTGCGGTTCGATGTGAAATTTTCCACGTATGCGGTTCCCATGATCATCGGGGAGATTAAACGTTTTTTGCGGGATGACGGCAGTGTTAAAGTGAGCCGTTCCATGAAGGAGTTGGCCAACCGGATACGCACGGTGCGGGATGAGTTGACGAAAGAATACGGTCGCCAACCGACGGTTTCCGATATCGCCGAGGCTCTGTCCATTACGCCGGAAGAAGTGGTGTTGGCGCAAGAAGCTCTCCGTTCGCCGGCTTCGATTCATGAAACGGTGTTCGAAAACGACAGCGATCCGATATTGCTAATGGATCAAATCGCCGACGACAGTCATGAGAAATGGTTTGATCGCATGGCCCTGCGGGAAGCCATCGAACGGTTGAGTGAACGGGAACAACTCATCGTATATTTGCGGTATTTCAGAGATCAAACCCAATCGGAAGTGGCGGAAAGGCTCGGTATTTCCCAAGTGCAAGTGTCGCGGTTGGAAAAGAAGATTCTGCAAACGATACGGGAGCAAATCGGACCCTAATCTATTGTTACGCCGCTTTTTGTTATGATATAATACACCCAACGCTGAAGAACGCAACGAAGCAACTGGCTGGCCAGTTGCTTTTCACGTTTCATAGACAGGAGGAACATATTTTGTATTTACACGGTACGAGTCGAATTAACGAACAAGGTCACTTGGAAATCGGCGGCGTCGATGTATTGGAATTGGTGCGGCGTTTCGGCACGCCGCTCTATGTTATGGATGAAGCTTATATTCGGCAACAGTGTCGGCTTTACATGGATAGCTTTCGCGCCAGCGGCTTGCCTTTCCAGGTTGCCTACGCCAGCAAGGCTTTCTCCACCATGGCCATGTGCCGGTTGGTGGCGGAGGAAGGACTGGCTTTGGACGTCGTCTCCGCCGGAGAATTGTATACGGCCATTCAGGCCGGTTTTCCCGCCGAGAAAATTCATTTTCACGGCAACAACAAAACGCCGGCCGAAATTGAATTGGCGCTGGACGCCCGAATCGGTTCCTTTGTCGTCGACAATTTTACGGAAATCGAACTGCTAAATGCGATGGCCGCCGCCCGGGACAGGCAGGTCTACGTATTGATTCGCGTCACACCGGGAATAGAAGCCCACACCCATGAATACATCCAGACCGGCCAATCCGATTCAAAATTCGGGTTTGACCTGGCCAGCGGCCAGGCCATGGAAGCGGTGCGCCAAATTTTGGCGAAGCCGTCCTTGCAGCTTGTCGGCTTCCATTGCCACATCGGTTCGCAAATTTTTGACGTGCGAGGATTTGAGGCGGCGGTTGAACGGATGGGCCAATTTATGCACGACGTACGGGTGCAATTGGGCTATACCGCCCGTGTGTTAAACATGGGCGGAGGGTTCGGCATTCGCTATACGGAGGAAGACGCGCCCCTGGCCATCCCGCAATATGTGGCGGCGCTGACCGGTGCTGTTAAACGCACATTTGACGCCTTGGCTTACCCTTATCCGGAAATACATGTGGAACCGGGCCGGAGTATTGTCGGCGAAGCGGGAACGACGTTGTACACGGTGGGAACCATGAAAACCGTTCCAGGCGTGCGCAAGTATGTGGCGGTCGACGGAGGCATGACCGACAATCCCCGGCCGGCCCTATACCAAGCCCGCTATGAAGCCATTTTGGCCAACAAAGCCGACGCCGAAAAGACCGAACTTGTCTCGGTGGCCGGAAAATGTTGCGAGAGCGGCGACATGCTTATTTGGGACGTGTGGCTGCCGGAAGTCGAAGTTGGCGATATTTTGGCCGTTTTTTGCACCGGCGCTTACAACTATTCGATGGCCAGCAATTACAACCGGATTGGCCGTCCTGCGGTCGTTTTTGTCCAGAACGGACAGGCCGATTTGGTGGTGGAACGGGAAAGTTTGGCCGATCTAATTCGCTTGGATCGCATCCCCTCCCGCATGGCGTCCGATGTGGCCGCCGGCGGTTGGAGAAAATGAGGGAAAGATGGCAGAGGTAGCCATGACGAGCATCCACGTCAAAGTGGATGCCTTTGAAGGTCCGCTGGACTTATTGCTCCATTTAATCAAAGAAGCGCAAGTGGATATTACCGACATCCCGCTGGCCGATATCGCAAACCAATATTTGGAAGCTATTGCCGTAATGCAGGAGTTGGAAGTTGAAGTCGCCAGTGAGTATTTGGTTGTGGCGGCTCAATTGTTGGCCATCAAGAGCCGTAAACTGTTGCCGGCGCCGCCGTCACCTTTAGAAGAGGGGACGGACGAAGAAGCAGATTTGCAGCAGATGCTGTTGGAACGCCTAATGGAGTATCGCAAGTTCAAGCACGCCGCCGCGGCGTTGAAAGAACGGGAAGAAAGACAAAGTCTGTTATACATGCGGGACCCCCACCCCCAATGGCAAAGGGAAGAAACGGAAGCAAATCAACTGGCTTTGCCTCATTCCGTTGAAGAGTTGCTGGCGGCATATTGGCGGGCATTGCAGCGGGAAACGCCTGCGCCGCCGTCCCCGCCGCCGATTATCCAGCGACGGCGGGTGACCGTGCAGGAAAAATTGCGCTACATTGTCCGACAGCTTCGACAACATGAAAAAGTCACATTCTGGCAGCTCATTACCGAACGGCGGCGCCAGGAAGTTGTCGTGACGTTTTTGGCATTGCTGGAATTGTTGAAGATAAGCCGAATCCGTATGTACCAACAGGCATTGTTTGCAGACATTACCATTGTCCAGCGGGCGCATGACAGCCGACAATAGGGTGTAGTGAGATGACTCCCCAAGAATTGATGAAAATTGTCGAAGGAATCATTTTTTCATCCGGTTATGAAGGTGTCACGATCAAACAGCTGGCCGAATTGGTGCAACAGGATGAAGCTTCCATCTGGCCGATTGTTCACGCTTTGCAGGAGCGATATCGGGACGATTCGTCCGCATTGCAAATCGTCCAAACCGCCGATGCGCTGTACATGACGACCAAGCCGGAATTGGCCCCTTATTTGGAAAAAATTCGCCAACCGTCGTCTACACCCCATCTTTCGCAAGCAGCATTGGAAACGTTGGCCATTATCGCGTATCGCCAACCTATTACCCGCATCGATATCGAAGAAATTCGCGGCGTCAAGTCGGAAAAACCGATCCAGACGTTGCTGAGCCGCGGTCTCATCGCGGAAGTGGGCCGCCGCGAAGGCATCGGTCGGCCTATCTTATACGGTACGACGAAACGTTTTCTCGAACTGTTCGGCCTAAACCGGTTGGATGATTTGCCTCCCTTGGAAACGTTGGAAGAAGAAAACTGAAAGATCCTCAGCCCCTCCATGAAGGAGGGCTTTTTTTGTATACCGTCCGAGCGCAGGCCCATACTAAAAAAGAAAAATGTGCCATTTTTCTGCCGGGGGCGGGGAGTGATATCGGTGGCATTGTACATAACATTGGTGCTCATCGTTCTTATATGCCTTTTGTTGTTGACCAAAATCACGATTCGCCTTCAGCTGGTGGTGGACGGATGGCGGCCGGAAGTGATGGTGGAAATTTCCGCTTTTTTTCGGCTGGTTCGCCGGCGCATTGATTGGTCGATGGCGGCAGGCAATGGGAAATCGACATGGTGGACGTCGGGTTTGTCCCACATGGAGTTGCGTCGCCCAGCCGCAACCGATTGGAGTTGGCATGATGGACGGGCCTTATTGTATATCATCAGGCGATTTTTGCGACACGTGGCGGTCGAAGAATGGGAAATGACCACCTTGTTCGGCACGGGTCAATCCCATACGACGGGCTTGCTTTCCGGATGGCTTTGGTTGTTGCAAACACAAGCGCATGCATTGTTGTTTCACAGCATGAAAGTGAGAAGACCGCCCCGCATTTTCATCCGGCCCGATTTTCAAAGGCGGTGTTTGTTCTGGCGAATTGATTGCATAGCTTCGTTCCGGTTGGGTTATGCTATCATCGCAGGAATACGCCTGTTTTCGTATTGGCTTTTCCGCCGTAGGCGGAGAAGACAGAGTTAAACTTTTTTCAGAAAGGATGCTGAGAGTGTGGAACATCCCATTCAAGGTCTGATGAAAACCGCTTTGGAAAATCTGAAGGAAATGATCGATGTCAATACAATCGTCGGCGATGCCGTGGAAACCCCCGATGGCAGCGTCATTTTGCCGGTTTCCAAAGTGACGTTCGGGTTTGCTGCGGGGGGAAGCGAATTCGAACAGTCCGACAGCTCCCACATTCCTTTCGGCGGCGGCAGCGGCGGCGGCATTTCCATCCAACCGGTCGCCTTTTTAGTAGTGAACAGTCAAGGCATGCGCCTTCTTTCGATGGACAATAACACCCATTTGTACGAACGGGTTCTCGATTTGGCACCGCAAGTGTTGGACAAAATCCAGCAAATGTTCCAGCAAGAGCGGCCGCCCCGCGAGGAAACGACGGCGCCCCGCTTTACCATGTAACCTTGTCTCATAAATTCGTTGATCGCGCGTATACATGGGAACAATAGGAGGTGCATGGCAGTGGGGGGCGGAATGAAGCTTGTCTTATGTTTGCTGCTTTTTTTTGCCGCCATCATGCCCGGCCAAGCCGCTGCCGCGCCGACTGTCCAGGCGGAAAGCGCCGTTTTGCTGGATGTTGATACGAAGCGGGTATTGTACGAGAAAAACGCCGACGAACCGAAACCCATCGCCAGCATCACCAAGATTATGACCGCCATTTTGGCCATTGAATATGGACGTTTGGATGATTTGGTCGTCGTAAGTCCCAAAGCTTCCCGGATGGAAGGTTCATCGATTTACTTGCGCCCCGGGGAACAGGTGACGCTGGAAACATTGCTTTATGGTTTGATGTTACGCTCCGGCAATGACGCCGCCGTGGCCATTGCGGAACATATAGCCGGTTCCGAGGAAAATTTTGTAAAATTAATGAATATGAAAGCATGGGAATTGGGAATGAACCGTACCCAATTTGCCAATCCCCATGGTCTCGATGCAGAAGGACATTATTCCACTGCCCGGGATATGGCATTGTTAAGCGCTTATGCCTTGAAAAACCCGGTTTTCCAAGAAATTGTCAAAACGAAAGTGAAACGGGTTTCCTGGCCCGGCGAACAGTGGATGCGCAGCTGGGCGAACAAAAATAAAATGCTCCAGTTTTATGACGGCGCCGACGGCGTAAAAACCGGTTATACCAAGAAGGCCGGACGAACGCTGGTGTCTTCCGCCACCCGCGGCCGACAGCAGTTGGTCGTAGTCACCTTGAACGATCCCGACGACTGGCGGGATCATATGCGTCTGTTGGATTACGGTTTTTCCCAGTATCCGGCCCGATTGTTGCTGAAGGAGGGGCAATTATTGCCAGTACCGGCCTCATGGCCGGCGGCGGAGCGGAGGCTGGAAGTAGGCCGGAGCTTGTATTATCCCCTTTCCCAGAATGAAGTGGAGGACGTGAAGGCAACCATTGTGTTCTCACCGCATGCCCGTAGCCGTTGGGAAAAAGGCAGCAGCGGGGAAGTCGTAGGGAACGTGCACGTCGTTTTCCACGGCAAACCGATTGGCGTGTTGCCGATTCGAATTGAGGATTGATTTGGAAATGGGGAGAGGAGAAACAATGATTCACCTGATCTGGCTTGCGATGATCGTTTCCGGCATATTGGTGGCCGGATGGAACGGGAAGATCGACGTCATCAATCAAGCGGTCTTTGAAGGGGCAAAGACAGGCGTTACGATAAGCATCGGACTCATCAGCGTCTTGACATTGTGGCTTGGTTTGATGAAAATTGCGGAAGAGGCCGGCCTGTTGGCCGCTTTGGCCCGGGTGCTGCGGCCGGTGGTACGGTTTTTGTTTCCTACGGTGCCGCCGGGCCATCCGGCGGAAGGCTACATTTTGTCCAATATGGCCGCCAATTTGTTCGGCTTGGGCAACGCCGCCACACCCATGGGATTGGCCGCCATGCGGGAATTGCAAACGTTGAATCCCCGGAAAGATACAGCCTCTCCGGCCATGTGTACGTTGTTGGCGTTGAATACGTCAGGTTTGACGCTCATTCCGACGACGATTATCAGTGTCCGCATGACCTACGGTTCGGCCGATCCGACGGAAATTATCGGCACGACTTTGGCCGCCACGTTTTTGTCCACTTTGGCCGCGATATGCTTCGACAAGTGGTTTCAATGGCGGGATCAGATGCGGGACGGGGAGCGCGGCTAAATGGCGGCCGGCTTGTCTGCATTATCGGCTTGGTTCATCTCTTTGTTGCTCTTGACCATCTTGTTGACCGCCTGGTGGAAAAGGATTCCGGTTTACGAAGTGTTTACCGAAGGGGCCAAGGGCGGTTTTCAAATTGCCGTCGATCTCATCCCCCATTTAGTGGGCATGATGGTGGCAGTGACGGTGTTTAGGGAGTCGGGGGCCATGGAGTTGTTGGTACGCCTCATCGCTCCTTTGGGCCAATTTTTCGGAATTCCCGCAGAAGTGTTGCCTTTGGCCTTGATTCGTTCCATTTCCGGTTCGGGGTCCTTGGCCATTACCACCGACATCATCGAAACGTACGGCCCCGATTCGTTCCTCGGACGGTTGGCTTCGACCATGTTTGGCAGCAGCGACACGACCCTTTACGTGTTGGCGGTCTATTTCGGCGCGGTGGGCATCCGCAAGAGCCGTTACGCTCTCAAAGTCGGTTTATTGGCCGATTTGGTAGCCGTCTTGTCGTCGGTCCTTGTCGTCCGCCTCATTTTTTCACCATAAATCAAGGATGGAAGAGTATGCAGGAACGGCTGCAAAAAGTGTTGGCGCAGGCGGGGATCGCTTCGCGCCGCACGTGCGAAGAATGGATTCGCCGGGGCTGGGTTGAAGTCAACGGGCAAATTGTCACCCAGCTGGGCACCAAAGTGGATCCGCAAACCGACGAAATTCGGGTGCGGGGCAAGCCAATTGCATTGGCCGCGCAGACAAAGATTTACATCGCCCTGAACAAGCCCCGGGGTGTCATCACCAGCACGGCGGATCCCCGGGGGCGAAAAGTCGTCACCGAACTGTTGCCGCCTTTGCCGGGACGCATTTTTCCCGTGGGGCGTCTCGATTACGATACGGAAGGGCTATTGTTGTTGACCAATGACGGAGAGTTGGCCCATCGGCTGATGCATCCCCGTTACGAAGTGGAAAAAGTGTATTTGGCGTGGGTGCAAGGCATTCCTTCGGAAGCGGACCTGCAACGGCTGCGGGAAGGTGTACTATTGGAAGACGGTCCGACGGCGCCGGCCAAGGTCCGTCTCGTGCGGGTCGACCGGCAGCGACAGAAGGCCCTCTGCCGCATAGCGTTGCATGAAGGGCGAAACCGGCAAGTGCGGCGCATGTTTGCCGCCATCGGTCATCCGGTGACGGCGTTAATCCGCATTCAACAGGGCCCCATTCATTTGGGCAAATTAAAACCGGGGCAATACCGTTTTTTAAGTTCCGAAGAAGTGATGCGTTTACGAAACATGTTTGACACAGAAGGTTCATAAGTTTTTAGACGGCCGGACGCTTGCCGGCCGTCTTTTTTCGTATAATACAACTTGAGGGCATGTGTGATGGAGGTGCCAGAACATGGAAACTCTGAACCGTGGGGAAGCGAACTTGGAAAAAATTCTCGTTGTTGATGACGAAGAACGCATCCGCAATTTGTTGCGGTTGTATTTGGAACGGGAAGGGTATGTCATCGACGAGGCCGACGAAGGGGAAACCGCTTTGCACAAAGCGTTGGAAGAAAATTATCAACTTATCATTCTGGATCTGATGTTGCCGAAAATGGACGGCATTGAAGTGTGCCGGAAATTGCGGGAAAAAAAAGCTACGCCGGTCATCATGTTGACGGCCCGGGGGGAAGAATCGAGTCGCATTCAAGGGTTTGAAGTGGGGGCCGACGATTACGTGCCGAAACCTTTCAGTCCCCGGGAATTGATTTACCGCGTCAAGGCAGTGTTGCGCCGGGCTTCGGCCAATCAGTACGACGCGGATAAGATGAAAAACGTGCTCATTTATCCGCACCTAACCATTGATCACGACGCCCATAAAGTGACGGTGGACGACCAAGAAGTGTATTTGACGCCCAAAGAATACGATTTGCTGTATTATTTGGCGTTGTCGCCGGACAAAGTGTTTACCCGGGAACAATTGCTGAAGGATGTTTGGAATTATGAATTTTTCGGTGACCTGCGCACCGTAGACACCCATATCAAACGTTTGCGGGAAAAATTGAGCAGTGTCTCCAAGGAAGCGGCAGAGATGATCAAAACGGTCTGGGGCGTAGGCTACAAGCTTGAGGTGAAGGAATAGTTGCCATTTTGGAGAGGCGTTGTCGTCAAAGTTTGGGCGACGATTATCGGGATGGTTTCGGTCGTGTTGGTGTTATTGACTTTGTTGTTGGGTCAATTTCTGGAGAGTTATTATTCCCGGCAGCAATCGGACAACTTGCTCAATTTGGCCGACCGCTTGGCTTACATTTTTCAAACGTACAGTCACACCGATTTGGCCATTGACACGGCAGGACTTTTGCTGGAGGCCAACGATACGAGCCTCATTGTTCACAACATCCGTTCGGAAAAGACCGAAATCAGCCATTTCGCATCGGATCCGACATTGCCCCCTTTGACCGCGGATCAGCTGCTGACGGATGACGAACTGCGCCACGTGTATCAAGGGGGGACGTTGTCGGTCCACCGGTCTTTGGATGAAAACAAGCGGACGAATTTGTTTTTCGGCAATATCGTCTCGGGGGATATCCTCGTCGTTGCCGTTCCTTATAAAGAAAACGGCGGACAAATCGTTGGCGCTGTGATTCTTTACCAGTCATTGCAAAACTTGGTGGAGACGACCAACGGGGCCAAATTACAAGTCGTTTATGCTGCCGCCATCGCTATTGTGATGACGACGTTTTTTGCTTTTTTCCTGTCAACCCGGATCACCAGCCCGATGTTGAAAATGAAAAAAGCCGCCGACCAGATCATGCAAGGGAATTTCAAGGTCCGGGTACCCATCCGGACTTCCGATGAAATTGGCGATTTGGCACGGACGTTTAACCGCATGGCGGAAGACTTGGACACGACAATACAAGATTTGTGGCGGGAAAAAGAACATTTGTCCAGCATTCTGAACAGCATGACCGACGGCGTATTGACGGTGGACGCCGGGGGGCAAATATTGATGACCAATCCCCCGGGGCGAAAAATGTTGCGCCATTTGCAGGAACTGAACGAAGAGAACAGCGGGCCTAACCGTTTGCCCGGACCGTTGCTGGCGTATTTTCAACGGCTGTTGGAAACCGGCCGCGAACAGTCCGGCGACGTGGCGGCCAACGGTCGCACATGGTCGGTGGTCATCACGCCGCTTTACCGGGAAGCCGATGAAAAAAACAACGGGCTGCGGGGTGCGGTGGCGGTGCTCAGGGATGTGACGGAAGAGAGGAAGCTGGATAAACTGCGGGACGATTTTGTCGCCAACATTTCCCATGAGCTGAAAACGCCCATCGCCATGATGCAAGGATACAGCGAAGCGATTTTGGACGACGTCGTGCAGGACGAAGAAGAGAAGAAGGCGCTGACGCGTATCATTTACGACGAGGCGCTGCGGATGGGCAAACTCGTCAACGAATTGCTGGACATGGCCCGCATTCAGTCGGGGCAACTTAAGCTGCAAATTCATGAAGTCGACTTGGTGGGGCTTTGTGCCCATGTCTTGAACAAATTCGAAAAAATGGCGGCGGAATCCCACGTCCATTTGTTATTAAAACAAGAATCGGCCATTCCCCCCGTTTTCGCCGACGCCGACCGCTTGGAACAAGTTTTGACCAATTTGGTGGACAACGCCTTGCGGCATACCCCCGACGGCGGTTCCATCACCGTACGGTTGCGGAAATTGACGGACGAGGTGTTGTTGGAGGTGGAAGATACCGGCGTCGGTATCCCGACGGAGGACTTGCCCTTTGTTTTTGAGCGGTTTTACAAGACCGACAAGGCCCGGACGCGGGGAAAAACCGGAACCGGTTTGGGGTTAGCCATCGTCAAAAACATTGTCGAAGCCCACGGCGGCATGATTACGGCCAAGAGCCAAGTCGGCAAAGGAACAACCTTTTCCATTGTCCTTCCTTTGAAACAAGAACCATAACAAACGGCCACCCGCTTCTTGCAGGTGGCCGTATTCATATTGAACCGGTTATTACAGATCGATTTCGCGCACGTCCCGGATGTCTGCCAGTTGCTGAATTTGCGCCAGCACCGACGGATCCGCTTCCTTGTCGATGGAAAGGAGCATGATGGCGTTGCCGCCGGCCGACTGCCGTCCGACTTGCATGGTGGCAATGTTGATGTCGTTGTCGCCCAACACTTTTCCCACCTGGCCAATCATGCCCGGCTTGTCTTGGTGGGAAATGAGCAAGAAATGCCCTTGGGGTTCCACGTCGATGGAATAACGGTCGATTTTGATGATTCGGGCACCGTAACCGTTGAGGAGCGTTCCCGCGACGGCATGTTCCTCTTTGTCGGTGCGTAACGTAACGGTGATGAGGCTGGTAAAGCCCCGGCTCTGGGACGATTTTTGTTCCAGGACGTGAATGTCTTTTTTCGCCGCCAAATGGGGCGCGTTGACGTAATTGACTTCCCCGGTCAAGTAATACGAGAGGATGCCTTTCAACACATACCGCGTCAACGGATCAGTGGGCACGTCCCGCAATTCGCCGGAATAAGTGATGACCACTTCTTTAATGCCGCTCGCGGCCATCTGGGCGACGAAAAGGCCCAGCTTTTCGCATAGATCAAAGTAAGGCTGAATTTTTTCCAACATTTCCGCCGAAATGCTCGGCAAGTTGACGGCGTTTTTAAACGGTTCGCCCCGCAGCAGGTGCAAGATTTCCTCCGAGACGTCCAAGGCGACGTTTTCCTGGGCTTCCACCGTGGATGCCCCCAAGTGGGGGGTGACAATGACTTGTTCCAAAGAGAACAGCGGGTTGTCTTTGGCCGGCGGTTCTTCTTCGAAGACGTCCAGCGCCGCTCCTGCCACTTTGCCGTTCTGGATGGCTTCCACCAAAGCTTTCTCGTCGATGATGCCGCCGCGGGCGCAGTTGATGATCCGCACCCCTTGTTTCATTTTCGCAAACGCGTCCCGGCCGATCATGTGGCGGGTTTCTTTGTTCAACGGCGTGTGCACCGTAATGAAATCGGCCTGTTGGTAAATTTCGTCCAACGTGGCCGTGGTAATGCCCAATTTTTCCGCCCGCTCTTTCGTCAGAAAAGGATCGTAGGCCAAAATCCGCATTTGAAACGCTTTGGCCCGTTTGGCCACTTCCGAACCGATGCGGCCGAAGCCGATAATCCCCAACGTCTTGTCCCTTAACTCCACGCCGACGAAATCTTTCCGCCGCCATTCGCCTTGGATGGTGGAGCGGTAAGCTTGCGGAATTTTTCGCGCGAGGGCCATCAACATGGCGAAGGTGTGCTCCGATGTGGTGATGGTGTTGCCGTCGGGGGCGTTGATGACGGCAATCCCGTAGCGGGTGGCGGCGTCCAAGTCGATGTTGTCCACGCCGACTCCGGCCCTCCCGACGGCCTTCAACCGGCGGCCCGCTTCCAATACCCGGGCGGTGACTTTCGTTTGGCTCCGCACGAGCAGAGCGTCAAATTCCGGTATGATGGCAATGAGTTCATCTTCGCTGAGGCCGGTTTTTTGCACGACTTCCACGTCGGGCGCTTGCATGAGTTTTTGTAGGCCGTATTCACTCAGCGGATCACTGACCAGGATGCGAAACACCCATCATCACCTCTTGTGCTGCTTTGATGGCTTGCCCGAACGTCACCGGGATGTTCAATTCATATAAGGCCAGTTCCAACACCGACAAAACGTTCAAGACGTCGAGCGGGTCGCAGTAGCCCATGTGGCCGATGCGGAAAATTTCCGTTTTCAGATGTTTTTGTCCGCCGGCCAACGTCATTTGGTATTTCTTTTTCGCGATGTCGCGAATTTGCGTGGCGCTGGCGCCGGGAATTCCCCGCACGGCGGTGACGGTGGGGGAGGCGTAGCGCTCGTCGGCCAACAGGGGCAACCCCAACACTTTCAAGCCGGCCAACGTCATGTCCCGCATCAGCCGGTGCCGTTTGAAAACTTCTTCCAATCCTTCTTCTTCGATCATGTCCAACGCTTCCTTCAGACCGAAGAGGAGGGAAATGGCGGGCGTATAGGGCGTCGTCGGTTCCGACAAATTTTTGTGATACGTCCGCAAATCAAGGTAAAAACGCGGTGTCGCGCATTCGTTAATGCGCTTTATCGCCCGCTGGCTGACGGCGACAAAGGCCAGACCGGCAGGAAGCATGAGCGCCTTTTGCGAGCCGGTCACGGCAATGTCGACGCCCCATGCCGTCATATCAAAAGGCGCTCCGCCGATGGCGCTGACGCCGTCTACGGCCAAAAGGGCGTCCGAGTGTTCCCGGACGGCCGCCGCCAATTCGGAAATCGGGTTTAATACGCCGGTGGACGTTTCGCAGTATGTGGCGAACACCATTTTTGTTTTGGGGTACTGTTTTAAATAGGCAGTCAATTGCTCCGCCGTGCAAGCCTGTCCCCACGGAATGTCCAAGCGGTGAACTTTCGCTTGATACCGTTCGGCAATGCTGGCGAACCGGTCGCCAAAGGCACCGGTGACGGCCACGATCACTTCGTCGCCCGGTTCAACCGTGTTGACTACCGCCGCTTCCAATGCCGAAGTGCCGCTGCTAGTGAGTATCATGACCGGCTCTGTTGCCCCGAACAGCGGTTTGAGCCGGTTGGACAGTTCTTCGATCAAACGGGAGCATTCTTGGCTGCGATGGCCGATCATGCCTTGTGTCATTGCCCGGTTGACCCGGGGCGGGATGGGGGTCGGGCCGGGTATGCGCAAGCGGGTTTTGTCGCTGAGCATTGCATTCACTCCTATCCACAATTGTGTTTTGGAAGAAAACAAAATAAAAAAACCTCATCGACACACACGACCGGTGTCGTGTGAGGGACGAGAGGTCTCGTGGTGCCACCCTCATTCGCCACTGATGAGCCGCCTTGCGCGGCTGCAAACAGTGACCTCAGCGGTTTTTCAACCGGCGGATAACGCACAGCTGCGGACGGACCTACTCGTTTTCAGCCCGTCGGCTCCAGAGTGCTCCGGTACAGCGGAATCGCCGATTCGCACCAACCATCGGCTCTCTGCAGATTCCCCTTGTACCTTGGCTCCTTCATGGCCTTTTGTGTCGTAACTTGTCATTTCGCTGATAATGTAGCACGTGGAATGCCGCTTGTCAATGAACAGGCGGTGAACAAAGCTGTTCCCTTACGCATTGACCTTTTCCGCCGCATACCGATTCCGGCATTCTTCGTACAAATTGGCGGCAAAGGTTGCATCCTTCCATCCTTCGATGACCGTCTTCTTGTTTTCCAAGTCTTTGTATACCTCGAAGAAATGGGCGATTTCTTTCAACCGGTGTTCCGGGATATCGGACAAGGATTGGGCAAAGTCCCACCGGGGATCGTCGGCCGGAACCGCCAACAGTTTCTCATCCCGTCCTTTATCGTCGGACATGATGAGGGCGCCCAACACCCGGGCGCGGATGACGCAACCGGGAAAGGTCGGGAACGTCGTCAGAACCAAAATGTCTAACGGATCTCCGTCTTCAGCCAACGTGCCTTGCAAATAGCCGTATTCCGCCGGATAGTGCATGGGTGAGTACAACACCCGATCGAGACGGAACACACCTTGTTCTTTATCAAATTCGTATTTGTTTTGACTACCGGTGGGAATTTCGATAAACGCATCGACCACAAGTTGTGCCATATGTTGCCCCCTCCTACGCATACGCCAAGATTAACAAGCGTATTATAACAAAATGTGTTTATCAGTAAAATAACCTTTTGGGCCACGATTGTTGAAAAAGTGATCGTTTTGGACTAAAATGTATCAAAGTTCGGTTAATCATTGTGGCGATGGACAGGCCGCACCGGAAATATTGCCCGAAAGTCATTCCGGCGCGGATGGATATATAATATGGTAGTGGTGAGGCAAGGAGGAGATCGCGATGCGCGTGGAGCGACTGGGGCAGGATAAAATTCGCATTTTTCTCACCTTTGACGATTTGTTGGAGCGGGGAATCGAAAAAGAAGACATGTGGCGGGACATTCCCAAAGTCCACGAATTGTTTAACGAAATGATGGAACAAGCCTACGATGAAGTCGGCTTTGAAATCAACGGGCCGGTTGCGGTCGAAGTCTTTGCGCTGCCTGCGCAAGGTATGGTAGTGATTGTCACACGTGGTCATCGGGACTCCCACGCCGAAGAGACGGAAGAAGAACTGGAGCCCCTTGAAGAGCAAGAAGAGATGTACGAAATGGAAGTGACGTTGGAAGAAACCGATTGGCTCGTATACCGATTTGCTGATTTTGAACACCTTGTCACGGCGCTTCATCAAGTGCGGAACATCGGTTACGACGGCGGTTCGGTGTACGCATACCAATCGGGCTATTATTTTTATATCCCAGGCGACGACGTGCCGGAAGATGTTTTGCAACGGGTGGTGGCCGTCCTGTCGGAGTATGGCGACGCGTCGACGGTGACGCCTTTCGTATTGGCCGAATACGCCACG
>Ga0181858_1000175_pt1 | contig 26729 bp, 17 predicted proteins | sample NewIslPassag4_SG_FD_130749 | JGI IMG/M metagenome (GOLD analysis project Ga0181858, IMG submission 130749) | Feedstock adapted compost microbial communities from Newby Island compost facility, Milpitas, CA, USA - Passage 4_SG | ecosystem: Engineered > Solid waste > Feedstock > Composting ...
CGCGTACCACGGTTCGGAAGGAGTCCGGAGTTTGGAAGTCCGTCTGGCTTGCGTGCTGGTCCTTTTCATCCTTTCAGGTCCCGAAAAAAACGTGCGAAAACTTTCCGGTCTAATTTTCGGCCAATGTGCGCTCCTGGCTCGGTCGAAGCAACGCATCGACTCCGCCCGGCCAGAGGCCATAGGCCACCGCCAAAATCTTCAGCGGGTGAAGTGTGGGCTTGGCCGTGGCTTGCTCCATCTGGATCCGGCAGGTGCTGCATTCTGTGACTCCAGCATCCACTTGGGGATCCCGCATTGCGTTGACAAGCGGCCATCCGACCCGGAGGCTGGTGCGATAGTGGACGTGTTTGAGACCGTACGTCCCGGCCATCCCTGAACATCCGTCCGGTCCCTTCGCTATGTAAAGTTCAGGGACCAGTTCGAGAAGTTGACGTCCAGGCTGTCCAACACCGAGCGCCCGAAGGCGACAGGGCCAGTGATACATCAATCTGAGCGGCAGTTCCCGGAAGTCTAACCGCAACTTCCCTGCTTCATAGAGTCGGTACAAATAATCGCAGGCGTCAAACGTGTGCGCGGCGACGAGCCGCGCGTCCTCGTCGTCGAGAACCTGGGGATATTCCCGCGTGAGGCTGAGGGCCGCCGCCGGCTCCGCCGTCACCACGTCGTACCCCTGACGAACAGCTTCTGCCAATACAGCCAGGTTGCGACGTGCTACACGCCTGGCGTAATCGGCATCTCCTGATGTGAGCGCCGCTGTGCCGGCAGTTCTCTGGTCGAGAGGCACGTAAACCCTGATTCCGTTGTGCTCAAACACCGCAATCAAAGCCTCAGCCAGGCGATGATCGAACCAGGTTGCGAACACATCGACAAAGTAGGCCACTTTGGCTCCGGGATCGCGCACCGGTCGGTGAAGCCGACGTCTCGCGGCAATCCGGAGAAAGCTCGTTTTTTGCAGACGGGGCAATTTGCGTGCGTGGTCAATACCGGCAACCTTTTCCAGGAGCCACCGACATTGCCTATTTTGCAAGGCCCAATTGACAAAGGGTGCCACGCGGGCCCCCCATGCCGCCAATGTCTCCACCCGATTGAGCAGCCAGTCCGAGAAAGGAAGACCATGGGCAGCAGTATTCGCCGTTTTGGCTTCCAGCATGAGGTGCGGCACATCCACCTGGGCGGGACACTCCACACGGCACATGTGGCAGTGTACACAGAGGTCGGCAATCGCGCGAAAGGTGTCTTCGGTGACGGTCTCGAGCGGCAAGTCTCCCGTTAAAATGGCCCGGACCAGAGTCACCTTGGCTCGAGGGGATGCCTCTTCAAAGGGCTGGGCGCGAAAGAGCGGGCACATCCGCAGTCCGGATTCCTGGGTCCGGCAATAACCGCATGCGGTACACTGAGACACTACGGATGCAACCGCCTGGGGGTGCCAATCCAGTTGGGAAACGAGGATATCCGGCAAACGCTCATCCGCCCTGTTGCCTTCGAGAGAAGGATCCGTCTCCTCACCTTCCACCAAATCCCCGCGATCTAATGCCGTCCGTCCGTTTGTGGCTCCAGACTGCTGGTTCTGGGAAGCTGTGTCGGTGGGGGGCCAACACGCAGAATTCCTTTCCACAGTCGCCCCAGAGTCACGCGTAGTTACATGGTCGAGCGAGTCTCCCAGGCCCGCAGAATTCGTCACCGCAACAGTGGGAGCAGTCCAATCGGCCCCCACGTGATGGCTCACATAGCGCCACCACTCCCTGGTGCTGGAATCGGCGACAATTTTTCCGGGATTCAAAAGCCCCAGGGGATCGAATATTTTTTTGAGCTCCACAAGGAGCGCGTATTCCGGTCCCCATTGTCGAGCCAGATAGGCACTGCGACTCAGCCCGCATCCCCGGCCCAGACCCAGCCCCCCACCACAGTTGAGGACATGGTCGTAGACAGCCTCGCAGACCTGGCGTATGCGCTGAGGATCACCCAGTTCCGACTCCCGAAGAAACGGTTGGAGATAAATTTGTCCCTGACTGACCTGACAATACACGGCGGCAGAGACTTCCAGCTTGTTGAGGAGGTGTTGCAGGGCGAAGACGCAGGCGCCGAGCTGCTCGGGTGGAACGGTCACGTCGTCTGCCACCGGCAACGGCCACGATTTCCGTGATTTAAGATGAGGGATCGGTTGGGGAATTCTTGCCAGTTTCCACAGAAAATTAATTTCCGATTCTTCCGTTGTTATCCGCGTGGAAAACTCCAATCGCTTTCGCGTCCGCAGGTTTTCAATCAAGCCTTGAAGTTCCTGACGGGCCTCCTCCACATCCCACCCCTCGATTTCGATGAGTACCGCCGCTTCGGCACTCTCCGGAATCAGGTGTTCAAACCAGGACTCTGCCTCGCGAGCAAGGCCCAGGTGACGGCGGTCCATCAGATCGCACGCCACCGGGCGAAAGCTCAATATTTCAAGCGCAGCATCGAACGCGGGCTCCAGTTTGTCAAAAAGCAAAAGTCCCACCGCCCTGCCGGGCAGCGCGGGGAGGGTTTCCAGTGTTGCCTCCACGATCACCGCCAGAGTCCCCTCCGATCCGGCCAGCAGCTTCGGCATGTTGAGTTTGCCGTCTCCAAGAACGCCGTCTAATCGGTACCCGGAGCGGAGTTTCGGTCGTCCTGGTTTTGTGCGGTTCTCCTCGTAGTTACGAAGTAACTGGGCGACCTGGAGCACGAGGCGACTTTTGGGGGCCAACGTCGGCGACGCCGCATGCTCTGCGAGAGATTCCTGGCCAAAATGCACGCGGGTGCCGTCGGCAAGACACACGGTCATTTCACGTACGTAGTCACCCAGCAGACCGTATTTGAGGGACCGGCTCGTCCAGGATCCCCGGGCGATCGCGCCGCCTAGCGTGGTCACCTCTGAATTGAACGGCTCTGGCGCCACTTTCCTGCCCAAGCTTTTGAGGTGGCGCTGCACGCGCTCAAACACAATGCCGGGTTGGACGCGAACGAATTGGCCGCGCTCCTCAACAGAGATCAGCCGCCGCATGTACGCTGAAAAGTCAAGCACGACGCCGGGCCCCAGGCACTCTCCCGCCATCCCTGTGCCTGCGCCCCGCGCGTGGACCGGGATGCGGTGTTCGGTACAGTACTGGAGACACGCCGACACATCGGCTGTGGATCGAGGCCGAACCACCACGAGGGGGCGAATATGAAAGATACTGGCATCCCGAGCAAACAATTCAAGCAGCACAGGCTCCGCCAGGACCCGTCCTTTCACTAAACCGGAAAGGTCCTCATAAACGCGGACCCGTTGTTGCTCCCAGGTATCGATCGCCATGCCATGACCACCCGAGAAGCGAACCGTCACTGACGGCCATTATAGATCAGCGTCATCACCTCCGCCCTGGTGGAAGGATTGGTGCGAAATGCCCCCCGCAAGGCCGACGTCACACAGACGGCTCCTGGCTTACGAATTCCCCGCACCGTCATGCAGGTGTGAATGGCTTCCACAACAACCGCCACTCCTTTCGCGTCAAGCTCCTCGATCAGCAGGTCGGCGATGATTTCCGTCATACGCTCCTGGACCTGCGGCCGCCGAGAAACATCCTCCACCACCCGCGCCAGTTTGCTCAGGCCGACCACTTTTCCTCCCGGCAAATAGGCGATATGGGCTTTGCCCATAAAAGGCATCAAATGATGCTCGCAGACGCTCTCGAAACTGATGTCCTTAACCACGACAATTTCGTCGTATTTTTCAGTGAAAACTTTCTTGAGATGCCGACGCGGATCCAGTCGCAACCCCCGGAACAGTTCAGCATACATGCGGGCAACGCGAGCCGGCGTCTCCCGTAGACCTTCCCGATCCGGGTCTTCACCTACAGCCAAAAGGATCTCTCGCACAGCCCGCTCGATGCGAGGCAAATCCACCTGATATTCCTGAGTCGCCAATTGTTTTTCTCTCGCCTGCTGCGTACTGGCCTCCTGGACCTCCCGCGACGATGGGCCTGCCTGAATATGGTCAACTTCTCGGTTCATCGGTGATCACCCTCAATCATATGGCACCGTGTGCTTCGTTTCCGAAAACCGTCACAACACACCGTTTTGCTTGGACTTAGGGCATCGCATCGGGAGGAACATCGCCCGGGCACGCCACGTGCTGGCAGCCGAAGTCCTCACATACCCTTACCGCAGGAGCGCGAGCTCTTTTCCAACTACCTCAGATTAATAATGATATCTTCTGGAAAGGTTCTGGATAGCTTATCTTTTGCGAAGAGCACCGCTGAGCCTTCCCACGCGCATTACCCTCTCGATCAGCTAACAATTCACAATTTCCGCGATTGCTCGCCCCGGGCACCATCATACCGCGCTTCTGGGGAACTCTGTAGAGACCGACGTCGGGCCCTGTGTGTGGGAAAGCAAAACGACCAAAAAGGGCCGATACTGGACAAGACCCGCCACGACCGGTATCCTACCGCAAGCCGGGGCGAGCGATGCGAGAAGCATCGCTCACGGCAATTGTGCGGTTCGCGACCACGGAGGTTCGCGAGGGAAGCAGGTCGTCGGAAGCGATTTCGGCATTTTGCACCTGAGTGACAAGCGCGGTGCAAAATCTTTCGGATGGATAAACTCAGCTTTCATGTTGCGACATCAGCCAGATTTTATCAACCGGACTTTTCAGACAATGAGGAGCCACGCCATGCGCAGACGCGATTTTCTGAAAATGGGAGCGGCAGGTCTGACACTATCGACGATGCCGGGTTATGCTGTGGGCTTGACCCGAACCAAACCCCGCCGCATTGGCCTGATCGGATGCGGTTGGTATGGCAAGAGCGTCCTCCTCCGCTTCCTCCAGGTAGAACCGTGCGAAGTTGTGGCCCTGGCGGACGTGGATGGCCGAATGCTCGAGGAAGCGGCGCAGATTGTGGCGGAACGACAGAAATCGGGCAAAAAGCCGCAGACATACCGTGACTTCCGCAAGATGCTTGCGGAAAACGAGTTCGACATCGTCCAGGTATCCACGCCTGATCACTGGCACGCGCTGGCCGCCATTGAGGCCATGAAAGCGGGGGCGGACGTCTATGTGGAAAAACCGATCAGTGTGGACGTCATTGAAGGAGCCGCCATGGTGGCTGCCGCGAGGAAATACAACCGCGTGGTGCAGGTCAACACACAGCGGCGCAGCACCCCCCACCTCATCGAAGCGCGGGATCGTTTTATCAAAGAAGGCAAACTCGGCAAAATCGGTCATGTGGAGATTTATTGTTATTACCACATGAGACGGCGGGGACGCGTTCCCGACCAACCTCCGCCGGAGTACCTGGATTGGGATTTCTGGTGTGGTCCCGCACCCTACCGCCCCTATAATCCCGTCATTCATCCCCGCGGATGGCGTTCCTTCAAAGAATTCGGCAATGGAATCATCGGGGATATGTGCATCCATATGCTGGACATGGTCCGCTGGATGCTCGATCTCGGTTGGCCAAAACGTATTTCTTCGGCGGGCGGCATTCTCGTGGATAAAGACAGCATGGCCAACGTCCCAGACACGCAGACGGCTGTCTTCGATTTCGGCGATGTGACGGTCATATGGCAACACCGCACATGGGGCAAGGCTCCCAATCCGGATTATCCATGGGGTGCGACCCTCTACGGGGACAAAGGTACTCTCCATGCGAGCGTGTTCCGCTACGACTTCATCCCGGAAGGGCAGGGGGAACCCGTGCATCAAGACGTGCAGTACGAATTGGATCAATACCCCGAGGACCGGACGGAAAAGGACCTCGAGCGGCACGTGGCGCCAGCGATCCGCAGGCACATTCGAAACTTCCTGGACGCCGTGGATTCCCGGAGCCGCCCGGTGGCCGATATCGAGCAGGGTTTCATTTCCTCCGCTTGCTGCATCCTCGCCAATGTCTCCCTCGAACTTGGGCGCGACATCACCTGGGACCCGGAAAAGCTCCAGGCGGTCGGCGATGAAGCTGTCAACCAACGGCTGGCGCGCACCTACCGGGCCCCATGGGAGCACCCCAATCCCAACACGGTTTGATAACGCCCCGGTGATTATGCCCCCCAATTCACACGGGTATGTAATGGTTTCCTTGCTCTCCCCGTTGAGGGAGAGCTGACCAGCACCGAACATTACCGCCATATGCTTGATCCCTCCATCACGTGGTCTGGGTGCCGCGGATGGAGCAGTGTGTAACGCTTTCCTGTCCATGATTCCGCGAAAAGGACAGAGGTGACCGCATGTTATGCTCCCTTACCGAAAGGAAAGGTTTTCTCGTCGGATGTGCGATCTTGAGTTCTCTGATTGCTGGTTGGCTTTCTCCGCCATGGGCAGTTTCAGCAGGGGAGGAAGCACCGTCGAGCCAGGTCACCTTTTACGTTTCTGCCCAGGGAAACGATGAGTGGTCTGGGCTGTCTCCTTCTGCGGATCCCGAACATCGCACCGGGCCGTGGCGGACACTTGCCCCACTTGTGCACACATTGCATCAGCTCGCGGCCAAAGACGCTGCTGTCACGGTGAAGATTGTCTTTGGTCCCGGGCGGCTGGAATTGTCCGAACCCATCACCCTGCGTGATCTGCCGAAGTCGATCGCTGGTCTCGAATTTGAAGCGGAGACACCCGGCTCCGTGGTGTGGAGTGGTGGACGTCTCGTTACAAACTGGAAACGTGCCCGTGAGGCAGCCAATGTCTCGCCACTCCTCCCCGAAGAGGCACGTGAACACGTTTTCATTGCTGATCTAAAAGAACTTGGGGTGTCCGACTACGGCTCGGCGGGAGGTGGAGGTCTCGAGCTTTTCTATCACAACCGTCGAATGACACTCGCCCGGTGGCCCAATGAAGGTTTCGCCAAAATCCTCGACGTGCTGGGTGAAGAACCTATCGATGTGCGCGGTGCAAAAGGGGATAAAGTCGGCAAGTTTATTTACGAAGGCGATCGCCCATCCCGCTGGCTCAAGGAAAAAGATCCCTGGGTTCACGGTTACTGGTTCTGGGACTGGTCCGACCAGCGGCATCCCATTGCTTTCATCGATCCCAATCGATCGCTCATCGCCGTCAAACCGCCCTATCATTCCTACGGCTACCGAAAAGGGCAGTGGTGGTACGCCTTCAATCTGCTCAGTGAACTCGATGCACCAGGTGAATATTATCTCGACCGCGAGACAGGCCAGCTTTATTTCTGGCCGCCGGATTCCCCCACCGATCCAGCCGGCCTTGAAGACGGCCAGCCCACTGTCTCTGTCAGTTCTGGAATCATGCGACTGGTTTCGGCAAAAAATGTCGCCTTGCGAGGTCTGCAGCTCGCCCATTGTCGTGGTACAGCCCTGGTCTGTGAAAATTGCGAAAACTGCTTGATCGAAAATTGTGAATTCTTCTTGACGGGCGGCTGGGCGGTCCAGATACGGGGAGGCCAGCAGTGCGTGGTCCGCCAGAGCCATCTGCACGAGCTCGGCGAAGGAGGAGTTTCCGCCACAGGAGGTGATCGCGCCACGCTGTCGCCCGCGGGCCATATCGTGGAGGACAACGAGATCCATGACTACGGGCAAATCCATCCCATGTATCGCGCGGGAGTGTCGATCGGCGGGGTGGGGCAGCACGTCCTCCACAATCACATCCACCATGCGCCTCACCAGGCGGTGGGTTTTTCGGGCAACAACCACACGATTGCCTGGAACGAGATCAACCATGTCTGCTTGGAATCCAATGACGCGGGAGCCATCTACTCCGGTCGCGACTGGACCATGCGAGGCACCGTTATTTCCTTCAATTACTTCCACCATATATCCGGTTTTCAGAACCGTGGATGTATGGGTGTCTATTTGGACGATATGTTCTGTGGAACACAGATCGTCAAAAATATTTTTTATCGAGTAACACGCGCTGCATTTATTGGAGGCGGACGAGACAATCTTGTAGAGAATAACATATTCATCGACTGCCGTCCGGCCGTGCATATTGATGCCCGAGCTCTGGGCTGGGCTTCTTACCATGTCCCCACGACGATGACGCAACGTCTGAAAGCCATGCCCTACCAGAGCGAACTGTGGCGCAAGGCCTATCCAACACTGATCAATATCCTTGAAGACGAGCCTGCTGCGCCGAAAGGCAATATTATTCGCAAAAACTTCTGCTTCGGAGGGACCTGGGACAACATTGAAACTCGTGCGCGGCCTTATCTCGTGATAGAGAACAATGTGATACTGCCGCTCGACGCTGTAACCCGTTTCTTTGTCAATCCCGGCGCGGAAGACTGGCGGCTCAAGCCCGACGCACCCGTTCGATCCTCACTTCCAGGCTTTGAGGCCATCCCTTTCGAGAAAATTGGTCCGCGTCGCGCGGATCTTCCACCGGTGTCATGGCGGCGGCACGTAATTTCCGCCAGGCTCGCGAGTTACGAAGAAAAGAAAAAGGATGTGGGGCCGGAACGCTGGGAATCCGCCATCAGGAAATTCGAAGAAGTGGAGAAACTTCATCCACCACCGGAGGGAGCCATTCTTTTCGTGGGAAGCTCCAGTATCGTTCGGTGGGACGTCTCTCGATGGTTTCCCGACTGGATCACGCTCAATCGGGGCTTCGGCGGCTCGCAGATTCACGAAGTCACCTATTATACCAAGCGTATCGTCATTCCTTATCATCCCCGATTGATTGTGTTCTATGCCGGAGATAATGACATCGCGGCCGGGGCATCGCCGGAAACCGTTTGTCGGCGTTTCGCCGATTTCCTGGAAGCCATCCGTTCCGGAGGGGTCAACGCACCCGTCATCTTCATCGGGATCAAGCCGTCACTTGCCCGATGGCACCTTATAGACAGAATTCGGGGCGCCAATCACCTTATTGAGGAATACTGTCGGGCCCATCCCGAATTAAATGCGCATTTTCTGGATGTGGAAAAACCGATGCTGGGGCCTGATGGGCTTCCACAACCGGAGCTTTTTGTCAACGACGGACTCCATCTGAGTGACAAGGGATACCAATTGTGGTCGGAACTTCTGAAACCGGTCGCAGAGAAATTGCTGGGCGACAAGTTGCCAATAAAGTCTGAGTGAGTTTATCTACTGTGCGTAAGATATTTCTGACATTCCTCTTTGAGGGATAGTATTTTCCCGCGCAGAGGTTCTCCTCCCAGATCGGGATGGAGAGTTTCGAGCAAACTCAGGACCTCCCAGGCATCCCGCGTTTTCCCCAGAGTATGGAGCAGCCAGGCCGTCATGTATTTTGCCCGAAACCACCGAGGAGATCCCTCCGGAGTTCGCCGGGCAATTTCCTGAAATTTCTGAAGGGCTTCGTTTCGTAAAGAATCGTCGTCCTCGTAAGCCAGAAGAAGTGCAAGATTTTCCTGAATTTCACCATGTTCAGGAAACTCCTGCGCTAGCCGACGCATCCACTGGAGCGATTCGTCACGCAATTTTGCCATGACCAGAAGCCGGGCATATTTCAGGCCGGCTTGCACCTTCCAGTCTCGGGAGTGCGTCGCGTATTGCTGGGTGAAGTCGGGCACTGCCGCCACAACCCATCGTGCCACAGTCTGAGCTCGATTCGGTCTCGTCCGGGAGAGTTTCTCCATAACACTGGTCGCCCATTCCCAGCGAATATCGAACTCCAGATGGAGAAGCTGGTCACACCAATACTGTGCTTCTGCTTCCTGCCCTAACTGTGCGGTAACCTCCAGCCAAAGGGTGATCCATCGCGATTTCACGGAGACATCTTCGCCCAACGTACGGAATTGCTTCCAAAACTGATCCCGATCGGGGAAGCGTGTCAGAAGGATTTTTTCCGCGAGAACGGGATCTCTTCCCTCCCACAGGAACAATCGGATCGCACGCTCCTCGGCCATGAGTCGGTATCGTGGATCCACGCCACCCACGCTATCCGCCGTACTCCAGCGATGAAGCCGCTGCGCTATTTGACGAGCCTTCTCGGCCATATCCTGCGTTGGTTGCTCGAAAAGAACGGCCACGCACCGATCGAGTCCCAAAAACACTTTTTCCACTACGTCTTCTCGTTCGGCCTCTGCCAACTGTCCATTGGAATCGCCGCTTTGCTCAGAGATGCGGCTTGCTCCGTCCGCTCTATCTAATGGCAATTGCTCGAGGGTGTCCAGATACGCGTCAACGGCTTCCTGATGTTTTGACTGATACTCCAGGAGTTGCGCAAGGCGGAATCGCACGAGGTAAGCCTCTTGGCTTTGGCGAAATCGATCAAGATATTCGCGGAGTTCTCTCTCATAAGCAGCGAGGTAGGTGGCCTCGTCTTTTGCCACCAGTCGCCCAAGATTGACCAGTGCCAGATAAGCTGCTTCAGAGGCCTTCGACCGACGGGAAAACTCCTGGGCAAGCGTCTTGAACCGCTGCCACGCTTCTTGGTACAGCGATTGTTGTTGAGCTATGGCCGCAGCCGCCCAACCGCACCGAAAAGCTACGTCTTCCTGTCCGGCCTTGCGCGCTGCTTGGGCAACACGATCATAGACTGTTAAAGCCTCCTGCCACCTGCCTGCTCGATAGGCGTTCTCGGCCACATAGAGATCCAGGGTGGTGCTGTTTACGTTCGCCCTTGCCGAGGCCGCACGCGCCACGAGGAGTTCTCCCCGGTGGGTCCAATACGTGGACCCGCTCTCTCTCAGCATTTCCACCAGCTTTTTGATGTGGACTTCCCACTCCTGAGAACTCTTGTCCCCTCGTTCCATCGCTTTTTTCCAAAACCAGGTAGCCGTTTCGAGCATCGCGAAAGCCAAAGGCGGCGAAGGTGGGACCTCAACTGCCATGGCTCTTTCAAACAGCGATCTGGCGAGTTGCTCCTCTTCGAACGTAGTGGCCCATCGCAACCGGGCGGCGAGGAGCTCCTGCTGTTGCTCCGGGGCGAGTTGCTCCTCACTGAAACCGGCAAGGACTTTCCAGGCCACTTCTTTCTGGCCCAGCAACCGGTTGACGTCCGCATAATAGATCCGGGAGGGAAAACCAAGGGGATGGTCAAGCGGCAATTCACTGAGCACCCGGAGGTTGCTCGCCGCATCATTGAGCATGGCGAGATAGTCGTCGGACCCGGCTGGATAGGTCTGTCCCAGTTCAAACGCGGCAAGCGCTGTCCAGAACTGGGCCTGCCTGTCAAGGCTCAGGAGTTGCTGTTCACCAAGTCGCAGGTCGTCCGTCTCCGGCACCTTGTGTGGCCGTCTCAGTGATTGGGCAATTTTTTCGCGGAGGGTCTTCAGTTTTTCCCCAGCCCTTCGGAGAATCGTCCGTGACGGCTCCATCCGCTCTTCCCAAGCCGAGGGCGAAGACGGTGTGGCCAGAAGAGTCAACTCGGCTTCCTCCCGCAGGATTTTTCCCTGCTCCACGAGAACTTTCACGCCCGTCAGGCCGACGACGAGACTCCAGTCGCTCTCGCCATGGTCCTTCTCGAAGCTGTTGGTCAATTCCTGAGCCCGTTGCCAGCAGGCTGTCCGCCGGGCAATGTCGGCGTAAAGGGCGTGTTCTTTGAGAGTTTCCAGAAACTGGATGGTAAGCACCGCCTTGTCAGCGATACCTAAACCCGGGCGCTGCAACGAGAGCTCGCACTGATACTCGGCAAGCCGAAACAGGCGGCGATACCGCAACGATTGAATGAACTGCAGGTCTTCAGTAACGTCTGCCGTGCCCTGCGATGGCACCAGCATCAGCCCAAAAAAGAGAACGAGCAAAACCGAAAACCATTTCATGGGCGCTGCGGAGCCGCAAGATGGACCCTGTGGAAACCGACCTTTCGGCACAGATCATACACCCGGATGACGTCCTGCATGGGAACGGCAAAACCCGCATCGATAATAACGGGAACATCCAGGCGAACCCGAGCAGCGGCCTGAAGTGTCACCCCGAGCTCGTCGAAATCGGCCATCTGTCGATTATTGAGAGTAATCCTGACCGGCGGTCCGTCACTCAGCCTGACGACGATTTCCGTCAGATTGGCCAGTTTCGGCGGAAGTGATTCCGCGCTCCGGGAGACGCCAGCTTCATCGAGGGGAGTGGGAAGGACCTGCTCAAGGGGTGTGAAGCGGGTCGTGCAGAGGAAAAAAATAATCAACTGAAAGACAACGTCAATCATCGGCGTCATTGGCAAATCCAGGTCCTGTCTCTGGTTCAGAACTGATTGCCGCCTCATGACGCACCTTGATCCACCCTAGACCTTTCGGCGGTTCTACCGAGACATTTCCTCCCCAATAACCGCGAACGAAACATTCCAAATCCCGCTCTCCGCGCAACGAACGAGAAGGGGCGCAATCTTGCCATAAGGCGTCCGGCGATCGGTGCGGATCCGCACTTCCAGGGTTTCGCTCGTCCTGCGATCTGCCGACAGAATCCGACCCAACCGTTCAAGATCAATTGTCTCACCACTCAGTATGAGGGTACCATCCTGGGTCACATTGATGACAATGCGTCGCGTGGAGTTCTCCATCGCTTTATGTCCGGTTTGTGCCAGGGGCAGTTCCAGCTCAACGGAGCTTTCCTGCTGGGCCAGATGCCCTGCAAGCAAAAAGAACAGAATGAGCTGAAATGTCACGTCGATCATCGGCGTGAGGTTGAGTTTCACCGGCAATCTGGCTGAATGGACCCTCGCTCTCATCAGCGGACGCTTCCCGACGGCGGCGATCCCGAAGAACTGACAGGGGGCTTAGCTGCCACCCGGCGTCGCCGTAGCGGCGCCAGAAGCTGCTGCGAGGCGACGGCCACCTCTGCCATCAGTTCATCTACACGATTACGAAAATAGGCGTACGCGGCAAGCGACGGGATGGCCACGATCAGTCCTTCCACGGTCGTCACAAGGGCCAGGTAAATCGCTTGTGCCAGATCGGCAGCCCGTGCCGCCCCCTGCGTTTCGGCCACCGTTTTAAATGCCAGGATCATACCTACCACCGTTCCCAACAGGCCCAGCATCGGCGCCAAGTTACCAATCACGGAGAGATACTCCACCTTACGAAGGAGTTTGGCGGTGTATTCCATAAGCGCATCCTCCAGGGCTTTTTCCACCTGGTGCCATCCGCCTTCCCACTCGATCAGCCCGGCTTTGAGCACATCAGTGAAAATGCACGGGTGGGCTTCGCAAATCGCCACCAGCCCTTTTAAATCGCGAGCCGCCAGAGCCTGGCCCAATTGGTTCACCACCTCCGAAGGCATGAATACGGATTTACGAAGAGTGATGAGCTGCTCCACAACCAGGGCACCAGCCACCAGGGATAGACCGATGATAAGAAATCCCACCGTCCCGCCCGCCTTGATGATTTCCCATACACCGAACGAAGACCGCTGGGGCGGCGGTCCAGCGGCTTTCGCGGCAACGCTGGGCTCCGCGACCTCGGGCTGCTGCGGCTGTCTTCCCGTTTGCTCTTTCTGAGCGGTTACTTCGCGCGACTCCGCCGCCCCTTCCCTCAGCTGCCCGGAGGGCGATTTTGGCTCAGGGAGTGGCAAAAACGGCGCCGCCTCAAACCCCAGTATGAAACCGTTCTGCTGGTCTCCCGGAGCTCCAGGAAACGAATTTGTGTTTAAAACAACTGTGCAAAAGATTAACGCGCCAAACAGGACTAAAAGACCTGTTGGCAAGCGATTGCCAATTTGAGCGCCAGCACGGAAAAGCATTTGCTGCATGTTGACTGCTCTGGAAAGCGTTCACGCGCGCCTTATTAAAACAAGCGCGACGCCCGTGGGTGACCAACTCCTCAAATACCGCCTCAATCTTCGCCTATCCTAACCAAACGATCACAGATCTTACGCTGGCCACGTGCTGCTACCATGTCATTCTGCAGAACTTACAAACACATTGCCCATTTCGGGCCTGTTGCATTCTATTCCTCAGTCTGGACGGACAGGTTCGCCATCTTCATGTATTTCTTCGACACGACTGAGAAAGCTTCCCCGGTGCAGGCGAGTTTGCACGACACTCCCTGGGGAAAGGGACGCTGCCTCTCGGACCAGATGTCCCTCGGGATGCGTCAACGTCATGGAATAGCCCCGGGAAAGCACTCCCAGGGGGCTGAGCGACTCCAGTCGCGCTGCCGCGCTGTTGAGGGCCATGCGGTTCCGCTCCAGCAATCGGCCAGCAGCCTGATCCAAACGCCGTTCCCATTCATCAATCCGCTGACTGCGGCTGTGAACCAGTTCTTTTGGAAAGCGAAACACGGGCCGGGATGCAAGCGCCTCAACTTGTGTCCGTACCGCCTTCAACCGCAAATTGAGATGAGAGCGAAGTCGTATGGCGTACCCTGTGAGGACGGCTTCCAGTTCCTCCTGGGAGGGCACCACTTTGGAAGCTGCGTCCGTGGGTGTCAATGCCCGGACATCCGCCGCCAGGTCGGCCAGCGTCACGTCTATTTCATGACCCACTGCAGACACCACCGGAATCCTTGAACTGGCAACCGCCCGAACCACACTTTCCTCATTGAAGGCCCAGAGATCCTCAATACTTCCACCACCACGGGTGAGGACGATCACATCCAGATTCCAATCGTATTTTTCCAGCCATTGAAATGCCTCTGCGATCTCCTCAGCAGCTCCTTCCCCCTGAACCTTCACGGGAATAATGAGCACGTCCACCGCCCGAAAGCGACCACGCAGGGCAGTCAGGAAATCGTGAATCGCTGCACCAGTGGGACTTGTGATCACAGCGATTCGCCGAGGCCAGCGAGGTAGGGGGCGCTTCCGGGCCGCATCGAACAGCCCCTCTCGGGCCAACCGTTCCTTGAGACGCCGCAGGGCAAGCTCTTTGGCCCCCCAACCACTCGGCTCAATTTCCTCCACAATGAGTTGATACCGCCCATGGGGCGGGTAAACGTCCAGCCTTCCCCGGCAGAACACCTGTAAGCCGTCGTGCAGATCAAACGTGAGCCGTTCACGGTACGATCGCCATATGACCGCCGGTAGTTGTGCCCCCTCGTCTTTCAGCGTGAGATAACAGTGGCCCGACCGGGCCACCGACAGATCAGCCACCTCACCGATGACGGCGACACTGGGAAAGATATTCTCCAGAACCTCCTTAATGAGGATTGTAAGCTCAGACACCGTGAAAACGTGTGACTGGCTGTCGAATAATTGCGATTGAAAAATATACTCGTCTGACATCGACGTTCCGAAATATTCGCAGAGGTAAGGGTGCAGACAATTGGACGGCTTTCCAATCAACAACCGAAAATCGAGACAACCCAGCGGCAAGATCCCAATCAACACGTTGCGTTTAGCATGCCGCGCGATTTACCAGATTCACGCCCCACGGGAGGTCTTCTCGAGGGCATTCCCACGGTGGATGGGCCGCCCGAGCTTTGAACAACGCCATCTCATTCTCGCGAGGCTTGCCACTCTCAGCCCATTCTTCCGCGGCCTCCGTCAGCAAATTCAAGCGGTTCTCCAGCATTTGGCGATAATATTCGATGCCTTCTCGATCCAGGTTCTGGGGAATCGTGATCGGCTTGCTGGTGATCGCACGCGCTCTGGAAAACGGCCGGGGAATGGCAAACTGATCCCAACTGTTCAAACGCCACGGCCTGTGGTACCCGAACCCCATCAGCACAATCGGCACACCCAACCGAGAGGCCACGTAAACAGCCCCCGGCGCCATATGTCGGCGCGGTCCACGCGGACCGTCGGGCGTGATTGTCAGATGTTGGCACCGCCCAACATCAAGTAACTGGCGAAGGGCCTGATCGCCACCCCGGCGGCTTGAACCCCGAACGAAATCAAACCCCAGGACCTTGGCCACTTCGGTCAACAAATTGGCGTCCCTGTGCCGGGATACGAGCATTGTCAAATAACAATGTCCCCGCAAATAAAGCGGGAATAGGATGTACTCATGCCAGAATAAGTAGAGTTTCGGTCCTACACATTCGGGATAGACCGGGTCGATGCTCCGGTCTTCGTAACATACGCGGTAATTCAATGTGCTCATCCATGTGCGAAGGAGCATCGCTGTGACACGGGCTGCCACCCTCACAGGCCATTTCGGCGATCCATCCCCTGAAAGCTTACCTGGCTCCGCCATGGCAATTCATCGCGTTGGTTCAATGTCAGCAGGCCATTCACCGGTGAATACAGTCGTCGCCGGTCCCGTCATCAACACATTGCCCGATGGTGCCCATTCGATGACGAGCTCGCCGCCCGGAAGTCGAACGGTTAGTTTCCGTTGTGTTCGCTCGGTAAGAGCCCCCGCTACGCATACGGCGCAGGCACCCGTCCCACAGGCCAGCGTTTCGCCCGATCCGCGTTCCCACACCCGCACATCCACCTGTTGGGGTGAACAAACCCGAACAAACTCGACATTGACACGCTGGGGAAAGGCGGGATGTTTTTCGATGATCGGACCAAGCCGACGGAAGGTTTGGTCAGTAAGGTCTTCGGTGAAAATCACGCAGTGGGGATTGCCCATGGACACACATGTCACGTTCACGGAAGCGCCGTCATCCAGAGTCAGGGGCGCCTCAATGACCGGACTGCCCGGCAACGTTGTGGGAATCCGCGCTGGCTCGAGAATCGGCTCCCCCATGTCAACGGTTACTTCGGTAACGCGGTCCTCCTGGACCGTGAGCTGGAGAGTCAATATGCCCCGGCCGGTTTCAATTCTCAGCGGATTTCGCCGGCTTAAGCCTCTTTCGAACACGTATTTGGCCACACATCGCACGCCGTTGCCGCACATTTCGGCTTCGGAACCATCGGCGTTGAAGATCCGCATCCGCGCGTCAGCCACATCGGAGGGAAGGATCAGGATGAGTCCATCGCCGCCAATTCCAAAGTGGCGGTCGGAAACCTTCGGAGCGAGAACCTCGGGTGGCTCGGGAAGGGACTGTTCAAAGCAATCGACGAAAATGTAATCGTTGCCAATGCCGTGCATTTTCACAAATTTCATCCATCGGCTCCTTCACGCATGCGACGTCATCCGCGCAACTATTGATTCTACAGGCAGGCCGCATTTCGTGGGAGCAGAATTTCTGTCGCACCGACATGAAGCGCCAATCGCCCAAGCGTGGGCTCGTATCATCAGACAACGCTTCCGGGCGGCCATTCCTGGAAGAGATTCCTCTCCTATCCGTCGGCCCTCGTTCCGCCCATCACCCCGTCAGGTCGATAAGGCGTCCCAGCTCACCGTGCGGATCAGCCGGTTTTTTCGTTGGATCTTCGGTTTCATCCGTCTTTCCTGAAACGGGAGGCAATTCCCAGGGCCGGCGTCCGTCGGCATCGCGTTCCTCCGTCTCGTGATTCTCGCCGTCGGTCTCACCAATTCCAGCAGCGGCCTCTGCCTGTCGATCTGCTGCCACACGCCTTTCCTGGCTTTCGCGAACCCCCTGATTGGCGTCCGTCTCATTCTTTCCCTGAGCCAGTGGTGTACCCGCAATCGCCGAAATAATGGGGCCAAGTGGTCCAACACTCATCGTGCCACCTCCTCACTGACAATGCGCCATCACAGTTGAGGAGGAAGAACCCTTTGCCGCGGTCTCTGGAAGTTGCTACTTTCTTCCTCATCCTATCAAACCTGTGCTTATTCCAAATGATCGAAATCCTATTCGGAAAACCGCAAGGTAACCGAATTCTCAAATCTGGCCGGTTTTTCAACGTTCCCCGAGGCTGGATTCACTACCGCGTGCATTTCTGTTTCCCAGTTGAAACCTTTGGAGGGCCTCGTTCACACCAGGAAAGGGTTCCCGTCGGACGATCGGTTCCCTCAGTGTCCCCCCCACATGAACGAGCACAATCTGCTCGCTGGCGCCGCGGAACAACTCCTTAACCACGGGGACCTGAATCTCGCGACGCCCCAGCATCGCCCGCATGATCAATCGCAGGTTCCCATCCAAATCTACCTCACCCTGGCCGGTCAGGCTGAACGCATCCCCCGAAAAGGTGATATTATCCAGATAAACGTGTCGGCCGGCAATTCGAAATTGCCCTGAACTCTCGCTGAACGCCGTGGTATCCGGCTGGCGGATACTCAGAATTTTCAATAATGCGATCATCAGGGGCAGTTCATAGATATTCGCTTCCCGAAGTTGAAAATTCCCGTAACCAGCCAATCCCTGGATATCGTCACCCTGACCTTTAAGTCGCACGGCTGCATCCAACGTTCCACGGACGATTGACGAATTAGACTGATATTCCCGGACGAGTTCCGTAAAATCAGCCTTGAGCAAAGAAAGCGCAACGTCGTACTCGAATCTGTCGGAAAGACGCACCCAGCCGGCCCCGGATAACGTGCCTCCGAACAGTTCTGCCGTGAGAGGCTGGCGCGCGTTCGCCGATTGATCGACGGCCGATTTCCCGCGAGCGGATTGAGCGACCGCCCCATCCCCACCGAAAATCACCAATTCATTGTCAATCCGGAACGGGCCTCGCAACCGGGTGATCGGCAACCCCAGCACCTGAAGGGCGTCCAGAGCCAAATAACCATCGGCCGTAAACCTTCCCTCCCCATACTCCCCCTGGAAAAGGATTTTTCCGTTCAAATTCCCGAACACCAGGCTCGTTCCCATGCTGTTTTGAACCAGAGTAATCACCACATTCCATGCTGCCTGGAGGGGGATCGACTGGCCGACTGAGTCCCTGCCAGCAGCCACTACGTCTCCCGCAAGTGGAGCACCGGGTGAGGCGTCCTGTGCTCTGATCAATCGAAACTGACCGCGCACCACCACAGGCCCCTGGATGTTGAGGCGGGCGAGAGGACGGCTCAGGGCTTCCGGTAAGGCCATAAGTAACGCTCGATCCACTATCAAGCGATCAATCCACAAGTTGCGGAGGTCCAGCGTCCAGCCTCCATTTTGTGCCAGCTGGCAGGATCCATCCGCCTGAAATTCAGTATTCTCGTGATGTCCACGAAGCCCCTGAAATGAAAGGATCCCGGCCTCGTAGGTCAAATTGCCCACGATGCCTTCCAGGCGGTATGGGAAAGATCGAGGCTGAAGAGTCAGGCCACGCTCCACCGGACTTGCCCATAATTTGACGTCGAGAGGTTCACCCGAGGTGTAGAGGATCGTCCCCCGTACATGAACGGTGCCTACCGGGTCAAGCTCCTCCCATATCTGACGGATGTGATTGTCGCGAAACGCAGCCTTCAGTTCGTTGTCCAGAGGGAGCTGTTTCGCTTCAAAATCCAGGCGAAAAGTGGAACTTCCATTTTGCGAAAGGAGCGTACCATAGGCAGAAATCTCTGCCGGACCGCTTCTTCCCCGAAGTTCCTGAAACGACCACGCATCGTCCCGCATGACAATGCGGCCAGTGATGTCGGAAATGGGATATGGAAACGCTTCATATCGAATGGAGCATCCGTTAAGCGTCGCTTCCATCTGTCGATGGAGCTGGCCGCCTGGCTCATCCTGCCATAATCCGAGCCACACATCGGCGGAACCGGCCAGGTGCAGCGCCCGCAACGTGTGGCGGCTCCTGGTATCCAGCACGGCATTAACGAGCCGCTCATCAAGAGCAATCCGCTGACCGCTGATACTGATCTGTGCCACGGGACCTGTCAAAGGATTGAGAACCTGCCCGCGAATCTCCACTGGCTGCGTGCCCGCCATTGCCACGAGTTGAATTCCCAGCCGCTCGGGCGTGAGTTCGAGGCGCCCCTGAACCTGCTGAAGCCGATACGGAAAGCGATAATAAGCAAACGAGGCATTTTCCAGATTGGCGATGACATGAAAATGACGCTGGCCATCCAGAGAAGTCAGACGCAAAGTAAGATGAACCGTCCCTTCCGGGAAGTACTTCGGCCATTCCTCCTGAAGTTTGGGGGGCAAAAGCGGAAGAAGTGCAGGATCAAACTTCAAATTGTTGATTTGCATATCGAGATCAGCCAGTTGTGCCAAATCCCAGTGCAAAAGTTTGGCCGAACGCACCACGAATGCCGTCGAACCCGAGAATGCTGTCACATCGGTGAACAAAACTTCATCCCGTGATGCGGTGAAGTAGCCGCGGATATCCGTGATGGCATACGGCAGTCGTGGATCATCGAGCCGTCCACGACGAATCTGCCCAGAGAGGTCGTAATCGACCACCGGATTGTTGCCGGCTGACCAGAAAAGATGAAACGTCAAAGAAAGCTGTGTGCGAAGATGCTCCAGCGGCCGCAAGGTGCGTCGCACTTCCCAGGGGAAAGCGGCCTGACACTCGGGCGAAAATTCCAGCGAGTCGACCGAACCAGTCAGTCTTAAGCACGGTGCTCCGGGATCGAACGTTCCCTCAACATCGATTCGGCGTACAAAATCGCCGGTCATTGTGCCGCGAAATTTTCGAGCCCCCGCACTGGATCCGTTCGATTGCGGGGGAGAATCACCGGAGATCTCCATCTGAATATCCCGATATGCGATGACGCTGGGAATCGGCCCACGAAGATCGACGATCTCCACCATGCCGTTTTCTATGTAAACAGGGGGATGTTTGCTCCCCATCAGTTTCGGTAAAGGAAGCAGACGAGAAATGTTCCACTGCCCATCGGTACCACACGCGATGCGCACATGCGGCCGGCGGACAACGACGCGCTGAATGGGAACATCACCAGAAAGCAACTCCTTGTAAGCCACCGGCCCTGCCAGCATGATTTCCTCAATTTCGGCGATTGTGCCCGTCACTTTGGGCAGACTCGCAATCGTGATGCGGACGCCACGAAGCTGAATCCCTTCGCCAGGCAACAATTGAGCCGATCGCACGCGGATTCGCAGATGAGGACACAGCACCGCACACCGTCGCTCGATTTCGCTGCGGAGTTCGTCATCCACCCTCTTATAGAGCCAAATGGCAAAGAAAAACCCGGCAACCAGGGCAACAGCAAGGCCCCATTTCAGGAAGAACCCGATCTCTTTAATCAGCCGCCGCTGCCAGGTCATGGGTTGTCCAGGGTCCGTGTCATCCGAAAAACTTACCTGCGGTTTGGTACCCGATGTTGCAACACATCTCTTTCTTCTTGCTTATTTCGCCACATGGAACAGCCCTCGTTTTTTTCCCAAAGCAACGCCAGGCTTTTTCCTGCGGCGTCCATTGTTTCACTCCAGAGTTATTTGCCTTTCCGCTCGTTAATTCCTGCTTCCATCGCATCTCTCGCCCCTCCCCCTCGCGGCCATTCTAATTGAGCTAAGCATCTTTATTGCCCAGGGGCAGACACAACCGTGGTGCCAACGCGGCGCTTGCCAAAATGATCAGTCCTGGCACTACCGGCATGCGATATCGCAGCGAAGACACAAAAACCACATGCAAAAGCGTGAAATAGACGGCCGGCAAGATACACGTCATCAATACCACAGGGTGTCTAAAGCACCGGAGCGTACCCACAATCGCCAGAGCGAAGGTTGCCACTGCGGTCACCGCCATCGTCAAATTCACCGGAAAGACGTTGAAACCCGGATCGTTGGGCACAACATTCCAGAAGCGACGAAACTTCACGAATGCAAGCCAGAGGACGGTTGCAGGATTCTCGAGCGCCCACCTCACGGCCTCGCGTTTCAGTTGGCGGTCCAGCTCCAACTCCCAGAAGAGGGGACCAGCATCAGGATTTCTGCGTTGCACCTCCCGTAATTTCTCAGGCACGAAATCCATGTTACTGCTGCCGTCGGCCCGCGGGTTCCAGCCATCGTAGAGGCTTGCCCCCACTTGAGTGGTCGTCAAAATGATCCTTCCCGTCAAACAGTAGTTACGAACCCACCACGGGGACATGACCAACACAAATCCCGCGACAACGCCAGCCCAAACCCGCCAGGACGGCAGGAGATGCCGCCATATCAAGAGCTGGACGACCGCCAGAAACGGAAGCCACAATAGGGCACTGGGGCGCATTAATGTGGCCAGCCCGAATGCGACGCCGGTGCCGAAGGCAGATCGCCAAACGCGGATTTCACTGGAGTCCGTTTGTCTACAACTGCGAGCGAAGAAAAACATCCCCAGTACCCACGCCGGCACGAAGCCCGCTTCGCTCAACACGGGAACGGATCCCAGGATCAATTCGGGGTGCAGGGCGGCCAAAATTCCCGCCAGAATCCCCGCATGTCTGCCAAACAGTTCTTTTCCCCACACACAGACCAACACCGCGGTCACAGCGCCTAACACGGCACCTTCGACGCGTGCCAGCCAGATGGGCGGATGATCAAAGGCAAGAAACAGGGGAGCCAGGAGCAGTGGGTATCCCGGCGTACGAAAAATGGCCCCAGTGACCCCATACTGATAGGGCTCTCCCCGTGCGAGAACTCGCGCAAGATGCCAGTAGCTGTCGCTATCACCGAAGACGAATCCGCCGCCAAATCGCCACACCCAAAGACAAACCGCAACCAGTCTCACAGCCAGAGCTAGGGAGAAGATTCCCGCCAACGTCCATGCGGGGATCCTGTCGGGGGGTGAAAGCGGAGCTTGCGATGGATTCGGATATTCACACATCGGGCGGGATATGGGTTTCCATCCATGGAATCCTCTGGCGCATGGGACGTCGAGTCTCCAGCATCCGTCAATGGGACGAGAATGGCCAGACGCAGGTATGCTACCGGACAACCCCCATTGCGTCAACGCAGAACAAAGTCCAACCCCGAACGCTATAAACCACTGCAGACAGGAAAAATACACAACAGGAGAGGCAACGAGAATCTATTCACAAAGGACAAAATATCAGAATTTTGCAGAGAGTGCGAGAAATAGGCAACATGAATGTTCCGGACTCGTCACATCGGGCGTGACGATCGCCACAACAACCGTACAAAACGCAGCTTGGACCATGGCGCTCGCTACAGGCCGTGAATTTTGCCAGAAATTGGTGTCATCGCCCGAGTGTCCAAAACCGCAGGGCGGTAATGGACAACTCGTTTTTGGGAGTTATACTCAATGCCAACTGAGATTGCTATCAGTGCATGAACCCGAAACGTGGAGGTTTCGCCGGCTTTGTCTTCGAGTGAGGAGGAACACTCTATGTCAACACAGTTGCCAGATTATGTTGCGAGCGCCCGTCCGGTGCCCAAGGACCAGCGGACTCCCTGGTATGCAAGCACAGCGCCAACCTACGCAGGCATCTTCCTGTGGTTCGTTTTCTGGCACCAATTGCCCATGCTGGAAGAGCTGGCCAAAGGCAGCGGCATACCGCTTGCAGCTGGCGGTGCACTCGCACAGGGATTGGGGATTGCTATTCTGGCCCTGATTGTGTCCGCCCTGTTGTGTCATTACCTATTCTATCTCATTCCTGGAAAGCTCGGCGTTCAGACGGGACTTCCCCTCTACATCGTGGGTACCTCCACGTACGGCGTGCAAGGCGGATTCATCATGCCGGGATTCTTAATGGGGGTTCTGCAGTTCGGATGGTTGGCGGTGAATGCATTTTTCACCACCCAGTTGTTGTGTCAACCGTTCGGAGCGGGACCGGGTTCGGTGACCTTTTCCGTCGTGGCCATCGCTTTTGTCCTCCTGGCGACGCTCATCGGCATCAAGGGAATTCAATATGTGGGACGCGTGGCCACCTATCTGCCACTGTTGCCGCTTTCGATTCTGATCATTCTCACGCTGGCCTCTCTGGGCGGCGTCACCAAGATGAATCACGAGCAGCTTGTGCAGGATGGTCAGACTCCTGTGAAGGTAACGGCGGATGGCGCTCTGGCCACGGACCAGGCCTCCGCTGCCAAAGAAGTGAAGGCTCACGACCCGCTGACCGTGTGGGGTATTTTCCTGGCGGTCTCCACTTATGTGGTTGGATTCTTCGCTACCGCCGGAGCTGCCGGCGTCGATTTCGGCATGGGTAATCGGGACGAAAATGACGTCAAATGGGGCGGCCTGGTGGGAATTGCCGGGGCCATCATCTTGACCGGAGGACTTTCCCTTGTGATCGCTGCTGGAGCGGTTGGTGCGCAGCTCGCCGGGAAGCCTCCCGTTTTGCAGACAACGCTGCTTATGGAAAAACTTTCGCCCGTTTTGGGCGCGAAGACCCCAGCCATCTTTTGGTACCTGCTTGCTATCGCGGCTTTCCCGCCAGCATGCTTCTCCAGCTTCATCGCGGCCAACAGTTTCAAGACCACGCTGCCCAAGGTCAATCCGTTCGTCTCCTGCGGCATTGGGGCCCTGTGCTCTATCGCTCTCGTGCTCTCGGGATATGCCGGCAATGCCGTCAAGGTGTTTTCGGTAATCGGCGCATCATTTGGTCCCGTCTGTGGCGCGATGGCTGCCGATTATCTGCTCAGTGGCAACCGCTGGGCAGGACCGCGGGCAGGCTTCAACCCGGCAGGCTGGGTTTCCTGGATCCTGGGCTTTTGCGTCGGTGCGGCCAATCTGGTGCTCAATACCAACATTGTCCCGTGCCCGCCAGTAGCCGCTTTCCTGGTAGGGTTCGTGGTGTACCTCGTCCTTGCATTCGCAGGACTGGAAAGCCGGACGCTGGAAATGCCCCGGGATGTCCAGTGAAATCGAAGAATAGCCCGGCAAAAAGGGGCGAACTGCCGACCACAATCTGCCGGGTGAACTCACCGTTCACACCTTGTGATCACGCTGGGAGGGCCCCAAAAGGGCCCTCTTTTGGTAAACTGGTTGCGCGGTGACATGTTTTCTCGGAGAACAACGATCAACATCCTACGGGATTGCCACACATGGATGGGCACTTCCTCCAGCGCGATTGGTTGCGCCACGTCGTCCTTCCCAGACGGTGGGTCCGGGAACTGGATAGAAGGGCCATCGAAGACTTTGCTATTCCAGGGCCGGTCCTCATGGAAAATGCCGGCCGGGGGGCCACCGACGTACTGGAGCGATTGGGAATAACTGGCCGTGTCGTCATTTGCTGCGGGAAGGGCAATAACGCGGGCGACGGATTCGTGGTCGCCCGACACCTCGATTTGCGAGGGTTTGACGTGCTCCTGTTATTGGCCTTTCCTGGAGAATCTCTGACGGGCGATGCCCTCCTCAATTACCAGATTGCACGCCGCGCCGGGTTGCCGATGAAAGTAATGGGAGTGGATTTGAACAACGAGGAGTTGAAACACTGTCTCACGGAGGCCGAGTGGATCGTGGACGGGCTGCTGGGCACAGGCGCTGTTGGGAATCCCCGACCGCCATTCGACACCTTCATAGAGGCGATTAATATCGCCAGGGATGCGGGAGCCCGCGTTTTCGCCCTGGATCTCCCGAGCGGCTGGGACTGCGACAGTGGCGAGCCGGGAAAGCCCTGCGTTCGGGCGGATCATACGGTGACATTCGCCGTGATGAAACCCGGTTTTTTGAAGCCCAACGCCGCGTCCTTTGTGGGCCAGGTGGAGGTGGTCGACATTGGAGTACCGCGACGGCTGGTGATGGAAGTGGCAGAACAATATGCGCGGGAAGTTCCCGGCCCAGGATGAAGTTACGTGAGAGGAAACCATGGACGACCCAAGGCAACAATTGACCGGTAATGCGGACGAAAAGGGGCTGGGCATTCGTCCCGCTTCACGAGAAACGTTCCGCCTTAACCTTTGGTTGCTGTGCAAGGACCTTCCCGCGGATGATCGCGATGCCCAAGTCCAGCGGCTTCTCGATCATCTCCGCAAATCGCCTCCAGGCACCGCGGGGATCCTTCAGGCTCAACGAGGGAGCGAGGTGGTCGGCGCCATTCTGTGGACGATGTATCCCGGACGAACGGCCGTGATCTCTGCCCCGGGTCTGCGTGAGAACGAACCTCTCAGTACGGCGGAAAAACTCTTCAGCGGGATAATCTCTAATTTGCGTAGCTCTCAAACGCGACTGATTTTTGCTAACCTTTCAGGAAACCAAACGGCATTTCACGAACCGTTAAAGAACGCGGGATTTTCGCCCCTTGCACGGCTTCGCTATCTCCTCTCTCCCGCGCGTGACTTTCCCCGCGAGCTTCCCACGTCGGATCTGTCTTTCGTCCCCGTAACATCGTGGGACGCCAAAGAATTCGCGGAAATTGTGGAAGAAACCTACATCGGTACTCTTGACTGCCCTGAACTTAATGGAATCCGCGAAACGGAAGACGTGTTGGCCGGCTACCGCGCGGCGGGGGTCTATTCTCCCGACTTGTGGTTTGTCATCACGCATGAAAACGAGCCGGTGGGATGCCTGGTTCTCACGGATCATCCGGATTTCGACCAGCTCGAACTGGTTTACATGGGTCTGATTCCGAGATTTCGAGGGCACGGTTGGGGAAGGGAAGCGGTTCGCTACGCCCAATGGATGGCTCGGATACGAAAACGGAGCGGGCTTCTCCTTGCCGTGGATACCCGAAACACCCCCGCCGTTCATGTTTACGAGTCGCTCGGTATGCAACCTCTCGAGGAACGGGACATCTTCCTGTTCGTTTTCAACGAAGATCGCGGGGCCACAGGTCCCGTCACCGGGTGACGCCCAACTGACACGCCACCCTTCGCGCAGCAGATGACTGCCTTCCATTCGCTTGAGAGATTCACGAGAAAATCACAGCCCTTATCCATGCGATCACTTGCGACCCGTTCATGCCGTCGCGTAAGACGACCTGAGTGATTCCGTAACAATCTTTCCCCACGCCACGGTTGATTGATAACTGCCTGAAAAGTTTTTCGATGGCAAAGACGTTTTGCGTTTTGCGGAGTGGTCTAACCGTTGAAAAACGGCCACAGAAAATTCTGTACAGCAACCCGGTTGTGGGGCTTTGACAGCAGTGCTGTCAGCGGTAGAATCACGCTCATCGGGTGACACACATGCAGGCTGAGGATGACGCGGTTCATCCCTCGTGCGCAACTCATCTGATTGCGCAGCCTGTTCAGCGTCAATCATATCGCACGATCGCTGGAAGCATTGCGCTGAAGGTACGCGCAGCAGGAGCGGTGGAGCAGTGACCA
>Ga0181858_1000179_pt1 | contig 26578 bp, 18 predicted proteins | sample NewIslPassag4_SG_FD_130749 | JGI IMG/M metagenome (GOLD analysis project Ga0181858, IMG submission 130749) | Feedstock adapted compost microbial communities from Newby Island compost facility, Milpitas, CA, USA - Passage 4_SG | ecosystem: Engineered > Solid waste > Feedstock > Composting ...
CGGCCCGAGGGCGGGCTCGCCTTCTACCGCCGCGTGTTCGACACGATCGTCCCGGTCACGAGCGCGGAGGCGGCCGAACTCACCAAGGTGTACGAGAACACCTTCCGGATGATCAACATCGCGCTGGCCAACGAGCTCGCGCAGGTTTGCGATCGACTCGGCGTCGACGTGTGGGAGGTGATCGACGCGGCGGCGACCAAGCCCTTCGGGTTCATGAAGTTCACGCCCGGCCCGGGGATCGGCGGCCACTGCATCCCGCTGGACCCGCACTACCTGTCCTGGAAGATGCGGACGCTGGCATACAAGACCCGGATGATCGAGCTGGCCAGCGAGATCAACGCCGAGATGCCGGCGTTCGTGGTTCGCAAGGTGGCGGATGCGCTGAACGACGAGGGGCGGGCGGTCCGTGGGAGCCGCGTGCTCGTCCTCGGCATCGCCTACAAGAAGGACATCGACGACTTGCGGGAGAGCCCGGCGCTCGAGATCATCCGGATGCTCCAGGAGCTTGGCGCGGAGGTGGCGTACCACGACCCGCACTGCCCAGTGATCCGGGACGACGGACACACGCCGCTCCGGAACCTCCCGCTCCGGAGCGTGGAGCTCACGGACACCGCGCTCCGCTGGGCGGACGCCGTGGTGATCGTGACGGACCACAGCTGTGTGGACTACCAGCACGTGGCAGACAGGGCCCGTCTGGTGGTGGACTCTCGGGGCGTCATGCGCGGCTACGCCGGGCAGGCCCGCATCGTCGGGCTGAGCGGCCAGGAGCAAGCCAGGCCGGTGGCGGTTGGAGGGGACGACTGATGCGGGTTCTGCTGGTCGCCGGCGCGCGGCCGAACTTCATGAAAGTCGCGCCGATCCTGCGCGCGCTCCGCGAGGCCGGGCACGAGGGGATCCTCGTGCACACCGGCCAGCATTATGACGCCCAGATGTCGGACGCGTTCTTCCGCGACCTCGAGCTCCCGGCCCCCGACTTCTACCTGGGCGTGGGCAGTGCCTCCCACGCGGTCCAGACCGCGCGGGTCATGGAGCGCTTCGAGCCCGTGCTCCTGGAGACCCGTCCCGACTGGCTCGTCGTGGTCGGCGACGTCAACAGCACCCTCGCCTGCGCGCTCGTCGCGAGCAAGCTCAAGGAGGAGACGGGCTGCCGCATCGCGCACGTCGAGGCTGGGCTCCGGAGCCGCGACTGGCGCATGCCGGAGGAGGTCAATCGTGTCCTGACCGACCGGCTCTCGGACCTCCTGCTCACGCCCAGCCGCGACGCGCACCCGAACCTGATCGCCGAAGGGATCGAGGAGGAGCGGATCGTCTTCGTCGGCAACGTGATGATCGACACGCTCTTCCAACAGCTTCCGAGGGCGAGGGAGCTCGACGTGCCGCGCCGCCTCGGACTCGAGCGGGGCCGCTACGCCGTGACCACGCTGCACCGGCCGAGCAACGTGGACGACCCGGCGGCGCTGCGGGCCGTGCTCGGGGCCCTGGCCCGCGTGGCCGAGGAGATGCCGGTGGTGCTTCCCATCCACCCGCGCACGCGCAAAAACGCAGAGAGATTCGGCTTCGCCGCGGACCTCGAGCGCCTTAGGGTGCTCGAGCCGGTCGGGTACCGCGAGATGGTTTCGCTCGTGGACGGGGCTGCCGTCGTGCTGACCGACTCGGGGGGACTGCAAGAGGAGACGACCGCGCTCGGGGTGCCGTGCGTGACACTCCGCGAGCAGACCGAGCGGCCCATCACGATCACCGAGGGCACGAATCGCCTCGCGCCCTGGCCGTTGACCGCTGAAGGCGTGTACGCCAGTTTCCGACAGGCGGTGTCGGAGGGGCGGGCGGAGCTGGGCCAGCGGTGCCCGGAGGGGTGGGATGGGAGGGCAGGGGAGCGGATCGCCGCGGTGCTGGTCAGAACCTCCTGACATTCGCACGGACCGCTCTCGCAGCTATGAGAGGAGTCTGGCGGCCAAGAACCCGGGAGGCGGTCGGGACCGGGGACGACCGGCAGCGTGTCCAGGTATTCTCCGGCGAGCATTGGCCGGGAACGGTGGAGATGGCCCGACGGCGGTATCTTGGGGCGAGGCTTCCGCCCGAGCGCCTGCCGTGGCCAGGCGCTCTCGCCCCTGGGCTCCCGACCGGCGCTGCGGTCCGGCCCCCAGCGGGGGCGATGAATCCGCCGAGCACGTTTGACACCGCGAGAGCCGGCTGGGCAAGATCCCTGGGCAGGGCGGCGCTCGAGAAGGCGGCGCGGTGGGAGGCGTACGGGGCCGCTCTGGGGCGGGAGGTTCTCGAGCCGAAGGCGCAGCGAAACTCCACGGACCCGGACCGCTGGAGACTGTAGGAAAACCAGAAAGCACTCGTGCAGGGGCTCAACGTTCAGGTGGCGCTCGATCACCCAAGCCCGTAACCGTGGCTGCGGCGGTGCAGAGCAGCTGCGGTCCATGAGAAGTACGGCTGCCGGCAGGTGTCTGGTGGAAGGGCCCCCGGCCCTTCCGTTTCCTGTGTCGGGCCCCCGCCTCGGGGTGCCCGGACCTGTGTTCGGAAGCGTGTCTTGGTCGTCCGTCCTCTTCGGGTGGGAGGTCGGCCTGGCATCGCCGGAAACCCCCTTGAAACGAGTTGAGTTCGAGGAGCCTGTGTGAGACTCCTGTACATCGCCGGATCGGGCCGGTCCGGCTCGACGTTGCTGGACCTGCTGCTCGGTAACCATCCGTTGATTTCGGGATTTGGAGAGGTACACCGCTTGTCTCTCGAGCCCGAGAGCCGGAAGTGCTCGTGCAATCGAACCATCCAGGATTGTGAGTACTGGTCGCGCGTAATTCTGGCATACGCGCGAAAACTCGGTGTCCCGGTCGGGACGTGGTATCGGCATGCACCGGTTGGAGTTCGTCGGACCCGCACGGGTGTCCGGAGGATCCTGCCCAGTCTGATGGATGTGGCGGTCGTGGTCGGGTCACACCGGATGGTCCGCCTTGTCAGCCAGGTGCCCGGGATGAACCGGAAGATGGCCGTGGCTGCACGGAACAGCTGGAAGCTCAGGGTGCGTTACGAGGATCTGTGTGACGACACCGAGAACGTGCTGCGCCGAATCTGTGCGTTCATTGGGTTGGATTACGTGCCGGAGATGATCCAGCTGAAGCGGCGGACTTATCACCAGGTTCCAGGCAACCCCATGCTGTTCGACCGTGCGCACACGGTAATCCAAAAGGACGAACGTTGGCGGCAACAGTTGTCGGTCCGGGATCTTTCGGAGTTCGCACGAATCGGCGGTGCGATGAACCGAGCCTATGGTTACTGCGACGGCTAGCTTCCTGGAAAGACAGCCGGTGTTGGGAGCACTCTGGGGGCTCTCGCTGAAGGAGAGCGAGCTGTGGATCGAGGACGGTGGTGCCCAGGATCTCGCGGTTCTGGCTCGGAGCATCCAGACAGGACGGCCTCCAGAGGAGAGGGGCGCGAAGGCCACCGAAGGTTGTTCATCCAGCCCCGAGGCCGCCATTCTTTCTCGGCGGCGTGGCTACCATGGATGCAAGTCCAGGTTTCTCGGGTCGGGTTTGACTGCCCCGCAGAGACAGTCATGAGATCGCTGAACCCTACGGGAGTACCGGGTCGCCGGATAAGCTGGCCCGAGCGGATAGCTTTCCTCTTGCTCACCATTTCCGCCGGGGCCTTCGTTGCACAGGGGGCGGTTGCGTATTGGGCCGCCCCCTTCGAGGCCGCGGTGCACGCTCCGCCGCAGGTTCTCTTGCTCGGTGTAGCGTTCGTGTCTTTGCTCCTGGATCCCCGCAACGCAAGATGGATCTTCTTGGGCCGGCATGGCCGGCTGTGCCTGGCCGGAGGGGTGGCTATCATCGCGATCGATGGCTTCCGTCACCTGCTGGGATTGGGAGGATGGAATGGCCTCCGGACGGCTCAGATTCTGACGGGGATCGTCATATATGTAATCTCCGTCCGCTTGGTTCCTCATGAGCCATGGATGCGCAGGCTGCTACGAGTGGTTTTCTTGGTGGTTTGCGCGAGTGCGCTCGTGGCAATATTCGAACTGTTTGCTGGGATCAATGTGCCATGGTCTGTCTATGCCTGGAGAGGCCGCAACATCGCTGTGGGCCTCGAGTACCACCCCGTGGCATTGGCTTATGCCATGGTTCCTCCGTCCGCGCTGGCGGCGTTTTTCGCACTCTCGCGTGATCGGCCCTACGGAGATCCTGGCCGGCAACTCAGTCGGTTGACGGCAGTGCTGGGAACCGTTGCATTGGTAGGGACGGCTTCCAGGTCAGGACTCGCCGGTCTCGTCGCCGGTCTCGCCGCCGGGATGTTGGTCTACGGCCGCCACGTCTTCTCGCGTTTGGTGCTGTACGGCGTTCCTGTCCTGGGCGCGCTGGTTTTTTTGGGGCCGATCATCATCGAACGAGTTTCCAAGGGCGATATCACAGCTGATCCGCGAATTTACGCCACCTGGGTCACCTACCTTCCGATGGTGCTCATGCATCCATTCGGCGTGCCGCACGACGTAGCCCTAGGGGACTTGGCGGCGCGCGCACACGAATTCTTTGGCCTGAACCCTGACCCGTTCCTCGTGGCGAATGCTCTTTCGATCGCGCCGCACAATGCGTTCCTCTCGGTAGGGGTCCAATACGGTTGGGTCGGGGCCGTTGTCGTGCTGGTGATGTACGTGCACGCCTTGCGGCAGGCGTCGGCGCTCTCGCGCCTGCGCTCGATACCCGATGGCAGCCGCGTCCTAGCCGCGGGCATTTTGTCGGCCACGATTGCGCTGCTCGTCCACATGTCGTTCCATAACGCAAGCATCGTCATGGGGGAGATGCGTAACTGGCTCTACCTTGGCCTCCTGATCGGGTTATGCGAAATGAGCCGGAGGCGCCTGCTGACCCCGATCCCTGACTGCCCGCGCCTTGCGGTTCACCAAGAGCACGCCGTGGCAAATGCAGGCAAACCGGGACGGTGGAGTCATGCATGACTTGCCAGTGTCGCCGCTGATCGGCGAGCTGTGCGCCGAGCTGTCTAGGACCGGAATCGAGTACTGCCACTGGAAGAGCAACGTTAACCTGACGCGTGCAGCATCGGGCGAGAGCGATCTCGATCTCCTCGTGGCGCGGTCAAGTGCGTCTAGGTTTTTCGATGTCCTGGCGCGGCTGCGTTTCAAGGAAGCGGCTCCTCGAGAGGGGCGGCGCCTCCCTGGCATCAGGAGCTATTACGCCTTCGATGAACGAACTGGGCGGTTCGTGCACGTCCACGCCCATTTTCAGCTCATCATCGGGCACGACCTGGCGAAGAATTATCACCTTCCCATCGAGCGGCACATCCTCGAGTCGAGTCGGGAGACGCATCTCCTGCCGGTGCCCTCGCGGGAGCTGGAACTCCTTGTCTTCGTCATTCGGGCAACGTTGAAATTCTCGATCCTGGATGCGCTTGCGCGTAGGAGCGCCAGGCTCTCCAGGAGTGCCTCGAGGGAACTCGAATTCTTGTTGGCGGAGGCCGATCGGGACCGCGTTGCCAGTGAGCTGGAGCGGTGCTTGCCGGTCGTCGATGACGAAACATTCGATCTCTGTTTGCGCGCGCTCCTCGAGGGCGGTGTTTGGCTGCGTCGCATGGCCCGAGCGCGGCTGGAGGCCTGCCTAGCGCCATTCCGGCTGGAGCACCCGGCGCTCAATCGGGTCACAAAGCTGCGAAATCGGGTCGCGGATCTCGTGCGTCGTCGCGTATTCAAGATGCCAACCGGGAAGTTGTTGGTGAGTGGGGGAGCGATCGTCGCCTTCATCGGCGGGGATGGGGCGGGCAAATCGACCGCGGTGAAGGCGGTCTATGAATGGCTGTCCCCGGTGTTCGCGACGATGCGGGTCCACCTGGGGAGACCTCCCCGATCGAAGCGCACACTTCTCCTGGATCTCCTGCTCCGTGCTGTGCGCCCCTTCCTACGCAAACCTTCGTGGGACCGGAGGGGTGGGGAGCGAGACGGCCGCCGCGCGCGTATCGGCGTTGCGGAGCTCCTGTGGCTAACCAGACGGGTGTGCCTGGCGCGCGATCGCTATCGGGCGTTCGCGCGGGCTCGGCGGTTCGCGACGAACGGCGGGATCGTCGTTTGCGATCGCTTTCCGATTCCACAACTCAGGCTCATGGACGGACCGCAAGCCTCGTACGTCTGCGATTCGAGGTCGGCGGGTCGGCTCACCCGATACCTGATGCGCGCGGAGGAGGCGTACTACGAGAAGTTCCTCCCTCCGGAGGTGCTCATTGTGCTCAGAGTGGATCCGGATGTGGCTGTGAGGCGGAAGATCGACGAACCTCCCGATACAGTGCGTGCACGGTGTCGTGAAGTATGGGAGGCCGATTGGTCGGACGTGCCGGCCCACATCATAGATGCATCATCGCCTGCGGACGAGGTTTTCAGGCAGATCCGATCGGTCGTATGGAGGGAAGTGTGACCGCGCTCGTTGGCCCCAAGCGCCACGCCATGTCGAATACCTCTACGATCGTCGAGCTGGTGGGCCCAGCGGGTGCGGGAAAGAGTACGATAACCCGCGCTCTGGCCGAGCGGAACGCCGATATCGAGACGGGCTTCCGGATCCGGCGAGCAGCGTATGCCCCCCGCTTTGCGCAAGCCGTGCTTTCGGCATGTGTGAGCGGAGTTCCGGTTCGAGGCGGAGTCCTCGGTTGGCGAACCATGGCCTACCTGGACACCTTGCAGCGCGTCCTGACCACGCGGAGAGCCGAGCCGAGGATCACGCTGTTCGACCAGGGGCCTGTTTTCCTGCTCTCCCTGTTGAGTGAGCTCACCAGCATCGATCCGCAAGCTCCATCGATCAGGTGGTGGGATCGACGGATTCGCTGTTGGGCGCGCACTCTCGATCTCATCGTCTGGCTCGATGCGCCGGACGAGATCCTCGCAGATCGCATGGATCGGAGGCCGCAAAGACATCGCATGAAGCACGCCCTTGCACCGGAGCGGAGGGTGTTTTTTCGAGAATGTCGTCAGCGCTTCTCGAAAGTGGTGGCCGCACTCACCGCGCATGGCCCGGTCCAGGTGGTTCGGCTGGACACTTCCGCCAGATCGCTCGACGAGACGCTGGCGGAGGTGGAAACGGCGGTGCGTGCGTGTGAAGCTAGAAAACGAAGGGTGTGTTGGCGTGACGAGTAAGCTGCAAGCCGTGGCCAGGAATGGAAGCGCCGGCCGCAGGACCCAAAGAGCTACTCTGAACGCTGTTTCTGCGCTCCTGGATTACAGCGCAAGGCTTGCCGTTAACTTCGTCGTGACGCCCATTCTCGTCCGCGGGCTGGGGAGCGCTCAGTTCGGCTTCTGGCAAATACTTGGGCGTCTCGTGGCATACGTGTCCGTGGCCGACGGCCGGCCGACTCAGGCGCTGAAGTGGGTGGTGGCCAACCATCAAGAATCTGCCGACGACCACAGCAAGCGACGCCTCGTCGGAAGTGCTCTGTTCGTCTGGTTGCGTTTCCTGCCACTCCTGTTGCTTGCTGGCGCGATCCTGGTCGTTCTGGCGCCCCTGATACTCAAGGCTCCGCCGGAGTTCCACACCATTGCCCGCGTCGCATGCGGCGTCATGGTGTTGAACCTCGTGCTGCAAGGGCTCGTCGGCCTGCCCGAAGCTACCCTCAGGGGAATGAATCTCGGCTATAAGCGGATGGGAGTGGTGGCGGGCCTCAACGTCCTGGGCGGAGCACTCATGACGACGGCGGTCCATCTTGGGTGGGGCCTGATCGGGGTGGCAGCGGCACAGCTGCTTCTCAGCATCTGCACCGGACTGCTCTTCTGGTACCTCGTTCGACGCTATCTTCCGTGGTTCGGCGTCGAGCGACCCAGTTCCCAGGAGATCCGTAGATTCACTGGCCTCGGGTTCTGGTACCTGGCATGGGCTCTCGTCAACAAGCTCCTTATCGCCAGCGACGTCGTTGTGCTGGGCATGCTGTTGTCATCCGAGGCGGTGACGAGCTATGTCCTGACGGGCTACCTCTCGAACAGCGTGGTCGGGATCATTTCCCTGGTGGTCGGGGCCGCGATACCCGGGATCGGAGGGCTGGTGGGGCGCAAGGAGTTCGCGAGAGTCCTCTCGGTCCGACAGGAGCTCCGAGCGCTCACGACTTTGGTTCTCAGTGTTGTCGGCGGAACGATTCTCCTGTGGAACTCTACCTTGATCGGGTTCTGGGTAGGCCAGGACAAGTATGCCGGTGGCTGGGTGAACCTGCTCCTGATGCTCGCGACCGCGCAACTGGTTTTCATTCGGAATGATGCATTCATAATTGACGTCACGCTAGAGCTGCCCCGGAAAGTCTTGTTGGGCGCGGCAGCCGTAATCCTTTCCGTCGGGTTTTCTGCGTTCCTGGTCCCTCGCCTTGGCGTGGCGGGGGTTCCGCTGGGGTTCATTGTAGGCCGGTCGGTCTTGACCCTGACCTACCCGCGTCTCGTTGCCGGCTATTTCGGAAAGGAAGAGCACCAGCGGACAGGTTTCCCTCGTCCGCTGATTGTGATGGCGTCCATCTTCGCGTGTTCCGCGTACCTTGGTGAGCGGATCGACGTGGAGAGCAAGGTACTTGCGGCGGTCCTGGCTGCGGGCACGTTCGTGGTGCTGGCGGGGATCGCCGCAACCGCTGCACTTACGCCGGAGCAGCGGCGCAGTCTCCGCGCACGCGTCCGAATCATCACGGATAGAATCCCGGCATCGTGAACTCCGCTTGGGATCCTGCCTGGTGGCCAGAGCGTGTTGAGGTTTGTCCAACAGCGAGGTAATTGGCGAGGCGACAGCACGATGGGAGGGCCCACGATCGCATTCCCGCATCCGCCGCCGGCGATCGGCGGACCCGGGAGTTTCCAGTCTCGGCTCGAGGAAGCGCTCCAGAAGCGTGGTTGGCGCGTGGTCTACGCTGACGCCGGGGTCACACCGGACGTCATCCTGGTCGTCGCAGGAACCAGCAAGGTAGGATGGCTCATCCGCCAGAAACTTCGGGGGGTGAGGATCGTCCACCGCCTGGACGGCATGAGTTGGCGCCACCGTCTTCCCGGGCCAAGTCGGAAGAAGTGGTTTCGTGCCGAGGCCACTACGACCCTCATGCGCTTCATCCGCGACCACCTGGCGGATCACGTCGTCTACCAGAGCGAGTTCATTCGACGCTGGTGGCATCGGGCCTTCGGACCTGCGCGGTGCCCGGAGAGTCTGATCTACAACGGCGTCGACCTTACGCGCTTCGCCCCAGTCCCATCCGCCGAAAGCGGAGACACGCCACCTGTGCTCCTGTGCGTCGAGGGAACCGTGGAGAGCGACCCGGTCACTGAGCGAGTGCTCGCTACGGTCGCAGGACGCCTCAAAGACGAAGGCGTCATCCGCGGGACGATCGTTTGCGGCCGTGTATCCGACGGAACGCGCCAGCGACTCGCCAGGGTTCCGGGATTAGAGTTCAGAGGCGCAATGCCTCGGGAGCAGATGCCGAGCGTCTTTGCCCAGGCTGGCGCCTTCCTTTGCCTGGAGATCAACGCCCCATGCCCGAACGCTGTCGTCGAGGCGCTGGCTACAGGCCTGCCGATCGGCGGGTTCGACACCGGGGCACTCCGCGAGCTCGTGCCCCCGGAGGCCGGCATCCTCGTACCATATCGCGGCGATCCGTTTCGGCTGGAGGAACCCGATTACGAGCTCGTCGTGGCTGCATTCCGTGAGATCTTCGCGCGCCGTGCCGAACTGGCTCGAGGTGCGAGGGCCGTCGCCGAGCGGTGCTTCAGCCTCGACACGATGGTCGAGAAATATCTGGTCGTGCTCGAGGCAGCGATGGCGCGCTAGGAGTATGGCCGATTGGGCCGGCCTTCTGCTCCGGGCGTAGTGCCGGCGAGAACGCGCGCAATATGCGGCCGACCTGGTGGTGACCAGGTACGGTCTACCTTGTAGTGTGCCGGGTCTAGGTCCGGTGACTCTCAACGCATCTGGAGGACTTCGCCATCGGGCAGTCGAGGCGTTCGTTTCGGATCGTAAAACGCTCGAGGGACAAAGCACGGTCGCGATGCCGCCGAAACGGTGGATCGTGGTGCGTACGCTCGAATGATCGGTGACACATGAGTCGAACGCCGTTGCGGATCCTGATCATCCAGGGAGAAATCCCGCATTACCGGGTGCCGTTGTTCGACCAGCTCGCGCGGCGCCCGGGGTTTTCGGTGACCGTTGCGCACTCTGGCGCGTCTGCAAAGCAGCCGAACGCTGCGTTCGAGGAGATCATCGTCGATTGTATCCGCACGCTGGGCCTCCGAATCCAGCGAGGTGTCGGCGACATCGCCCGCCAGCACGACGTGACGGTCGCCATGTTCGACATCCGCTGGCTAGCGTGCGTCGGGCTGGGGTGGAGTCCGGAGCTGTCCCGGCGTCTAGTATACTGGGGACACGGCTTCGGCAGATCGCGGGCAGCTCGCCCGCTACGGATCGCCTTGTCGAAGCGGGCAAAGGCTGTCGCGTTCTACAGCGAATCCGGACGTCGAGATTTCATCGCGAGCGGCGTCGCCCCGGATAAGCTGTTCGTCGTGCCGAACACGATTCACGTCCCGAACTCCGGCTTCGATGCCGGTCGTCCCCGCACACAATTCCTCTTCGTCGGACGACTCCGGGAGGGGAAGCGGGTCGACTTGCTCCTGCGCGCGTTCGACGGCATTCGGTCCGAGGTTCCGTCGGAGGTCGGCCTATCTATCGTTGGGGACGGTCCCGTCAGGGCGTCGCTCCAGGAACTGGCGCGGAGGTTGGGCCTCGCCGACCGCGTGCGTTTCTACGGCAGCATCACAGAACCGGGTGAATTGAAGGAGATCTTCCAGGAATCCCTGGCCTATGTGTCGCCCGGGCCGATTGGACTCGGCTTGCTTCACGCGTTCGCCTATGGCGTCCCGGTGGTGGTGCCGAGGAATATTCGCCATGGGCCGGAGATAGAGAACCTCGCCCATGGGGTATCGGGCTGGTTCTACGACGGATCTTTGCCGGGCCTCTGTCGGACGCTCCGGGATCTTGCACTCGACCCTTCACGTTCGGTCTGCGCGGGACGTGCGGCGCATGCGCATTACCAGCGTAACAGAACCATGGACCAGATGGTGGAGGCTTTCGCTCGCGTGATCGAGCACGCTGCAGCGTCTCCGTCATGAGCTGGGCACGTCCACACACGTCGATGGCTGCCGAGGGCATGACAGGTCCGCAGCCGAGCTTCAGCTCACCGCGTGGCGACGTGCGCGGCTCCTGGCGTGCCGCGGGGCTGGACTTCGTTTTCACGCCCGTAAGCCAAGCGGTGACGACAACGTCGGCCAGGCCTCGTCACGGGCGCGTTGAAAGAGGTGCTGCGGGCCCTCTGTCGCTCGACGATCGAGGGGCTATTTACGCAGGCAACGTCTAGGGAAACGGGACGATGAAGGTTCTGGTCAACGCCATCAGCCTCAGAGTCGCCGGCGGGCGCAGCGTCGCACTCAACTTTCTCCGGGCGCTGGGTCAGGTCGGCAGCGGTCACACGTATTACGTGCTCGCTCCAAGGAATGCCGGATATGAGCAGCTCGGGTCGGAGTCAGTGATCATCCGTGTGCTCCCGAAGAATCTCTCGTCTCTACCGGCCCGATTTCTCGTGGATTATTACTGGGTGCCGCGGCTCGTGCGGGATCTACGGCCGGACGTCATTTTTTCAATGGGTAACATTGCATTGCCCGTTCGGCACAAGCAACTGGTCCTGTTTCACCATCCTTACGCGATCTATGACGACGCGGAGGTATGGTCACGGATGAACTGGCGTCACCGCCTGTACCGCCGGGCGTGGCTCAAGGCCTTCGAGTTGAGCTTGCCGTACGCGTCGGAGATCGTGACTCAGACGGTCACCGCCAAGCGGCGCCTCGAGAAAAAGTACGCTCTGGATCCGCAGCGTGTTCGGGTCGTGCCCAACGCCGTGTCGATAGCGCAGCCCGTTGCCGCTTCGCCTGGACTGCCGTCGCTGCCGGAACGTAGACCGGGAGAGAGGCATCTCCTCTGCCTCACTCGCTATTATGTGCACAAGAACGTAGAAGTCTTTCTCCGCGTCGCGGAACTCATCCGGGCCCGGAAGATGGGCATCAGGATCATTACGACGATAGCCAGGGACCAGGGCTCGGGGGCTGCAGCATTCCTCAAGGAGATTGACGATCGGCGACTCCACGATATCATCGTCAATATTGGTCCGGTAGCGATGGCGGACATTCCTGCTCTTTATCGGGCCGTCGATGGAATGATCTTGCCTACATTACTGGAATCATTCTCGGGCACATACGTTGAAGCCATGTATTACGGTGTGCCCGTTTTTACATCCGACCGCGACTTCGCCCGCGATGTTTGTGGGGACGCAGCGTATTATTTTGATCCGCTGGATCCCGAAGCGATCCTCGAGACCGTGGAGAGGGCCTTTTCGGATCCTCAGGAGATGCGAAGGCGTGTCGCACGCGGGGAGGAAATCGTCTCGGCGATGCCGGATTGGATTGAGGTTGCCCGGCAATACGTCGCGCTCCTTGAAGAGCTGGCGTACGGGTGAAACGCTGGCGGATCCTGGGCCTGGCAGCTCGGACCAGGGACAGTGGTAAAGCCGATGATCGATCATCAGTGAGTCGTCGCGTGGGTCGGTCCGCGGGCCGGCTACGCGCAGCGCCCGCCGCTCCAGCCGGACGAAGGGTACCCGGAGTATCGGTTCTGGGAAGCGGGTGCGGGTCAGAACGCGGTGTGCCACATGATTCGCAACGACTTCCGTTTGGCCGGACTCGATGCGGAGAACGTCGGCACGCTTCGCTGGAACTCTCTGCGAGGACTGCTCGAACCCGGGGAGACGGTGTTGCTGAAGCCCAACCTGGTCAAGGAGTTTCACCCCCGGGACCCGGACGGGTGGCGGTACGTGAGCACGCACGGGAGCGTCATCCGTGCGGTCGCCGACTACGTTTGGTTGGCGCTGGATGGACGCGGCAAGGTCGTGGTCGCCGACGCGCCGCAGACGGATTCTTCGTTCGAGGCGATCGTCCACCTTCTCGGGCTCCGGGCGCTCGAACGGTTCTATCGATCGCATGGGCTGGACTTCCAGGTGCTGGATCTCCGCAAGGAAGAGTGGGTCAACCGCGACGGCGTGATCGTCGAGCGCAGGGCGCTCGAAGGAGACCCGCTCGGGTACATCGCCTACGACCTCGGAAGCAGCAGCGAGTTCGCGAACCACGGGGGGGAGGGCCGTTACTACGGTGCGGACTACGATGTCGCAGAGGTCAATTATCATCACTCGGGTGGACGACACGAGTACCTGATCGCCGCGAGCCCGATCCACTGCGACGTCCTTTTCAGCTTGCCGAAGCTGAAGACGCACAAGAAGGCTGGCATCACGGTGAGCCTGAAGAACCTGGTCGGGATCAACGGCGACAAGAACTGGCTCCCGCATCACACCGAGGGCCACCCCGGGACGGGCGGGGACGAGCACCCGGCCCCGGACGCGAAGCACTCGGCCGAGAGAGCCATCGTCCCGTTCTTCCGCGCGCTCTCGCGCCGTGTCCCGGGGCTCGGGCCGTGGATCCATCGGCAGGCCCGGCGCATCGGCACGCGCATCTTCGGCGATACGGAAGAAGTGATTCGAAGCGGCAACTGGTGGGGGAACGAGACCGTCTGGCGGATGTGCCTCGATCTGAACAAGATCGCTCTCTATGGCAATCCCGATGGGACCTTCCGACCCGGCGAGCCGCGCTTCCGGAAGCGGCATTTCGTGCTCGTCGACGGGGTCATCGCCGGCGAGGGGAGAGGGCCGATGAATCCCGATCCGGTTCACGCCGGCCTGATCGTGTTCGGATTGCACCCGGCGAGCGTGGACGCGGCGTGCGCGACGCTGATGGGCTTCGATCCCGCGCTCGTGCCGATCATCCGCCAGGCGTTCCGCTGTGAGCACTTCCCATTGGCCGAGTGGGATTGGCCGGACGTGGAGGTGCGGAGCAATCGGCCGGAGTGGAACGGGAAGCTCCCTGACATTCCCGTCGAGAGCACCTTCCACTTCAAGCCCCATTTCGGCTGGGTGGGCCACATCGAGCGTCGGCCGGAAGGACCCGTGGCAGCTACCCATGACTGATCTGGAGAAGCTTTACCTGCGTCTGCCCGTCTCTCTCCAGAACCTCGCGGTCAGCATCGAAGGCTGGCGAATCGGGAGGACCAGATACTCTCGTGAGTTCTTCCAGTTGCTGGCCGAGGCGGAGGGCCGGGCGTTTCTGTCTCCCGAACAGATCCAGGAATACCGGGACCGCCGGCTGCGCGAGTTCGTCAGGCATTGCGCCAGGACGGTCCCTTTCTATCGCGAGAGGTTCCATGCCGCCGGGATCGCGCCTGACGAAATTCGGACCCTCGACGACTTGCGGCACCTGCCGATCCTCACCAAGCAGGAGGTTCAGGATGAGTATTCCCGGCTTCTCTCGCAGGCTGTGCCGGCGAGGGATCGAGTGATCGTCCACACGAGCGGAACGACGGGGGCGGGGTTGAGGTTCGCCTCGACCCGGCAAGCGCTCCGCGAGCAGTGGGCGATCTGGTGGCGATATCGCCGCTGGCACGGCATCGAGCCCGGGACGTGGTGCGCCTATTTCGGGGGGCGATCGGTGGTTCCCGTTGGGGTTTCGAAGCCCCCTTTCTGGCGGTACAACATCCCGGCTCGCCAGGTGATGTTCAGCGCCTACCACATGAGCCCGGAGAACCTTCGGGCGTACGTCGAGGAGTTGCGTCGCCGCCGCCTTCCGTGGATCCACGGATACCCCTCGGTCCTGGCCCTTCTCGCCGCGTATATTCTCGACGAAGGCTTGGATCTAGGTTACCAGGTCCGCTGGATCACGCTGGGCGCTGAGAACGTCCTCCCCCAGCAGGTCGCGTTGCTGGAGAAGGCATTTGGGGTTCGGCCCAGGCAGCATTACGGAATGGCGGAGGCGGTCGCCAACATCTCCGAGTGTGAGCTCGGATGCCTGCATGTGGATGAAGACTTCGCCGCGGTCGAATTCCTTCCAAACCCCAATGGAGCTGGTGAGCGGGTGATTGGGACGAACCTGAGCAATCCCGCGACCCCTCTGCTTCGGTACGAGGTGGGGGACATCGTAACACTCGGCGGCACGTGCGCTTGTGGCCGCCCGGGAAGGGTGGTCGCCGCGATCGACGGGCGGAACGAGGATTACATCATCCTCCGCAACGGTGCGCGCCTGGGGCGGATGGACCACATCTTCAAGGACATGGTCAACATCCGCGAAGCGCAGATCTATCAGCGCGAGCCGGGGGTGATCACCTTGCGCGTCGTGCGCCGCGCCGGGTATTCGGAGGTGGATGAGCGGCGCCTTCTCGAAGAGACACGCAAGCGCGTCGGGGACGACACCGAGATCCGGGTCGAGTACTGGGAGCGCCTCGAACGATCCAGGACGGGGAAGCTCCGGTTCGTGGTTTCCGATATCGCGTCCGGCAAGCTGAGTTCGGTCGGATCGGGAGAGAGTTGATCGCCTTTCGGGTGCGGCCGGGGCCGCCCGGTCGCCTCGGGCGGTCGTCCCGACACCGCGTAGTCGTTTGCACCTTCGCATCCGGTCACCGATGAAACAAGTTCTCCAGCACGTCCGCAGCGGCGAACTCGAAGTCGCCGAAGTCCCCGAGCCGTCCAGCAGATCCGGCGGCGTGACGGTGCGGAACGTTGCCTCGCTGATCAGCGCGGGCACGGAGAAGATGACGATCGACTTCGCCGGCAAGTCGCTGATCGGCAAGGCGAAGGAGCGCCCGGACCTGGTTCGGCAGGTGCTCGACAAGGTCAAGAAGGACGGGCTCATCCCCACCGTGCAGGCGGTGCTGAGCCGCCTGGACCAGCCGATCCCGCTCGGCTACTCCTGCGCCGGGGTGGTGGAGGAGGTGGGGCGGAGCGCCGCTGAGTTCCAGCCGGGCGATCGGGTCGCGTGCGCGGGCATGGGCTACGCCTCCCACGCGAACGTGGTATTCGTGCCGAAGAACCTGGTGGTCCGGATCCCCGATGGGGTCTCGTTCGAGGACGCGGCGTACGTCACGCTGGGCGCGATCGCGCTCCAGGGCGTGCGCATCGCGGACGTCCGGCTTGGGGAGAACGTGGCGGTGATCGGCCTCGGCCTCCTCGGCCAGCTGACGGTCCAGATCCTCAAGGCGACCGGGTGCCGGGTGATCGGGATCGACCTCGACCCTGCGAAAGTCTCGCTGGCGCGGGACCTGGGTGCGGATCTGGCGGTCCTCCGGTCGGAGGACGTGGCCGGCGCGGTGGCCGCTTTCACGGAAGGGATCGGCGTGGATGCCGTCGTGATCACGGCGGCGACGGAGAGCAACGATCCCATCGAGCTCGCCGGTGAGATCTCGCGGGATCGGGGAACGGTGTCGGTGGTCGGCGCGGTGAAGATGGACGTGCCCCGGAGGGTCTACTACGAGAAGGAGCTCCAGCTCCGGCTCTCCCGGTCTTACGGCCCCGGGCGCTACGATCCGTCCTACGAGGAGGGCGGGCACGACTACCCGATCGGGTACGTCCGGTGGACCGAGCGCCGCAACATGCAGGAGTTCCTCCGTCTGGTCGCGACGGGTCAGGTCACGCCGTCGCGGCTCACGACGCACCGGTTCCCGATCGAGGAAGCGGAGAAGGCCTACGCGATCGTCACGGGCAAGGATCCGCAACCCTTCCTGGGCATCGTTCTCACCTATCCGGAGGAGCGGAAGGGCAGCCCGGTGCGCACGGTGCAGCTCAGGGCACCCGCGCCCAGGGCGGGGAGGGTAGGGGTGGGGTTCATCGGCGCCGGGAACTTCGCCAGGGCGGTCCTGCTGCCTCGCTTCGCGAAGGCGAAGGATGCCGAACTCGTCGGGGTGTGCACGGCGAGGGGGGTGACCGCCAGGTCCACCGGGGAGAAATTCGGATTCCGGTACTGCACGACCGACGCTGCGCGTCTCCTCGAGGATGAGTCCGTCGCCGCCGTCGTCATCGCCACCCGGCACGGCTCGCACGCCCGGTTTGCGGCGGACGCGCTGCGCGCGGGCAAGGCGGTGTTCGTCGAGAAGCCGCTGGCCATCAACGAGGAGCAGCTGGCCGGGGTGCTCGAGGCGCAGGCCGAGACCGGCGGTCTGCTCACGGTCGGTTTCAACCGCCGATTCTCGCCCCTCAGCGCGCGGCTGAAAGAGGCGTTCAGCGGCGCCGGGCCTCTGGCGATCCAGTACCGGGTCAATGCCGGGCCGATCCCCGCCAGCGTCTGGGTGCACGACCCGGAGGAGGGAGGCGGGCGCATCATCGGGGAAGTGTGTCACTTCGTGGACCTCATCCAGTTCCTGACGGAAGACGAGCCGGTCGAGGTCTTCGCGCACGGGCTGGGCGGCCCGACCGCCGGGCTGCACGACACGGTGACGATCACGCTCCGGTTGCGCCGCGGCTCGATCGCGAGCATCAACTACTTCTCCACGGGCGACAAGTCGTATCCCAAGGAGCGGATCGAGGTGTTCGGCGGCGGAAGGATCGGTGTGCTGGATGATTTCCGGGAACTCGTGATCAGCCAGGGCGGCAAGAGGGAGAAGGTGCGGAGGCTATCGCAGGACAAAGGGTTCGACCAGGAGATCGCTGCGTTTCTGGCCGCTGTCCAGGAAGGAAGGGAGCCTCCCATTCCCCTGCGCTCGATCATCGCCACGACCCGGGCCACGTTCGCGATCGAGGAATCCCTCCGTACGGGCCGGCCGGTGCCGGTCTGCCTCGACTAGGCGGCGATGGGTTGGTTCTCTCGCGCGCTCCTCTACGCGCGTACCGCCCGCCACCTGCGCTGGGAGCAGTGGGTGTACCGGCCCCTGCGGCGCATCCAGCAGCGTTTCCCCCGCGTGCCCACGCCCGCCGGCTCGATCGATCCGGCTCGCTGGGCCCGCCTCCGCGAGGTCGTGGCGGATTGGGGCGGCGGAGATCCGGCCGCCCGCGTGCGGCGGGCCGACGAAATCGTGGAGGGCGTCTTCCGCTTCCTGAACCACACCGAGATTCTGCGGGAGGTCGACTGGGGCCAGCGCTATGTCAGCCACCTGTGGAGCTACAACCTCCAGTACTTCGACTACGCCCTGGACCTCGCCTGGGCCGCGCGCGCGACCGGGGAGCGGCGCTTCGTCGATCGGTTCGTGGATCTCGCCACGTCGTGGATCGCGGGGTGCCCGCCGGGAAAGGGCGACGGCTGGGAGCCGTACCCGGTCTCGCTCCGGATCGTGAACTGGATCTACGCACTCCTTCTCCTGGGGGACAGGGTGGACGCTGCCGACTGGGAGCGGATCGGCGCGAGCGTGGCGGTCCAGACGGCGTACCTGGAGCGGCGCCTCGAGTTCCACATCCTCGCGAACCATCTCCTGAAGAACCTGAAGGCGCTCGTCATCGCGGGCCTGTTCTTCTCGGGCCGCGATGCGGAACGCTGGCTCCGGAGGGGCCTGCGGCTCCTCTGGCGCGAGCTGTTCGAGCAAGTCCTGCGCGACGGCGTGCACTACGAGCGCTCGCCCATGTACCACGCCATCGCGCTGGCGGACTTCCTCGAGGTGGTCGCGCTCCTCGACGCCGTGGGCGAGCCGGTGCCGGAGGACGCGCGGGCGCGGGTGGGCCGGATGGTGGAGGCGCTCGGCGTCCTGTCCCGCCCCGACGGCTCCCTGCATCGCTTTAACGACGCCGCGGACGGCATCGCACCCTCGCGGGGCTGGCTCGACGGCATGGCGCGGGCGATCGTGGGACGCGCCGTTCCGGCGCCCACGGGTGCGATCGAACTCCGGGACGCGGGCTATTACGCGTACGTAGATCCTGCCACGGGTACGCGGCTCGTCGTCGACTGTGGCGAGCCGGGCCCGCGCTACCAGCCGGGCCACGCGCATTGCGACCTGCTGAGCTACGAGCTGGACCTCGCGGGCCGCCGCTTCGCCGTGGATGCCGGCGTGGCCGGCTACGCGGACCATCCGCTGCGCGAGTACGTGCGCAGCACGCGCGCGCACAACACGGTCGTGATCGCGGGGCGCGAGCAGTCCGAGATCTGGGGGGCGTTCCGGATGGCGAGGCGAGCGCGCGTGCTGGGCGCCACGGTGGGCACGGAGGCGAGCGGGGGAGGTGGGTGGCACGGCCGTGCCGTGGAAGGCCGCGGCCGAGGCGCCTACCGGGTGAGCGGTGCGTACATACCCTACTTCGACCGGCGGTGCGTGCACGAGCGGACGATCGAGGGCGCGGGCGGCGAGTGGCGCGTCGAGGACCGGGTCCATGGTGCCGACGGGGCAGCCCTCGAGAGCTGGCTGCACTTGCACCCGGACTGGACGCTCGAGCCCACGGAGGGCGGGCTGGCGGCCCGCGCGGGCGGCGACGTCGTCGTCATCGAGCCGTTCGGCGTCGACGCCGTGGACTGGTGCGCGGGCCGGATGGACCCGCCGCAAGGGTGGTACTGCCCGGAGTTCGGCGTCGCCGTGCCGGCGCCGGCGATCCGCATGCGCGTCGAGCGGAACGACGGGAGGCCCTTCGGGTACCGCGTGCGCGTGGTGTGAGCGGCAGCCGTCTCCCGCCTGGGCCGCATTCCCCTCACGCGCCCCTCTCGCCGTAATAGTACTGGTAGTACCCCCAGTAGGACCCGCACCGGCCGCCGTACCGCCCGTCCCGCTTGAAGTCCACGTCGTTGAGCACCGCGCCGAGCACGGGTGCGCGCACGTTGCGGAGCTGGTCCATGGCGTAGGCCAGCGCGCCCTTGTGGGTCTTTGCCGCGCGTGCGACGATGAGCACGCCGTCGGCGTGGGTGCCGAGCACGGCCGCGTCGGTGACCAGGTTGAGCGGCGGCGCGTCGAGGAGGATCGCGTCGTAGCGTTCCTCGAGCCGCTGGAGCAAGGCGTGCATGCGCTCCGAGCCCAGCAGCTCGGCGGGGTTCGGCGGCAGCGTGCCGGTGGCCAGGAAGTCGAGCGTGCCGCTGTCGCCGAGGTCGATCCGATGGATCGCCTCGCCCGGGTCCCCGCCGTTCACCAGGACGTTCGAGAGCCCGGGCTCGCGGCCGGTGCCGAAGACGGTGTGCAGCACGCCTCGCCGCAGGTCCGCGTCGACGAGGAGGACTCTCATCCCCTGCTGGGCGAGCGTGACGGCCAGGTTCGCGGCGCTGGTGGTCTTGCCGTCCGCTGGCGTGGGGCTCGTGAACACGAGCGCCTTGGGCGGCCGGTCCGGGCGCGCGAACGTGATGTTCGTGCGCAGCGAGCGGTACGCCTCGGAGACCGGGTTGCGCGGGTCGCGGCCGGCGACCAGGCGTTCGCCGAGTCCCTCCGTGCCGCGGGCGACGACGGGCGCGGGCCGGCCGCGGCCGTTGCCCGTGGGCGAGACCGGCCGGATGCGGGGGATGAGACCCAGCACGGGCACGCCCCCCGTGGCCTCCTGGATGTCCTCGCGCGTGTGGACTGTGGTGTCCATGGAGTCGCGCAGGATCGCAGCGCCGGTGCCGACCATCGTGCCGAGCACGAGGGCGAGGACGAGGTTCAGCAGCGTGCGCGGCTTGATCGGCTGACTCGGCCGGATGGCGGGGTCCACGACGCGCACGCTCGGGTCCTCGACGGCCTGCGCGATCTCCGCCTCCTTGAGCCGGGTCTGGAGCAGCAGGTAGATCTCCTCGAGGACCTTCGTCTGGCGCTGGAGCCGCGCGAACTGCACCTCCTTGGCCGGGATGCGCTCGAGCTGCTCGCCGAAGCGGGCGAGCGTCGCATCCAGCGAGGCGACGTGGTTGGTCAGCCCCTCGAGGTACGTGACCGCGATGGAGCGGAGCTGCTCCTCGAGCTCGCGGATCCGCGCGGTCAGGATCTGGACATCCGGGTCCGCGAGGGTGCGGCGCTTGAGGAGCTCCGCGCGCTCGTTCTCGACGGTCGCGATCGAGCGGAGCAGCTCGGAGGCGGCCTGGTTGCGGAGCAGGGAGGGGAAGGCGACGAGCCGCCGGAACGGCGAGGGGCCGGCCGGGTCGCGGGCGCCGGCGGCGCGCACGTCGTCCAGCAGCTTGGCGAGAGCCGCGCGCTCGGCGTCCAAGGCGTTGCGCTGCGCCTGGAGGTCGGCGAGCCGGCTGACCTGGGCGCTCGCCTCGGCCTCGAGACTCACGACCTGCTGGTCCTCGCGGAAGGCGCGGAGCGCGTTCTCTGCCGCCGCGAGCTGCACGGTGATCGTGTCGATCTGCTCCCGCAGGAACTGGACGGTGCTCCGCGCTTCCGTCTTCTGGACTTCCCGCCGCTGGTCGATGAACGTCCGGGCGAGCGCGTTGGGTACCTCGTGCACGAGCACGGTGTCGGCGCTCTGGTAGCGGACGATGACGACGTTCGCTTCCCGGTTCGGACGGGTGACGGTGAGCGCGCTCCGGAGCGCGCCCACGGCGCTCCGGAACGGCACCACCTCGAACCGGATCTGGCGGTACGCCGCGGCCCCCGGCGCGAGCACCACGGACGCGCCGTCCAGGGGGACGACCTCGCCCGGCGCGAACTCGCCGATCACCGTGCCGGTCGTCCGGTTCTCGACCCGGAACCGTCCCTCCTCCCCGCGCCGGGCGCGGTACTCGGCAGGCGGCGCGTCGCGTGCCACGCGCACCGCTTGGAAGACCTCGGCGCGGGCCGCGCGGTCCGGCTCCCGCAGCACGAGCTGGAGCCCGAGCTGCTCGACGACGGACTCCGCGAGCGTGCGGCTGCGCAGGACCTCCATCTCGGTGTGGACCTCGCTGCCGGTGGAGAGCGTCTGGAGGATGTCCAGCACGGCCGCGCCGGACTTCTCCTCGTCGATGCGGATCGAGGTCGAGGCCTCGTAGACGGGCGTGCTGAGCACCGTGTATGCGCTCGCCAGCGCGACGACGGCGGCGATGCAGCCGGCGATGAGCCAGCGGTTGCGGGCCAGCAGGTTCCAGATTTCGCGCAGATCGATCTCGTCCTCGGCGGCGCGCGCCTGCGGCTGTGGCGGATGACGATCCATCGTTTTTCTCGGCGGCGACGTTCCTGCTTCAGGTTGGGGCCACGGCGCCCGGCGGATCGGTCACCGCGCGAGCGCGATGATCAGGCTGACCGTGGCGGTGATCGCGGCGGCCACGATGTTCGAGTTGCGCGCGATCCAGCTCCGCTCCGGCACGTAGAACTGATCGCCGGAGCGGATCGAGAGCTCGGCCAGTCGAGCGCGCTGGCTGAGCCGGGTCGTGATCGTGCGGCCGTCGCGGACGAGCTGGATCTCGTCGGGGTTGCCGATCGGGGTGGTGCCGCCGGCCAGGGCGATGACGTCGGCTACCATCATGGTCGGATCGACCGAGTAGAGGCCGGGCCTGGCCACCGCGCCGAGCACGTTGACCCGGCGCAGCAGCACGACGTCAATGGAGGGATGGCGCAGGTAAACGGCGTAGGCCTCGATGAGGTCACGCTTCAGCGAGTCGGGCGAGATGTCCGTGACGGTCCGGGGGCCGATGAGCGGGAAGACGACGACGCCCTGCTCGTCGACCGGGTAGTCGCCCGAGAGGTCGGGCTCGCGCCAGATCCGCAGGCGCACGACGTCGCCTGGCCGCAGGACCTGATCCGCGGCGAGATCGCGGTGGGGGGGCGTGGTCGTGTCCTGCGCGGCGACGGCATCGGCGCCGGCCAGGAGGATGGCTACGGCCAGGATCCAACTCAGTCGCGACATCGACGCTTGTTCGCGTTCCTGGGAATCACACGAACGTGGCTGGTACCGGGTCCGCGCTCGACGGTACGCCAAGACGAAAACTAGAAGGCCGACGGCGCGATCACAAGGCCCCCAACGGCGTGTCGAGCCGACGCGTGGGGCCGGGTGGTCAAATGGCGTACCGTTGTCGAGATTGGTGCCGTTGTCGAGATTATAGGATGCGGGCCGTGTCGCGCAGGGACGGGTCGGACCGGTTCGTGTGAGGCGCGCGGCCGAGGGGGAGCACCATGGGGCTGACGGACCTGCACAGTCACGTGATCCCGGGCGTCGACGACGGGGCGCAGAGCGTGGAGCAGGCGCGTGCGGCGCTCGGCGCGCTGAAGGATGCCGGCGTGAGCACGGTCGTCGCGACGCCGCACGTGCAGGCGTCGCTCACGGGCTCGCCCGCCGCGCTCGAGGCGAGACTGGCGGAGCTGGACGCGGGCTGGCGCACGCTGGCGGAGGAGGTGCTCCCGCCCGTTGAGGGGCTGGCGGTGCGCCGCGGGGCGGAGGTCGAGCTGGACACGCCGGACCCGGACGTCTCCGACGGGCGGCTGCGGCTCGGCGGCGGGCCCGCAGTGCTGGTCGAGTTCCCGTACATGACGGTGCCGCCGAACTCGCAGGACGTGCTGGCCAGGCTGCGCGCGGCCGGGTGGACGCCCGTGCTGGCGCACCCGGAGCGCTACGAGGGGGTTGACTCCGCACTGGCGATCGCGCGCGCGTGGCGCGAGGCGGGTGCGGTGCTCCAGGTCAACGCGGGCTCGCTGCTCGGCCGGTACGGCGAGGAGGCCCGGCGCCGGGCGGCCACGCTGCTGGAGCGCGGCTGGGTGGACTGCGTCGCCGGCGACTACCACGCCCGGGGACGCGTGCACTTGGCGGAGCTCGTCGCCTTCCTCGACGAGCAGGGCGCGGCCGAGCAGGCGCGCCTCCTCGCGGAGGTCAACCCGGCGCGGATCCTCGAGGGCGAGCCGCCGATACCGGTCGCGCCGGTGCGGCTCCGGCGCGCCGGGTTGTGGGCGCGCGTCGCTCGGCTCGCGCGGGCGATGCGGTGAGGATCTCGCCGCGCGTCCATGGCTCGCATCCGCATGTTGCGATCCGCTTCCGGCGAGCTCCGCTCACGGCAGCAGCCACCGCCCGGAGGCGTCGATCCGCGACTCGCGCCAGCCGGCCTCGCCTCGCTCGTGAAGCGCTCGCAGCTCCAATTCGATGCGCGGCCCCGCACGCACCAGCGCGTGCAGGACACCGCCGCGGCTCTCGCCGGCCCGGTCGGGCGCGAACAGGTTCTCCTCGCCCCGGTCCCGGGTGAACGCCTCGAGGCGGAGCCGGAGCCGCGCGCCCCACGGATCGAGCCCGGCCGTGAGCCGCCACTCGGTGCCGTGCCCGCCCAGCAGGTGGCCGAGCGGGCGGCCGTCATCCGCCCAGCCGTCGAGGAACCGCCAGTGCCGGTACCAGATCGGGTTGCCGCAGCAGTGGGGCGCAAAGGACGCCCGCTCGATGCCGAGCGAGAGCCACGGTAGTCCCGGCACGCTCGCGACCTCGGCGCCGGCGACGATGCCCGGCACGTCCTTCCAGGCACCGGCGCTGTCCTCGAACCCCCACTCCGCATGGACGGCAATGGGCGCGAAGCGGACCGGCACGCGATACCACACGTCCACCGCCGCGATCTGGTTGTCCACCTCGCTGCCCTCGCCGGCGTGCTTGCCGATCATCACGTACAGCAGGTCCCGCAACTCCAGTGGGGTGTTCCCGTCACCACCGAACATGGCCGCGCGGTTCACGCCCACGACCAGCCGCCGATGCGGCTGGATGGACAGCCGGCCGGCCCAGAACCACGGTTCGACGACCGCGCCGTTCTCGTGCACCGTCGAGAGGAAGGTCTCGACCCGCACCAGGCCGATGTGGCGGAGCACACCCGGCAGCGTCACGCCTTCCAGCAACCCCAGGCCGCCGCCGGTGAACGCGTGCCCGCCGGAGAGGACGATCCCGCCGCCGGCCGCGACGCCGAACCCGATCGCGCGCCGGCCCAGCCAGGCGCCGACCTTGCCGGCCGCGAGCAGCGCGTAGGCGTCGCCGAGCGCTGCGCTGTCCGGCCAGGCGGCGAAGGCGATGCGGCCCGCCGCGTACCGGCCGGCGTATGCCCGGACATCGATGGTGGAGACGACGTCGTCGCTCGACGGGATCGCCGTCGGACCGCTCCAGTCGCCGCCGTTCCAGTAGCCCGAGCCCGCCCTGATGCCCCCGTTCTCGGCGGCGAAGCCCAGCCCCAGCGCGCCGGCCAGCGCGACGGTCGGGTCCTGTCCGGCCGGCCGGTCCCACCCGCCGCCGACCTCCTCGATGAACCGGTCGAGGTACGCGCGCGCGAGGTCTTCGTAGGGGGTGCCGGCGGCGGCGAGCAGCGCGTCGCGGAGCATGCGGGCCGCCCGGTGCTCCGTGATGGACCGGGTACCCGGGTCGTGACCCTGCTCGAGCAGCCCCAGCCCGTTCAGCCGGCGGAGGGCGTGCTGGACCCAGTGGTCTCCCGCGACGAACGGCGAGGGGCCCTGCGCATGCGCGGGCAGCGCCGTGCCGGCCAGACCGAAGACGGCCGCCGCGAGCAGCCGCGCGAGCCATGCGCGCACGCGACGCCCACCGCGTTGCGCCGCGGGCGCAACGGGCCGGGTGGATGACCGCCCGCCCCGGCGGCGAAACTCCACGAGACGGCTCCTCATCGATGCACTCGCTCTGCACGCCGGCAGCGCCGCAGCATCCCTTCCTGCCGGAGGCCGCAGACGCTCCTCGCGCCCGGCCGCGATCCCGGTTCGGCGCGCCGGCCAGGGGGAGCCCGTCGACGAAGCCCCCATCCGTGCGGACCGCGATCTTCCCATGCCCCGCCCACATCGGCGCGCCCGCGACTCAGTGAGCATGGATGATAGAGATGTTCGGCTCCATCGCAACCGGCACCGCGAGCTCGGCATCCCTGGCGCCGCCGTCACGCGGCATACGGTCGGGCCTCCGCGGGCCGCGGCGCCCGACCCGCCCGTCCACCATTGACGCCGCCGCGCTCCGGCCGCTACCGTCGGGCAGCGGACGCAGGGAACCTTCGCCGGAGTCGACTCGGGATGCGCGTGGAGCGCGATCTCGCGGCCGCGCGGCCCCCCGGCCGCGCCTGATGCTCGCCGCCGTGCTGCACCGGCCGGGCGCGCTCGAGCTGCGCGAGGCGCCGGTGCCGGACCCCGGGCCGGGCGAGCTGGTCGTGCGGGTCGAGGCTGCGCTGACGTGCGGGACGGACGTGAAGACGTTCCAGCGCGGTCACCCGAAGTTCCCGCTGCCCTCGCCCCTGGGCCACGAGTTCTCGGGCGTGGTCGCGGCGGTTGGCGCGGGCGTGCGCGCGTTCCGCGAGGGCGATGCGGTGGCGCTGGTGCCGACGGCGCCGTGCGGCGCGTGCCGGCTGTGTCGCCGGGGACGCGAGAGTCTGTGCCCCGATGCCGTCGGCCGCATGGTGCTGGGCGCGTTCGCGGAGTACGTGCGCGTGCCGGCGCACATCGTGTCGGCAAATGTGTTCGCTCGTCCAGTGGGGATGGCACCCGAGGTCGCGGCGGCGCTCGAGCCGCTCGCGTGCGTCGTGCACGGTGCGAGCCGCGTCGCGCTCGACCGTGCGGAGAACGTGGTCCTGGTGGGCGACGGCGCGATCGCGCTCCTCATGCTCCAGCTCGCGAAGCTGCGCGGCGCGGGTCGCGTGCTGGTCGCGGGCAAGCACGCTGGGCGGCTGGAGGTCGCGCGTGCGCTGGGCGCGGACGCGGTCGTCGATGTCACTTCGGCGCCGCTCGACGACGCGGTGAGGGAGTGGACGGGCGGCCTGGGCGCGGACGTGGCGATCGAATGCGTGGGCCGGCCGGAGACGTGGGAAGCGACGGCGTCGCTCGCTGGAACGGGGGGCGAGGTCCTGCTGTACGGCGGGTGCGCCGCGGGC
>Ga0181858_1000181_pt1 | contig 26499 bp, 31 predicted proteins | sample NewIslPassag4_SG_FD_130749 | JGI IMG/M metagenome (GOLD analysis project Ga0181858, IMG submission 130749) | Feedstock adapted compost microbial communities from Newby Island compost facility, Milpitas, CA, USA - Passage 4_SG | ecosystem: Engineered > Solid waste > Feedstock > Composting ...
ACGCTCGAGCGCCTCGGCGCGGCGGAAGGCCGTCGCGTTCCACGCCTCCCTCCCCTTCGGGTTCCGGTAGCCAGGACCGGTGTCGAAGAGCATGAGCGCCCGCGTGCGCTCCGGATACGCGAGGTGGAAGGCGAGCGACATGTAGCCGCCGAGCGAGAGGCCGCCGATGACCGCACGCTCGACCCCGCAGGCGTCGAGGATCGCCGCCATGTCGGCGACCGTCGCCGCCTCGCTGTACTGCTCCTGCTCCTCGGGGCTGTCCGACTCCCCATGGCCGCGCATGTCCCAGACGATCACCCGGTACCGATCGCGGAGGGCTTCCACCTGCCCGGCCCACATGCGGCTGGTGGCGCTGTAGCCGTGGCTGAGGAGGATCGCCGGCCCCTGGCCGTGGACCTCGTAGTAGATCTTCACGCCGTCCCGATCGACGTACGGCATCTCGACCTCCCGTTCAGGCTGCGGACGCATTCTACCGCGGCCGCCGAAAGGCGCTGGCCGCGAGCGGGCCGCCTCCGAGAAACACGTTCGTAACACACGCGAAATCGGCGCGAAACCGGCCGGGCGTACGGTGCCCCTCGTGGCCGGAGCCGCCCGGCCGAATCTCCGCTGAAAGGACGGGATGCGCATGGAGATTGACCCCGGCAATACCGCCTGGATGCTCGTGGCCTCCGCACTGGTCCTCTTCATGACGCCGGGGCTGGCGTTCTTCTACGGAGGGCTCACGCGTAGCAAGAACGTGGTCGCCACCATCATGCAGTCCTTCATCTGCATCTCGGTGGTAGCGATCCTCTGGACGCTCGTGGGCTATTCGCTCGCCTTCGGGCCGGACCAGGGGCTCGGTCTCATCGGGAACTTCGACCATCTGGCGCTGCGAAACGTGGGCGTGGAGCCGATCGCCAACGGTGTCCCGCACCTGCTCTTCTTCGCCTTCCAGATGATGTTCGCCATCATCACGCCGGCGCTCATCACCGGCGCCTTCGCCGAGCGCGCCCGCTTCGGGCCGTTCCTCGTCTTCGTGGGCCTCTGGTCCCTGCTCGTGTACGTGCCGGTCGCCCACTGGGTCTTCGCAACGGATGGCTGGCTCAGCCCGTTCTCGTCGAACCCCGACACGCCGGACATCGGCCTCAACTCCCTCGACTTCGCCGGAGGCTTGGCCATCCACGTGAACGCGGGCGTGGCCGCGATCGCAGCGGTCCTCATCTTCGGGCGTCGGCGCGGGTACGGCACCATCCCGATGGAACCGCACGACGTCCCGATGGTCGTACTCGGCGCGGCCATCCTCTGGTTCGGGTGGTTCGGCTTCAACGCCGGGAGTGCTGTCGGTGCAACGGGACAGGCAGTGTACGCGTTCGTGAACACGAACCTCGCCGCGGCGACGGCCGCGCTCGCCTGGGCCCTCGCGGCCTGGCGCATCGGAGGAAAGCCCTCCGCCGTAGGAGCGGCCTCCGGAGCCGTAGCAGGGCTCGTTGCGGTCACCCCCGCTTCCGGATACGTGGAGCCGCTCTCCGCTATCGTCATCGGCGCCGTAGCGGGCGTGCTTTGCTACCTGGCCGTCCGCCTGCGCGCCCGCCTGCATTTCGACGACTCCCTCGACGTGGTCGGCGTGCACGGCGTCGGCGGTGCCTGGGGAGCGGTGGCCACGGGGATCTTCGCCGCCGCCTCGGTCAGCGGATTGCCGTACGCCAAGGGCCTCATCGAGGGTGAGTGGCACCGCCTCACCGACGCGCTCGTCGGCATCGTGGCGGTGGGCGCGTATACGTTCGCCGTGAGCTTCGTCATCCTCAAGGTGCTCGACATCCTCGTCGGCGTCCGGGTCACCGAGGAGGAGGAAGAGCTCGGGCTCGACGTGACGCAGCACGGGGAGCGCGCCTATGCCTTCGAAGAGGCGGCCGGCGTGGCGCTCCCGGCGGGGCCCGCGATCCCGCTGGCACCGGAGTCGTACACTGCCGCCGCGGCGCCGAGTCCGCGGCCGCGCGAGGCTTGAGGAAGGAGCTCGAGATGAAGAAGGTGGAAGCCATCATCCGCCCGGAGAAGCTCCTCGACGTGAAGCAAGCGCTGGAGGAGCTAGGGTTCCACGGCATGAACATCACGCAGGTGACCGGCCGAGGAGCCCAGCGAGGGGTCGTCCATCAAGGCCGCGGCGGAGAAACCGTGACGGTCGACATGCTGCCGAAGATCAAAATCGAAGTCGTCGTAAGCGACATGGCGGTCGAGCGGGTCGTGGAAGCGATCATCCGCAGCGCCCGCACCGGGAACATCGGCGACGGGAAGATCTTCGTCATCCCCGTCGAAGAGGCGATCCGAGTTCGAACCGGAGAACGGGGCGAGGTCGCCATCTGAGCCCTCACCCTGCATTCTCTCCCGGATAGCCGGACGAGCGGGAGGCGGGCCCGACGCCGGAGGCCCGCCTCCCTCGATCACCACGGCGCCGCCAAGCGTCAGAAGATGTCCAGCCCCTCGCACTCCTCGACATCGGCCGCCGCTGCTGCGAGCCGGTCCTGGACATCCTGCGGTGGCTCGGGAACGTCGCCCAGGTCGCTCAGGTCGTCGACCGACCCGGACTCGAACTGATCCGCGATCTCATGGAACCGCTCCACGATGCGATCGTGGTACTGCTCCACGTCCGACGGCGCGCGAACGTCATCGAGGTCATCGGCGAGGGCGCGCACGAGTTCGCCGAACCGCTTTGCGAGCTCCTCCTCGTCTTCCAGCACCTCTGGGTCGTTGAAGACCCTGGTCCCGTCCTCCTGGAACTTGTGGAAGGCGTCGCAGACGCCGCGCACGTACGATTCGTCGGAAGCGCCGCCTCCGCCACCCCCACAGGCAGCGAGAAGGAGGCCGGCGAGCAAGCCGAGCGCCGCGGCTGCCATCGTCAATCTCAGTCGTCTCATGTGACGCTCCTCTCTGCCCCGAAGCAACACTCGGAGGCGAGCGGTCGAGGCGAACGGTTTCCGGCGTCCTGGCAACCTTCGCACATCCTCGAGCGGCGCGCCACCCTGCGCGCGGCGCGCTAGCGAGCAGCGAGGGAGGATTCGATGGCGCGGCAGAGCTCATCGAGCGCCGCGACCGGGTCGGGGGCGAGCATCACCGCCCCCACGACGGCCACACCTGCCGCTCCTGCCTCGAGGCACGCACGCGCGTTCGACTCGTCGATGCCACCGATGGCGAACACGGGAAGCGAGCACCCTTCCGCCAGCTCCCGCAAGGCCGCGAGGCCGACGCCGGTCCCCTCCTTCGAGCGCGGAGGGAAAACGGGGCCGAAGACCACGGCGTCCGCGCCGGCCCGCGCCGCCCGCGCCGCTGCCTCGAGGGAGTGCACGGCGGCGAAGCGAATCAGCCCTTCCGCAGCAGGCGGGGCGTGCGCTGGGATCGCATCCTCGGGCCAGTGCACGGCAGGGAACCCCAGCTCCCGCGCCAGCTGTGCCGGCCCATTCAGGATGAGGAGCACCTCCGACGGAACTGCCTCACGCGCGGCCCCAGCCAGCCGGGAGAGCCTCCCTGGGTCGAGCTGCTTGGCGCGGACCTGCAGGGCGACGCCGCGCCCCCTGGCAGCCTGCCCCAGGGCGCGCACGGCCTCCAGCCAGCGCCGCTCGTCCCCCACCGTCGCGAGGTCGGCGACGACGATGATGCGCGTATCCGTCACGGCCACGCCGGCGCCTCGACCCTCCCTTCGAGCGGAGAGGAGGGATCCGCCCAGAACCGCTTCGGCATCCGGCCGGCCTGGAACGCGAGCCGGCCGGCGATGGCCGCGTGCCGCATCGCCGTCGCCATGGCCACCGGATCGTGCGCGCGCGCCACGGCGGTGTTGAGGAGGACGGCATCGCACCCCAGCTCGAGGGCGACGGCGACGTCCGAAGCCGTGCCGACCCCTGCGTCGACGATGACCGGGACCTTTGCCCGCGCCACGATGAGGGCGATGTTGTGGGGGTTGCGGATGCCGAGGCCGCTTCCGATGGGGGCCCCGAGCGGCATCACCGCCGCGCAGCCGATCTCCTCCAGCTTCTTCGCCAGCACGGGGTCGTCGTTCGTGTACGGGAGCACGACGAAGCCGCGGCGCACCAGCTCGCGCGCCGCCTCCACCAGCTCCACCGGCTCGGGGAGAAGCGTCTCCTCGTCGGCAATGACCTCAAGCTTCACCCAGTTCGTCTCCAGCGCTTCCCGCGCCAGCTCGGCGACGAGCACGGCCTCCCGCGCGGAAAAGCAGCCCGCGGTGTTCGGAAGCACCTCCACGCCGCACTCGCGGACGAGCGTGTAGACGTCGTCCGAACCGGTGCCCGGCTGCGCCCGCCGAATGGCCACCGTGGCGAGCTCTACGCCGGCAGCCGCGAGCGACTCCGCGAGCACCTGATGGCTCGGGTACCGAGCCGTACCGAGGATGAGGCGCGACGAGAGCTGCCGCCCCGCGAGCTCCCAAGGCGGGAGCGGGCTCCAGAGCGCGTTCCTGTCCATCTCAACACCCTCCCTGGATGGCGCGGACGAACTCGACCTCATCCCCCTCGGCCAAGACCCGCCGCGCCCATTCTGACCGCGGCACCACCTCGCCGTTGACGGCGGCAGCCCGCCCGGGACGGGGCTCGCCGAGCAGCTGCAGGAGCGTGGTGCCTTCGTCCACTTCCCGGACCTCTCCGTTCAACCGCACGCGGACCATCGCCAGGCCCACCTCCTCACGCCCGCCCGAACCGGCGCGGGTCGACGCTCGCGGCGAGCGGATGCTCGCGCCCCTCCACCGCGGCCCGTACCAGCACGGCCGTAATCGGCGCGAGCTCCACCCCCTTCCGATAATGCCCTGCGGCGACGAGGAGCGTCGCGGCGTCATCCACCGGGCCGATGGCGGGGACCCCATCGCGGATCGCGGGTCGAAACCCGGTAGCCACCTCGGTGAGCGGCATCTCGTCGATGCAGGGCAGCGGGCGTCGGCTCTCCTTCAAGAGCTCGAACACGCCCCCTGCGAGCGCTTCGCGGGACCAGCCCCGCTCCTCAGCGGTGGCCCCCACGACGGTCTCCCCGTGGCGGCGCGGCACCACGTAGACGCGCGGCGTGCGCACCACGCAGGTCGACTCGAGCCCTGCGCCCAGCCGAAGCACGGTGCCGCGGACGGGCCGGATGGGCAGCGGTGAGACCCCCGGCAGGAGGACGTGTCGCGTCCAGGCGCCGGCCGCGACGATGACCCGGCGCGCACTGGCCACGCTCCCGTCTCCCAGCTGGAGCTGCCAGCACCCGTCACCCCACTCCACGCGCTCGACCGCGCGCCCCTCCTCCAGGCGACCGCCCCAATGGCGGAGCGCCGCGACGAGGGCGGCGAGGAGGCGCCGGGGGTCGACCTGCCAGTCGTGCGGCAGCAGGAGTCCTCCAACGACGCTCGGCCCGAGCGAGGGCTGGAGCGCGCGCGCTTCCTCCCGGCTCAGGCGCCGGGTCTCGAACCCTACGCGGCGTTGCGCCTCCTCCAGGTGCACGAGTTCCCGCAGGTCATCGGCGTCCAGCGCAACCACGACCGTCCCGGAGCGGTCGAAGCCGGTCGAGCAGCCCGTCAGCGACTCCAGCCGCTCCACCCACTCGGGGTAGAGCCGGTGACTCTGCAGGGCGAGCTGCGTCGTCGCCGGCGGCGTGGTGTCGACCTCCGCCGCGGGAGCCAGCATGCCGGCGGCGACCGCCGCCGCGCACGTCTCGCCCACCCGGTCCCGTTCGTAGACGACGACCTCGTGTCCTGCGCGGGCGAGCTCCTCCGCCACCGCGAGCCCGATGATCCCGCCTCCGACCACCGCGATCTCGGTCACCACGGAGCTCCTTTCGCGGCCAACGCCCTATCGAGCGCCTCCCGACAGGCGCGGACGGCGGCCATGGGGTCGTCGGCGCACACCACCGCCGAGACGACGGCGACCCCGTGGGCGCCGGCCGCGATGACGTCCGGTATGCGCTCGGGTGTGATGCTTCCGATGGCTACCACGGGGACGGGCGAGTCCCGGCAGATGGCGGCGAGCGCCTCGAGCCCGAGCGGTGGGGCGGGATTCGCCTTCGTCAGGGTGCCGAACACCGGTCCCACGCCCAGGTAGTCGATTGGGCCGTGCCACACGGCAGCGGCCTCCGCGTACGAATTCGCCGTCCTGCCGATGAGGGCACCAGGCCCGAGGAGGCGTCGGGCCGTATCCGGGTCGAGGTCGTCGCGGCCGAGGTGCACGCCGTGGGCGGCGGCCGCCGCCGCCACGTCGGCTCGGTCGTCGACGACGAGCAGGGCGTGGGAGCCTTCGCAAACGGCGCGAATGGCCCGCGCCGTCTCGACGAGCTCGCGGGTCGTGCGGAGCCGCTTCTCGCGGAACTGGACGGCGTCGGCTCCGCCGGCAACGGCGAAGCGGGCGATGTCGAGATGGGACCAGCGGCTCTGGACCGTCTCGTCGGTAAGGATGTGGAGGCGGGGGACGGGGGCCGAGCTCACGGCGTGACTCCTTCGGCGGTCTCCGGCCATTCGGGTGCGGCGCTCGGGAGGAAGAAGCCGTGGTCGAGCGGGCGCGCCCCCGCGCCGAGGGGCAAACCGGCGGCCATGGCGCGCCGAACGTACCGCTTCGCCGCCCGCGCGGCGAGCGGAAGCGGTTCACCCCAGGCGAGCCGGGCGGCGAGCGCGGCGGCGAAGGTGCAGCCGGTGCCGTGGGTGTTGCGCGTCTCCAGCCGAGGTGCCTCGAGTCGTTCGGTGCCATCGCGCGTGACGAGGACATCGAGCGCGTCGGCGCCGAAGTGTCCACCCTTCACGACGGCGGCCTCCGCCCCCAATTCGATGAGCCGCCGGCCAGCGGCCTCAGCGCTGGAAGCGTCCCGCACAGGGATCCCCGTGAGCGCTTCCGCTTCGGGTGCGTTGGGCGTCACGACGGCAGCGAGGGGCAGCAGCTCGTCACGCACCGCCGCAACCGCATCGGCGGTCAGGAGGGGCGCTCCCGACTTCGCCACCATCACCGGGTCGATGACGACGTTCCGGGCCCCGGCCTCCCGCAGGAGCCGGGCCACGAGCCGCACCCGTTCGGCGTCGGCGAGCATGCCGGTCTTCACCGCGGCGACGGGGAAGTCCTCCCACACGGCCCGGAACTGCGCCTCGATCAAGTCCAACGGCAGCGGGAGAACGGCCGTTACTGCGGCCGTGTTCTGAGCCGTCACGGCCGTGATGACGCTGGTCCCGAAGGCGCCATGGGCGAGGAACGTCTTCAGGTCGGCCTGGATACCGGCCCCGCCGCCACTATCGGAGCCGGCGATGGTGAGAACCACCGGGCGCATGCTGACCTCCCGCGCGGAAGAGTGGCGGTGGCCTGCGCCGGGACCTGGGGGAGCCGAAGTGGGCGAGAGCGAGCATTCGCGCGCAATCCCTCCGCCGGCATTACCCGGATCAGGTTCGACGGGTCTTTCTCAGGCCGGCCGAACGCCGACCACCCCGTGCGCTCGCCTCCATCGTGGTTTGCGGAAGGCAGGGCGTCAAGCTCGAAGCCGAGGCACGGCACGGCCGTCTGGTAGAGTGGGCTTCGGTCTTCCATTCGGGCGGAGGGCGTCGCGTGGAGCTGTTCGCGCTTGTCGGTGCTCCCTTCCTCGTCGCGGCAGCCGCGCCGCTCATCTGGAGGCTGCGAGGCCCACTGCGGGCGGCCGCGTTCGTCGCCGTGCCCGCGGCCGCCTTCGCCTGGCTCTGGGTCGCCCCCAGCGGCGACGAGCGGGCGGAGCTCCCCTGGGTGACGGAGCTCGGCCTCCGCCTGGTGTTCGAGCTCGACGGCCTCAGCCGCCTCTTCGCCCTGCTCATCACCGGCGTCGGCGCGGTCATCGCAGCGTACACCCCTTCGTACTTCGGGAAGAAGCGGGAGGGAGGTTGGTTCGCTGCGGCGGTGTTCGCCTTCATGGGCTCGATGCTCGGGGCGGTGTGCGCGGCGAACGTTCTGACGCTCTTCGTCTTCTGGGAGCTCACGAGCCTCGCGTCGTACGCCCTGATCGGCTTCCGTCATACGGACGCGTCCGCACGAGAGAGCGCCTTGCAGGCCCTGTTCGTGACCACGGCGGGCGGGCTGGCGATGCTGGCCGGGCTCGTGTTGTGGGGCCAGGCGGCAGGCGGGTACGACCTGGCGGACCTGTTGTCGTTCGACCTCCGCAGCCACCACCGGTACCCGGCCGTCCTCGCGCTCGTGTTGGCCGGGGCCGCAACGAAATCCGCGCAGGTGCCGTTCCACTTCTGGCTGCCGAACGCGATGGCTGCCCCGACGCCCGCGAGCGCCTACCTGCACTCGGCGACGATGGTGAAGCTGGGCGTCTACCTGCTGGCGCGGTTCGCACCCGCCCTTGGCGGGACGGAAGCATGGACGGCAGCGGTTGGCACCCTCGGGGGGATGACGCTCGTCACGGGAGCCGTCCTCGCCCTCACGACGAGGGACGCGAAACGGCTGCTCGCGTACACGACGGTCGGGGCTCTCGGAGCGATGCTTCTTCTTGTCGGGCTGGACACGCCCGGAGCGGCGAAGGCAGCGGCGGCGTTCATCCTGGCCCATGCCCTCTACAAAGCCCCGCTCTTCCTGGCCGTGGGCGCCATCGAGCACGGAACTGGCACCCGCGACCTCGGAGAGCTGCGCGGCCTGGCGGGTCGCATGCCGGCAACCTGCGCCGTGGCGGCGTTGGGCGCCGCTGGGATGGCGGGGGTTCCGCCGACGATCGGCTTCCTTGCCAAGGAAGCCGCGCTCGAGGCAGCGGACGGACCCTTCCCCGAGGCGCTGGCGTTCGCCGCCCTCGGGGTCGGGGGAGCGGGCTTCGCCGCTGCCGCCGCGCTCGTCGGGCTGTTGCCTTGGCTCGGGCGGGCTTCGGCCCGAGCCAGGTCGGCGCACGAGGCACCGTTCGGCATGTGGGCGGGCCCGCTCCTGATGGCAGCGGCAGGTGCCGCCGCGGGGCTCCTCCATCCGGAGACGTCGCTCCGCCTCGTTTCTCCCGCCGCGTCGGCGATCGCCGGGGAGACGCTCCAGGCGAAGTTCGCCTTCTGGCACGGCTGGAACGCGCCCGTGATGGCGACCGCCGCCAGTCTCGTGGCTGGCGCCGCGCTGGCGGTGCGATGGGACGCGCTGAGGCCGGCGCTTGCCGCAGCGACGGCGAAGCCCGGGAGGCTCCGGCCCGAAGCCTGGTACGCCGCGGCCCTCGCCGCCGTCCGCCGAGGAGCCGCCGTCACGGTCCGGGCGCTCCAGCACGGAAAGCTCCGCTGGTACATTGCGACCTCCCTGGCCGCCGGGCTGGCGCTGGCTCTCCTCCCGATGCTGCGGAGCGATGCCGCGGGGCTCTCCATCCCGAAAGCCGAGTGGAGGGTCTACGAGCTCGCCGTCTGTGCGCTCATCGTTGTTGGCGCCCTCGGCGCGGCGGCGACGCGTGACCGCATCTTCGCCATCGTCTGCCTCGGAGCGGTAGGGCTGGGAACGACGCTCGTGTACGTGATCTTCTCCGCGCCCGACCTGGCGCTGACGCAGCTCCTGGTCGATACGCTGGCGGTGATCGTCTTCGTCCTGGCCTACTACCACTTCCCCCGGGCGCTGCCGCAGCCCCCGCGAAGGACCATCCTGCGCGATGCAGCCTTCGCCGCCGCCGTAGGTGGCTTCGTAACGCTGCTCCTCCTCGGGGCCTCCGCCCAACCAGCCCGCGAGCGCATCTCCGCCGTGTTCGCAGAGCGCTCACTCACCGAGGCGTTCGGCAGGAACGTGGTGAACGTGATCCTGGTGGACTTCCGCGCCCTCGACACGCTGGGCGAGATCGCTGTCCTGGCGGCCGCCGGCGTCGGGGTGTACGGCCTTCTGAAGCTGAGGCGGGCGAGGGAAGAGGAATGAGAACGCGTGCGTCGCTCATCCTCCGCACAACCGTTCCCGTGCTGCTGCCGCTCTTCTTCGTATTCGCGGTGTTCATCTTCATGCGAGGTCACAACGAGCCAGGCGGTGGGTTTTCGGCAGGCCTCGTCGCCTCGGCGGCATTCGCGCTCACAACCGTCGCCTTCGGGCCCGAGGCCGGACGCCGTGCGCTGGGCCTGGCGCCGCGCGTCTACCTGGGAGCCGGCCTCCTCGTCGCGGGAGTGAGCGTAGCCCTGCCCGTGGCGATGGGTGAGGCGTTCGGGAAGGGCCTCTGGACCTCGATCACCGTCCTCGGACGGGAGTTGAAGGTCGGTACCCCGCTTGCCTTCGACCTGGGCGTCCTCCTGGTGGTCGTGGGGACAGCCGCCGGGATCGTCTTCGCTTTCGCCGAGGAGCGGGACTGATGGAAGCGGTGCTCCCCTTCGTCATCGGTGTGCTGTACGCAGCCGGCACCTTCCTGATGTTGCGGCGGGCGTTGGCGCGCATCCTCATCGGGCTGGCGCTCCTCACCACCGGCACGAACCTGCTCGTGTTCACCGCCGGTGGGGTCATCCGTGGCCGTCCGCCGCTCATCGAGGGGGACAGCGAGCGGCTGACCGGGCCGTACGCCGATCCGCTGCCGCAAGCGTTCATCCTCACCGCCATCGTCATCGGGTTCGGGGTGCTGGCCTTCGCCATCGCCTTGGCCTACCGAACGCTCCGGGATGCGGGCACGGAGGACACGGATGAGCTGACCAACAGCGAGGCGCTTCCGGAGGAACGAGCGTGACCGCGTGGCTGATGGCAGTCCCGCTCGCGGTTCCTGCGGCGGCCGCAGCGGCATGCTTGCTCGTCGGACGTTCGATGCGGATGCAGGCAGCGATCACCTTCGCCGCCGCCGTCTGCCAGCTCGCGGCTGGTGTTGCCCTCACCGCGGAGGCTCGAGCCTTCGGACCGGCCGCGCTCGCGGTCGGCGGCTGGCCGGAGGGCGCCGCGATCGCCCTCGTCGCCGATATGGCGAGCGCGGTCATGGTGGTGCTGGTGGGCACCGTCGCAGTGCTGGCCGTGCCCTTCGCGGCCTCCACGATCGACCGGCGACGGGAGGCGTTCGGGTTCTACCCGCTCGTGAACGTGCTCCTCTTGGGTGTCGCGGGAATGGTGCTCACCGGCGACCTCTTCAACCTCTACGTGTGGGTCGAGGTCACGCTCATCGCTTCGTTCGTCCTCATGGCACTCGGTGGCGGACGCCTCCAGATGGAGGGGGCGACGAAGTACGTTGCCCTGAACGTGGTCGCCTCGGCGCTCTTCCTTACCGGCGTGGGAGTGGTGTACGCCACGATGGGAACCGTCTCCCTCGGGGACCTTGCTCGCGCGGCGCATGAGAGCGGCCTGGCCTGGCCGACCGAATCGGGGACGATGCTCGTCCTCGCTGCGCTGCTCGTCAAAGCCGCGGCCTTCCCCTTCTTCGCCTGGCTCCCCGCCTCGTATCACACCCCGCCCATCGGCGTTACGGCCCTGTTCGCCGGCCTGCTGACGAAGGCTGGGGTGTTCGCGCTCCTACGGGTCTCGGGACTGCTGCTCTCCGGCGGCGAGAGCCGGGACACGGCGCAGGCGGTTCTCCTGACCCTCGGAGGAGTCACTATGGTCGCGGGCGTGCTCGGCGCGGCGGCCCACACGGACATGCGCCGCATCCTCTCGTTCCACATCGTGAGTCAGTGCGGCTACATGGTGATGGGCGCCGGGTTCTTCAGTAGCGCTGGATACGCAGCGACGCTCTTCTTCCTTGGCCACAACATGGCAGCGAAAACGGGGCTGTTCACAGCAGCGGGCATCGCCTACCGCCTCGCGGGAGCCTACGACATCCGCGCGCTGGGCGGGTTGATGCGCCGCCACCCCGCGTTGGCAGCCTCGTTCGCCGTCTGCGCGGCGAGCTTGGCGGGATTTCCGCCCTTGGCAGGGTTCTTCGGCAAGCTCGCGCTGGTGCAGGCCGGCTTCACCGGCGGCCATTTCGCCGTCGCGGGAGTCGCCCTCTTCACGAGCATCCTCACGCTCTACTCCATGACGAAGATCTGGCACGAAGCCTTCTGGAAGCCGCCTCCCTCGGTATCGACCGCCCAGGGACGGGCTCCCTGGCCGGCGTGGACCGCGCTCTTCGGCTTCGCGGCCCTCTCGGTGACCGCCGGGCTTGCCGCAGGCGCGCTCTTCGAATTCGCGACCCTGGCCGGCGAGGCGCTGGCCGACCCGGCCGCCTTCATCCAGCTCACGGGGAGTGCCGAACCGTGAGAACGCTCTCTCGCATCCTGCTCCTGGCGCTGGCCTGGGTCGCCCTCCGCGGTGAGCTTTCACCGTTCGTCTTCGCGGAAGGGGCGGCCATCGGCTACGTCGTGCTCGTCGCGGCACGGCAAGCTCCCACGCCCAGTTGGCGCCGCATCAGAGCCTGGGTTGCCTTGTGGGCGTACTTCCTCTGGGACCTGCTCCTCTCGAACATCCGGGTCGCGATCGAAGTGGTCACCCCCAACGACGACCTCCGATGCGGCGTGGTGGCCGTACCGCTTGATACGAAGAGCGAAGCTGCCACGACGCTCTTCGCCACCCTCATCAACCTCACGCCGGGCGCCGTCTCCCTCGACGTGTCGGACGATCGCCGCACCCTCTACGTGCACACCATGCATCTGAAGTCGGCCGAGGCGTTCCGGCGGCATTTGAAGGACGGTCTCGAACGGCGCGTGAAGGAGGCGTTGGAGCCATGAACCCGAACCCCGTCGAATCGGCTGCCCTCACCATGCTGGCAATCTCCGCCACGCTCGCCGTTTGGCGCCTGCTCCGCGGCCCGAGCCTGCCCGACCGCGTGCTGGCGGTGGACACCCTGGCGACCATCGGTCTCGCATTCATCGCCGTGCAGGCGATGGTCGCGGGCCGCGCGGAGATCATCGACGTGGGGATCGCCATGGCACTCATCGTTGGCCTGGCCACGGTCGCCTTCGCCCACTTTCTCGAGCGCAGCATCCGCCCACCGGGAGAGGAGGGAGAGGATGGCCGCTGACCTCCTCGTCGCGGTCTGCCTGCTCACGGGCGCCACGCTGGTGCTCGTCTCGGCGCTCGGGCTGGCGCGAATGCCCGACCTTCTCCTGCGCATGCACGCCACCAGCAAAGCGACGACGCTCGGTGCCACGCTCATCTTGACCGCGGCGGCCATCGACTTCTCGGCCATCGCAGTGACGACTCGTGTGCTCGCCATCGTCGCGTTCCTCTTCCTCACCGCACCGCTAGCGGCGCACCTGCTGGCACGGGTTTCCTACTTCCTCGGCATCCCCTTGTCGCACCACACCGTGCTCGACGAACTGGCCGGAAAGTACGACCACGCAAGCCACCTCCTCGCCGGTGCGGAGGCCCCCGCCGGGACGAGGGAGGCTCAGGGTCCGACAGGCCAATCGGCGAGGCGGTAGGCCTGGTCCCAGAACATCCATTCGTAGCGCAGGCTCCGGCGGAAGGCCCGATGCATCTCCTCGCGGAGGGGTTCGCCTGCCAGCGGGGCGAGCCGATCGACGAGATCGAGTTGGGCGGCGACGCTTTCGGCGAACTGGGGCGAGGCGTACGATTCGACCCACGTTCGGTACAAGGGGTCCCGAGGCTGCCGAGCAAGGAGCAGCTCTCCCACCTCCGCGTACACCCAGTAGCAAGGGAGGACGGCGGCCACGAGCAGCGGCAGTGGACCCTTGGCGGCGTGATGGAGGTGGCTCGTGTAGGCGAGCGTCCCGGGCTTCGGTTCCTGGGACCGGACCCCGTCCGCATCGACGCCGAGCGCCGGCAGCAGCGTCTCGTGCAGCCGCTGTTCCACCGCGCGGACATTGGCAGCGTGCTGGAGGAAGAGCTGGCGGGTATCGGGCGAGTCGGCGAGGACCGCCCCGGCGGCGAGCACCTTCGCGAACTCGTCGAGGTAGAGCAAGTCCTGGGAGAGGAAGTAGGCGAACGATTCCTTCGGGAGCGAGCCGTCACCGACGCCCCGAACGAACGGGTGTTCGGCGATGGCCTCGAAGAGCCCGCCGTGAGCCTCGCGGAGCTCGGCCCGGAAGCTGCCGGGAGGAAGCGGGAAGGGCATTCGGCACCTCCGTGCGTGCGTGCTTCGTCGCACGACGGTGCGCAGCGGTGGGACGCCAGTCAAGCGGGCACGCTGACAACGTCACCAGCTGTCGCCCCAGGGGCGTATCGTTGATGGCATGCGACATCGAGTGACGGCCCTGTTCGCCGTAGCGGCAACGCTCGTCGCCATCCTCGCGGCGGCCTGTACCCCGCCGACGAGCGGGGACGGCGAACCGACGGCTGCGTCGAAGGCGGCAACGACCGCTCGCTCGGCCACCCCCACGCCGCCCCCAACCTCCTCCCCTGCTCTCACCCCCACCGCGACGCCGTACGCTCGACCGGTGCGGGGAGCGCTGCCTTCGGAGTGCGAGCCAGCGCAACTCCTCCGCGTCATCGATGGCGACACGATCGCCGTCGTGGTGGGAGGGCAGTCGGAAACCGTCCGCCTCATCGGGGTGGATGCGCCAGAGCTACACCATCCGACCCGCGGAGCGGAGCCGTACGGCGCCGAGGCGGCCGCTTACCTCGCCAGACTGCTCGCGGGGCAGCGCTTCTGCCTCGAGCGGGACATCTCCGAACGGGACCGATACGGCCGCCTGCTCCGGTACGTCTGGCTGGAGGACGGCACGCTCGTGAACGAGGCGCTCGTGGCGGCGGGGATGGCGATGGTCGTGACCTACCCGCCCGACGTGAAGTACGCCGCCTCCCGCTTCCTGCCGGCGCAGACGGCCGCCCGCGAAGCCGGCCGTGGGCTGTGGGGCGAAGCGGCGGCGCTGCCGACCATTCCACCGCCGAACCCTGGCGGGAGCGGAGGGTTCGCGCCGCCCGCCTGCTACGTGCCCGGCCGGAACACCTGCAACTGCAGCGACTTCTCCAGCCGGGCGCAGGCTCAATGGTTCCACGAGACACTCGACCCCCGGGACATCAACCGCCTGGATGCCGATGGCGACGGCCTAGCGTGCGAGTCGCTTCCGTAGGATGCTGGCGTCGAGCAGCGGGGAGCGTACCATCGGCTGCGTGAAGTACCGTCGCATCGTCGCCAAGTGCGGCACCAGCTTGCTCACGGCTGGGTCCGACCGTCTCGACCTGGAGGCGATGTCGCGCATCGTCGGCCAGGTCGTGCGCCTGCGCGAACGCGGCGCCGACGTGGGGATCGTCTCGAGCGGAGCCCAGGCGGCTGGCCGCCACCGGCTTGCCCATCGACTGCGGCCGGGCAAGGAGCCGAGCAGGCAGGCGTTCGCCAGCGTGGGGCAGAGCCACCTCATGCAGAGTTGGGACGAGCTCTTCGATTGGCACGACGTGGTGGTGGCGCAGGTGCTGCTGACCCGTCGCGACCTCGCCGATCGCCTCGGCTACCTGAACGCCCGCACCACGCTGCGCGACCTTCTCGACGCGGGAACGGTTCCCATCGTGAACGAGAACGATGCCGTGGCGCTCGACCACGTGCTCGCTTCGCGTATCGGCGAGAACGACACGCTCTCCGCACACGTGGCCAACCTCATCGACGCCGACCTGCTCGTCATCCTCACCGACGTCGACGGCCTCTTCGATGCCGACCCGCGCACGAGCCCGGAGGCGAAACTCATCCCTCGTGTGGAGCGGATCGATTCGACCATCGAGCGGTTCGCCTCCGGTGCACACGGCCCCGGGACGGGTGGGATGGTGACGAAGCTGATGGCGGCACGCATCGCCGTCCAAGGGGGCGCCGACGTCGTCATCGCCAACGGGCACCTGCCGAACGTGCTCGTTCGCATCGCCGAGGGCGAGCCCGTCGGCACCTTCTTCCCAGCGACGGCGAACCCGCTCGAGAGCCGGAAGCGTTGGATCCTGGGGAGTGTGACGACCACGGGCAGCATCGTGGTCGACGCAGGGGCGGCCGTGGCGCTGCGCGAGCGGGGCCGAAGCCTCCTCCCCGCCGGGATCTGCGAGGTGCGGGGCTCCTTCGAGCGCGGCGAATCCGTGCCGGTGTTCGACCGAGCCGGCGAGCGGGTGGCAGTCGGTGTCACGAACTACTCGAGCGAGGAGCTCGCTCGCATCAAGGGGCTTCGGAGCGACCGCATCGCCGAGGTCCTCGGCTACTCCTACGGGGAGGAGGCCATCCACCGGGACAACCTCGTCGTCCTCTGAACGCCTCACCCCTGCAGGTCCGAGCGCGGCTCCATCGCCAGCCCTTCGACGACCTCTGCCCCGAGCTTCAACAGCTCCGCCGGGACGAGCTTCACCTTCAGGCTGCGGCTGCCGCCTCCCACAACCACCCAGGGCTGTTCCATCACCCGCGCATCGACCCAGAGCGGAACCCCTGCGGGGAGGCCGGCGACGGTCACGCCCCCGATCTCCATGCCCGTGAGGGCGCGGGTCTCCTCGGCGTCGGCGAAGGAGCAGCGGCGCACGCCGAGACGCTTCCGGACCGTCCGGTTCACGTCCAGCCGCGTGCTGGCCAGCACGACGCAGGCGGCATACCGTTTCGGCTCCGTCCGCGACGCCACCAGGATGGTGTTCGCGGAGCGCTCGAGCGGCACGCCGTACCGCTCGCAGAACGCCGCCGTGTCCGCGAACTCGGGATCGCACGGCACCACCTCATACGTGACGCCCGCTGCATCGAGCGCCGCCAGGACCCGCGCCGCGATCGGATCAGGCGTGCCGTCCATCACCCGTATCGGCGACCTCGTCCTTCGGCGGCCGGATGAGCCCCTCCTGGGCCACCGTCGCGATGAGCGTGCCGTCCGGACGGTACATGTGGCCGAAGATGAGCGCCCGCGCGGCGTGGGCTACCGGGCTTTCGCTCGTGTACAGGATCCACCCGTCGAAGCGGGGCGGGCGGTGGAACCAGATCGCGTGGTCCAGGCTCGCCGCCATCCCGCGATGCCGCCAGCGCTGCATCGTCGGCCGCGCCGTGCTGAGCAGGCCCATGTCGCTGGAGTAGGCGAGCACCGCAGCGTGGACGACCGGATCCTCGGGCAGCGAGCCCTTCGGCCGCATCCAGACGCGGCGGGTGGGCGTCTCGCCCGGTTTCGGCTCCGGCGTCTCGATGGCGCGCACCTCGATCGGCCGCTCTCGAACCCAGCGCTGCATCTCCTCCGGCAGCTCGTCCTTCCCCGGCCGGAAGAAGGCCCACTCTGGGAGGTTCTCGGGCGGTGGAACCGCCGGCATGGGCTCCTGGTGGTCGTAGCCGGGCTCCGGCCGCGTGAAGCTCGCGGAGAGGTTGAAGATGGCCTCGCCGGCCTGGTACGCGACCACATCCCGAGTGGTAAACGACTTCCCATCCCGGATCCGGTAGACGACGTACCGGATCGGCACGTCGTGACGGCCCGGCCGCAGGAAGTACGCGTGGAGCGAGTGGATGAACCGCTCCTCGACCGTGCGGTATGCCGCTGTCACGGACTGGGCGAGGACGAGCCCGCCGAAGAGCCGCCCTTCCCCCTTCCCTGGATCCCCGAGGAAGAGGTCTCGGTCGAGCTGTTCGAGCTGAAGCTGGTGAAGGAGCTGTTCGAGCTGTGGAGTCAGATCGTCGGCCATCGCCCCCATTGTACGAGCGGGCCGTCGTACGAACCTCATGTATCTTTTGGTGGCACGAAACGGTTCCCGGAGGAGCTTCATGAGCGTGCGATTCGAGACGAACGGGCCCGTGGCCATCGTCACCATCGACCGCCCCGAGGTGCGCAACGCCGTCGACCGCCCCACCGCTGAGGCGCTGGCCGACGCCTTCCGCCGCTTCGAGGCCGAGGAGTCCCTGCTCGTCGCCATCCTCACCGGCGCGGGCGGCACCTTCTGCGCGGGCGCCGATCTGAAGGCCGTGGCCGAAGGACGCGGCAACCGGACGGCCCCAGACGGCGACGGGCCGATGGGGCCCACGCGCATGCTGCTGGAGAAGCCGGTCATCGCCGCCGTGGAGGGGTACGCCGTCGCCGGGGGCCTGGAGCTCGCCCTCTGGTGCGACTTTCGAGTGGCCGCGCGGAACGCCGTCTTCGGCGTCTTCTGCCGCCGCTGGGGCGTCCCCCTCATCGATGGGGGCACGGTGCGCCTCCCCCGCCTCATCGGCCACAGCCGAGCGATGGACCTCATCCTCACCGGCCGCCCAGTAAGCGGAGAGGAGGCGTACCAGATCGGGCTTGCGAACCGGTTGGCGGAGCCCGGGAAGGCGCTCGACGTCGCCTTGGAGCTCGCCCGCGAGCTCGCCCGCTTCCCGCAGCGGTGCCTTCGCAGCGACCGCCGCTCCGCCTACGAGCAGTGGGGCCTCCCGTTCGATGAGGCGCTGCGAAACGAGTTTCGCCTCGGCATGGCCACCATCGAATCCGGCGAGACACGGGAGGGGGCCAACAGGTTCGCCGCCGGGAAAGGGAGGCACGGCTCGTACGAGGACCTCTGAATCACGGTCGATAGCGCGGCGCTCGGCCGTGGCTCGCCTCCGGCTCGCCGCGACGGCGGCCCCAGGTTCCCCGACCGCGCCGAGGGTCACACGCGCGCGAGCACGTGCCGCGCCAGGAACGCATCGACGATGGCGTTGTACTCCTCGGCCGCCTCGTAATACACGTTGTGCGGCGCGCCTTGGATGACGTGGTACTCAGAACCCGGCACGAGCGCGTGCAGCCGGTCGCAGTTCGGCCGCAGGCGGTCGAGGGAGCCGACGATGATGCACATCGGGGAGCGGATCCGCCCCACTCGGTCCGCGAGAGACGCCCGCTCGTCGAGCGTGCGCTGTGCCGGTCGCCGCGGGTGACGGAGCGCCTCGATCCGCGTCGCCGTCGAGCGGATGCGCAGGTACCGCTCGTACATGCGAGGGCGCTCCCGCTTCAGCCGCTCCGTGAGCGCGTCGCCCGTGGGGAGGAAGAGGGTCTTGAGGTCGAGCGGCTCCCGCCCGAGAGCACGAAACTCTTCACCCTCCCGCGGCACCCCCATCCCGGATGGGATGAGCGCCAGTGCTCGATCCGGATGCCGCGCCGCCCAGCGGAGCAGCGTGTTGGCGCCCATCGAGTTGCCGGCCAGGATGGGGCGATCGATGCCCAGCGCTTGCAGGAACGCCTCGAGCTCGTCGGCGCGGTCCGGCTCCTCCTCGTCCCGCGGCGAGTTTGACGAATGACCATGGTTGACGCTGTCGTAGGCGATGCAGCGGAACCGGTCGCGGAAGTGCTCGAACTGCTGCCACCACGCCTCGGCACAGGAGCTGGCGCCGTGAAGGAAGAGGAGCGGCGGGCCGCTCCCGGCCTCGATGTAGTAGATGTCCGCGTGCGGGAGCTCGACCCACGACATCGTCCACCCCCGTCAGCGCTGGGACGCCGCGGAGACACCGGCGTTCCGGCGGATGAACTCCAAGCAGCGACGCCAAGCATCGGCCGACTCCTCGGCGTACTCCTCGTAGCGGCGGTCGAAGAAACTGTGCGGCGCCCCGGGGTACACCACGACCTCGTGCTCGACGCCGGCCTCCTCCAGCGCCCGGCGGAGCTGCTCCACCTGGTCGAGGGGAATCCCCTGATCCGCGCCGCCCATCAGCGCGAGGATTGGACAGGCCATCTCCCTGGCGCGGTCGACCGGCCCCGGCGCACCATCTCGCGTCGGCCCCGGGCGGCCGTAGAAGCCGATCGCACCCGCGAGCCCGTGCCCGTTTGCCGCCTGGAGCCACGACTGCTGCCCGCCGAAGCAGAACCCGACCGTGAAGATGGCGCGGCTCGCGCCTCCCTCTTCCGACCGCAGGAACTCCACCGCCGCGCGAACGTCAGCGGCGATTTGGTCGGACTTCGTTTGCGCCACGTGTTCCATGAACGGGAAATCGTCACCCCGCTTGCCGACGCCCGCGGTGCGCCCAAAGTAGTCAATCGCCACGGCGGCGATTCCTTCCTCGGCGAACCGCATCGCGAGCTCTTCGTAGAACCGGTATAAGCCGCGCACGTCCGGAAGGATGACGACTCCCGCCCCTGAAGGCCGTTCCGGCTTGGCAAAGAAGGCCGCGAACTCCGTGCCGTCAGCGGAGCGCAGCACGAGGTCCCGCGCGTCGATCGCGGCCCCCGCGATGGGAGGAATGGGCGGTACAGAGTCGAGCTCGAAGCACATGCTTCTCACCTCAACGTCAAGGTCAGGGGTATCCTACGCCTCGGGTCCGGTTTTGGCACGGTACGCTGGTGGCGATGGTCTCGGACCTGGAGCTAGAGAACGCGCTTCGCCACTGGTATCCGCAGCTCGGCCGGCCGCTGCACCTCGAGGAGCGGCCCGCCCGGGGGAGGTTGCGGATCTGGGAAGTCACGGCACCTCTGGGGCGGTTCCTCGTCAGGCTCCATCCCAGCATGGAAGAGGCGAAGGGACTTCCCTTCGAGGTCCACACCCTCCGCTTCCTCCGCGAGCAGCGCGCCTGGGCGCCCGAGGTGCTGCTCTCGGCCGACGAGCGAAGTTACGGCGAGGTCGCCGGCAGGCCGTTCGTGGTCTTCGCCGAGGCGACCGGCACCGCGGCCACCCGTGAGGACGCGGAAACGCTGGGGCGGGTGCTGGCGGAGATCCACCGGCTCGGCCTGGAGTTCGACCCGCCGCCGCGGGCGGGCATGCCGCCCTGGTCCTTCGTGGACTGGTTCGACCCCGAGACGTGGGACTGGCAGGCCATCGAGATGAACGCCGGGCGCCTGGCGGACGAAGCGCCGGAGCTCGCCGCCGCGCTGCCGTACCTGCGCGAGCTGCCCCGCGAGGTGGCCAGCTGGCTGCGAACCGCCCCGCTCTCGGGGCCCGTCCCCACGTTCGGGCTCGTGCACGGGAGCTTCGGGCCGGAGGCGGTGCTCGTCGCTGGCGGCGAGGTCTGCGCCGTTCGGAACTGGGAGCGCTCCCGAGCCGACTGGCTGGTGGCCGACCTCGCCCTCGGCCTCTGGCAGACCGCCGGGCGCCAGGGAGCCAGTGTGCTGGACCAGGAGGTCGCCCACCGCTTCCTGCAGGGGTACCGTAGCGCTGGAGGGCCGGTGGGGGAGGAAGAGCTCTCGCTCCTCGCGGGGGTGCTCCGCGTCGAGCTGCTCGGGCTGCTCCTCAGGCGCTTGGCCGAGGGTGCGGAGGCCTCCGAAGCTCGCCGGCTGCTCCTCGCCGTGGAAGCCATCCGCCCGGACACGCCCCTCGTGGAGCCGTGAGCGGAAGACCAAGCACAACGCCAGGAGGAGTCACCCAGGTGGAACGAGCGAACGGAGGGTTCCCACTTCCGCGACGCGCCATGGTCGTCGTGGCACACCCCGACGATGCGGAGTTCATGGTTGCCGGCACGGCCGCCCGCTGGGCGCGGGCGGGCGCCGAGCTCATTTATGTTGTTGTCACCCGCGGTGACAAGGGCAGCGACGATCCGGAGATGACGCCGGAGCGCCTGGCGGAGATCCGCGAGGCGGAGCAGCGTGCCGCAGCCGAGATCATCGGCGTGAGCGAGGTTCGCTTCCTGGGCTACCCCGATGCGTACCTCCAGTACACCCTCGACCTCCGCCGGGACATCGCGCGGGAGATTCGTCGCTACCGGCCCGAGATCGTCGTGACCTTCGACCCGACGACCCGGTTCCTCCGTGACACCTACCCGAATCACCCGGATCACCGCGTGACCGGCGATGCCACCGTCGACGCCGTCTTCCCCGCGGCGCGGGACCGCCTCACCTTCCCTGAGCTGCTGCAGGAAGGCCTGCAGCCGCACAAGGTGCTCGAGCTGTGGCTGGGCGCGACCGACCGCCCGAACTTCTGGGTCGACATCGGCGAAACCCTGGACGTGAAGCGGCGGGCGCTCCTCGCGCACCCGAGCCAGCTCGACGAAGGGGTCGTGGCGTTCGTGACGGAGATGGCCCGCGAAGCGGCGCGGGAACAACCGTTCGAATACGCGGAAGCGTTCCGCCGCATCGTGATCGAACAGGCCCACCCGTGAACGACGCACCCGGCATCACGGGCCTCGGTCGGCGGATCCTCGTCGTCGGTCCGCCCTGCGCGGGGAAGTCGACGCTGGCGGCGCGCCTCGCCCGCGCCATAAGCGCGCCACACGTCGAGCTCGACGCCCTCCACTGGGAGCCGGGCTGGACTCCCGCATCGCGGGAGACCTTCCTCGCGCGCGTCCGCGAAGCCACCGCGGGGGACTCCTGGGTCGTGGACGGGAACTATACGGAAGCTCAGCAGGTCTTCTGGGAGCGCGTCACGGGCGTCGTCTGGCTCGATCTGCCCCTAGGGACGGTGATCCCGCGCATCCTCCGCCGCGCATGGCGTCGCTGGCGCAGCCGCGAGGTTCTTTGGAACACGAACCGGGAGACGTTCCTCAAGCACTTCCGTCCGGGGGACGACTCCCTCGTCTGGTGGGCTTTGAAGACCCATCGCCGCCGGCGCGACCGGTACGAGCGGCTCATGCGAGGCGGGAGCCCGGAGGGCGCCCGCTGGGTACGGGTCCGCTCCGCGGGTGCGGTCGAGGCTTGGGCCGAGCAGAACCTCAGCTAGCGCGCTCGTCGAGCCGGGCGAAGGCCACGGCCGCCGCTCCCAGCAGCCCCGTATCGTCCCCGAGTTCCGTCAGCCGCACGCTGGTCGCCGCCGAGGCGACGAAGGGAACGGCGCGCATCGCCTCCCGCATCGGCCCGAGGTACATCTCGCCCATGGCGAGCAGGCCTCCCGAGAGGGTGAGCGCGTCCGGATTGAGGACGTTGAGCAGCGAGGCGAGCCCGAGGCCGAGGAGGTGCCCGGCGTTCCGGACCTCCGCCTCCGCCGCCACGTCGCCCCGTTTCGCGGCCTCGTACAGGTCCTCGCCGGTGGGTTCCCGCTCCCCGACCAGCTCGCGCAGGAGCGGGGCCCGGCCGGCCGCGAGGAGCTTTCGTGCTCGGTTCGCGAGCGCGACCCCGCTCGCCAGCGCTTCCAGGCAGCCCCGCCCTCCGCACCCGCACCGGGGCCCGGAGGGGTCGAGAACGATGTGCCCGATCTCACCCGCGAAGCCGCGCGCGCCCCGGTACAGGCGGCCGTCGATGACGATACCCCCGCCGATCCCGGTGCCGAGCGTGGCGTGGAGCAGATGGCGCGTCCCCCGCCCGGCTCCATATCGGAACTCGCCGAGGGCGGCCGCCGAGGCATCGTTTTCGATGAAGACCGGCACGCCGGCGCGCGCCTCGAGCAGCGCAGCGAGAGGAACGTCACGGAATCCGCTGATGTTCGGCGCTGCTACCACACGCCCCTCGGCGCCCGCCACCAGTCCCGCCACCGCGACCCCCATCGCGGCATGCCGTCTCGGTACCTGCTGTGAGACCTCGCGGCTGAGGGCGAGCACCTGCTCGACGACCCCCTCCGCCCCGGCATTCTGCGGTGTGAGCCCCTCCATCCGGGCGAGGACTTCGCCATCCTCGCGAACGACCGCCACGCGCGTCCGTGTCGCGCCCAGGTCTACGGACAGCACCGTTCGCTCTTCCATGCGGCACACTGTACCCCATCCCCGCACGGGGGCCAGCGCCGATGACGCTCCTCGACCATCCGCTCCTCGAGTCGGCCCGCGTGGGGCACCTCGCCTTCCTCGCGCCTGACGGCAGTCCGAGGGCCTTGCCGATCTGCTTCGCCGTCGTCGATGGGCTCGTCTACACCCCGGTCGACGAGAAGCCGAAACGGGGCGGAGAGCTCGCGAGGGTCCGCTACCTGCGCCGAGATCCTCGCGTGTCGCTCGTCGTCGACCGCTACGAGGAGGAGTGGACCGAGCTCGCGTGGGTGCGCGTCGATGGGCTGGCCGAGGTCTTCCAACGCGGGGAAGCGCGGCCGCAGGCGCTGGCGGCCCTCCGGGCGAAGTACCCCCAGTACGAGCAGATGCGTCTCGAGGACCTGCCCTTGATCGCGATTGCGCCGCTGCGCGTCGTCACCTGGGCAGCCGCCCCGGGCTGACTCGCGGGATCCGCGCGGGCTCGTGTACACTCATCGGTCGGGAGCCTTCGTAGCTCAGCGGTAGAGCGGCGCTTTCGTAAAGCGCAAGTCGCCGGTTCGAATCCGGCCGAAGGCTCCAGCGTTTTACTCGTTGACTTTGTGCGCGTCGCTCGCTTACGCTTGCGGCGGATCCCCCCTGTCCGCTTCGGCGGCAGGGTGCGGGGGCGCGGTGCCTGCGCCCCCGCGCTTTTCGTGAGCGCAGAGCGGTGCGCGTCGCCGGATACGTCGACGGGTTCAACTTGTACTACGGTCTTTTAAAAGGCCGACGCGGCGTCAAGTGGCTCGACGTTGTCCGACTTGTGGAGTTCTTCGCACACGGCAGGAAGGCCGTTTTTGTCCGATACTTCACCGCACCTGTGCGCAGCCCACCATGGGATCCCGGCAAGTCAAGCCGTCAACAGACGTACCTGCGAGCACTCGTTGCTTCGTACCCTGGCCGAGTGTTCGTGGAGCAAGGCATCTTCCTTCAGTACAAAGCCCGCAGGCCCAGCGTCTCGACCGGCAAGTTGATTGAGGTCATCGAATCGCAAGAAAAGGGATCGGACGTAAATCTTGCCACACGCTTGATCCTCGATTCATTTGACGACCGGTTCGACATCGCCATCATCGTATCGAATGATTCGGACCTGGTTGTGCCCGTCAAAGAGGTTCGCCAGCGATTCGGCAAGCAGATTTGGGTAGTTTCTCCCCAGCGGCAAGTCAGCCAGCAGCTGAGGCAACATGCGGATAGGTATCTGCAGCTGCGAGCCAGTCACGTGAAAAAATGCCAACTGCCAGACCCGGTGCGGACTCCCGACGGGCGAACGGTCTACAAGCCACGAGACTGGTAGAAGCGGGCCGAATCCGGCCGAAGGCTCCAGCCTCAGCGTCTTAGCGCGCGGTACACCGCTTCGATCAAGCGCTGCCCGGTGCCGCCGACCACGAGTCCCATCTTCATCTGGTTCATCACGTAGCCGAAGCCGAGCTTCGCATCGGGGTCCGCGAAGCCGCACGAGCCGCCCATCCCGGGATGCCCGAAGCAGTTCGGAGTCGGCCAGACCGGCATCTCCGGGTGCGCGAGCCAGTAGCCGAGCGCGTACCGCGTCTTCATGAGCGGCAGCACCGCGTCCGGCCCCGATGCCTGTTCCTGGCGCGCCCGCTCGATCGTCTCCGGGGCGAGCACGCGGAATCCGTCGACCTCCCCGCCCGCGGCGAGCGCCCCGTAGAGACGCGCGACCGCGCGAGCGCTGCCGTGGCCGTTTCCCGCCGGGATCTCGGCAGCTCGCCACGCCCGGGAGTTCGCGTGCCCCCCGCCGCCGGGCGGGGGGTTGTTGAACGCCTTGGCGGCGAGCGACTCGGGATCCGATTGCCACGAGCGGCGGAGATCCGGCTGGTCCGGCGCGGGCGGCGGGGCCGGAATGAGCGTGGCGGGGCGCTCGTCCAGCTCCGGCCCGAACCCGATGTAGAAGTCGAGGCCGAGCGGCCCTGCCAGCTCCCGCTGGAGGAGCTCCCCCACCCGCTGCCCGGTGACCCTCCGGAGCAGCTCCCCGACCAGGAACCCGAAGGTCAGCGCGTGGTAGCCGTGGGCAGTGCCCGGCTCCCACCAGGGCGCCTCCTCGGCGAGCGCCGAGACCATCGTGTCCCACTCCACCACGGAGCCCGCCGGCAGCGGGCGCCGGATCGCGGCCAGGCCGGCCTGGTGGCTGAGGAGGTAGCGAACCGGCAGCGCTCCCTTCCCGTTGGCAGCGAACTCGGGCCAGTACCGGGCCACGGGCGCGTCGAGGTCGATATCGCCGCGCTCGACGAACCGGTGGAAGAGCGTGGCCACCACGCCCTTCGTCGTGGAGTACGTGTTGACGATCGTGTCTGGGGTCCAGGGACGCGTGCGTTCCGGGTCTTTCCAGCCGCCCCAGAGGTCGACGACGACGCGGTTCTCGACGACCACGCAGACCGCTGCCCCCACTTCCCCGTGCCGCGCGAAGTTCTCGAGGAACGCGTCACGGACGTCGGCGAAGCGGGGGTCGCACGTGCCTCCCACCGGCAGCTCGGTCATCGCCACATCAACCCGTGGAGACCTTCTGGAGCGCCTCCCGGAAGCGGCGCATGTTCTCCCACCGCCGGCGGGCCGCCTCGTCAAGCGTCCGGGGGTCCACCTCGGCAATGGAGAACCCGTACGCAGGGAAGACGGGGATCTCGTCGTCGCTGAGCTCCCGCAGCCGCTGCTTCCGCTGGAACGCCTGCTCGATGTACGGCGCCAGCTCCTCCATCTTCCGCTTCTCCCGTTCCTCTTCGCGCTCCTTGAATTCGGGCATCACCTCTGCGGCGAAGAGCTCGAGGGCCTCACAGATGTGCTCGTGCCGGTTCTTCCCCGCCTGCTGGATGAAGATGACCTGGTCGACACCGACCTCGGCGAACTTCCGGAGGTGTTGGCGGAGGTCCTCCGGCGTGCCGATGCCGCCCTCGCCTCCGCGCATCTCCGGCGGAATGAGGTCGCGAACCCGCTCGTACATCGCCCAGATGTTCGTGCGGCCGGGCTTGTGCTGGCCGAAGCTGTAGTGGTGACCGAGCGCGAACTGGAAGAATCGGAAGCCGTCCAGCCCGCGGCGAAGCGCTTCTTCTCGGTCATGGTGCACCGAGAAGCTGGTCACCATGGCGATGTTCGGGTTCACCACGTGGGAGATTGGCACGCACTCCCGTTTCAGGGTCTCGTAGTAGTCGGTCACCCAGTGGCGTGCTTCTTCCGGATCCACGAAGGCGA
>Ga0181858_1000184_pt1 | contig 26373 bp, 21 predicted proteins | sample NewIslPassag4_SG_FD_130749 | JGI IMG/M metagenome (GOLD analysis project Ga0181858, IMG submission 130749) | Feedstock adapted compost microbial communities from Newby Island compost facility, Milpitas, CA, USA - Passage 4_SG | ecosystem: Engineered > Solid waste > Feedstock > Composting ...
ATGATGCATTATTTTAGATGGGAGCATTTCAATAGACGCCACATTCCCCACGGAAACCAGTTGGTACGAGTAAATTGCCGCAGTGCTTACCAAACGTTTTTTCCCAAGTTGACAACCGACCCCGAAAAGACCGACCTTTTCTGCCTGCGGAAAAACCGCTCAATTCTGAGGCAGCGACTCGACGGTCGTTTGTCAGAAGCGCTGCCGTGGTTTGCGCGGGTGATGCCATTCACTTCGGCTCAAATCCCGGTCGAACTGTCCCGTCATAGTCGATAAGAGGACGAGGATTACTCACCCGACCCAGCGGACGGCAACCGGGGCCTATCCCGTCACGGCCAAGGTCCTGATCCATCTCTGCCATCAGCTTTTCCAGTTCGGCGACAATTTCGGGATGCTCTGCGGCCACATTCCGCGACTCGCCGATGTCTTCTCGCAGATTGTACAGTTCAGGCTTGCCCTTTTCGTTCGCTGCCACCCGCAGCTTCCAGTCGCCGTGACGAACACCTTCCAGGACGAGTCCCCGGAAATAATAGAAAGTCTCATGCGCTGGCCGACCGGCCGCCTCGCCGGTCAAATGAGGCCAGATGTTCATACCGTCCAATTTGCGGTCTTTGGGAAGGGGAACACCGGCCAGGTAAGCGAATGTGGGCAGAACATCGAACATACCCACGATCACGTCGGTGCTCGTTCCTGGCGGGATCTGGCCCGGCCACCAGGCAATCGCGGGAACTCGAATTCCGCCTTCCCACGTGCTTCCTTTGAAACCACGCAAGGGACGATTGACGGCCCGTGGCGTGCCGCCGTTGTCACTCACGAATAGGACGAGGGTTTTTCGATCCAGCCCGGTCTCCCGAAGCGTATCGAGCACCTGCCCCACACTCCAGTCCACTTCCTCGACCCAGTCCGAGTATATCCCATGCGATGAGTGTCCTGCCCATTTTTTGCCCGGGTAGATCGGAAAGTGCACGGCATTGTGAGCGAGATAGAGGAAAAATGGGCGGCTCTGATTGTCGCGAATGAATCTCACCGCTTCCTTGGTGTACATCTCGACCAGCGCCTGTTGATCACCGGGGAGCACACGCTTGATCACCGTGTTGTTGCGCATGAGCGGCAGGGGAGGTTGACCCTTCTGGCCCGGGCGCGGCTTGGGAAGCGGCTGGCCGAGACTGCTTTTCACGCCATCCTCGGCGGGTCCCATGTCATTGGAATACGGAAGCCCGAAATACTCATCGAAACCTTGCTGGAGTGGCAGGAATTCCGGTTGATCCCCCAAATGCCACTTCCCGATCAGGGCTGTCCGATAGCCTGCGCTCTTCAGAAGTTCTGCAACAGTTATTTCCTCGGGAGCCAAACCCACCGGATCGGCTGGGAACAGCACATGAGGAATTGGGAGCGCACGTTTTGCATAGCTTCCCGTCATCAGAGCAGCGCGGGATGGAGAGCACACGGGTGCTGCGTAAAACGAAGTGAGTTTTCGGCCTTCCGAGGCCATCCGATCAAGATTGGGTGTTCGATTGATCTCTGAGCCGAACGGTCCAATGTCTGCGTAACCCAGGTCGTCGATGTTGATAACGATAAAGTTCGGCCGTTTCGGCCGTTCTTGCCCGAGCGACGCCGCGAGCAACGAGTTGGCGATGAACGTAGCGAAGCAACCGGCCCACAGCAGGAAACGTTGGTACATCGACAAGCCTCCCACAGGACAGAGGTTCCCATGCCCCCTCACTCTCGAAGCTCATTCTGAAGCACAATTTCGTTTTCGGCAAGTCATTCTGCGGCCGCACTTCCATAACAAGGCGGGGGGTTCTTCACCAAGTATAATGATCGGTTAGACGCGTTGGGAACGCATCCGCCTGACGGAGAGCGCTGGAATTCTGACAATTCTTGGCTGAGGAACAGAAGGGCTCACGATACTCCATGGCTGACCACCATTGCCGAGAACTTGTGCTGGCAAGTCAATCTCCCCGGAGAAGGGAACTTCTGGAGCAGTTGGGCATTCCCTTCCGCGTCATTCCGCCCGACGACTCTGCCGAGTGCGGCATTTGCAGCGGGGAAAATCCGGCCCAATTTGCAGCGAGGATGGCCTTTCAAAAAGCCCGGAATGTTGCTCAAAAAGTGGGCAGCGGTTTGATCCTCGGCTGCGATACCGTGGTCGAATGTCGCGGGCAGCTTGTCGGCAAGCCCCATGACGTGAACCATGCCCGGGAGATCCTGCGTCTGTTGCGGGGCACCGAGCATCGTGTCTTCACGGGCGTGTGTCTCTGGGATTACCCGGACCGTCCTCCCGATATCCGCGTCGCTTGTACCCGCCTTGTGATGGATTTCATCCCAGATGAGGCCATCGAAGAATACCTACGCACCGGCCTGTGGGAAGGCAAAGCAGGGGCGTTCGGCTATCAGGACCGGCTGGGATGGCTAAAGATCCTTGAGGGAAGCGAGAGCAACGTGGTCGGGCTGCCGATCGAGCTTCTGCAAGAAATGCTCAGGTCAGTAGAAGCGACAGAGGGATAAAAATTGCCGGCGACAGCAAATCAGTCGTGGGGCTTCACCAATTGCGAATGAGTCACCGGCGATCCCCTGGTTCGGTCGCAGTCTCTGCAAAAAAGGAAAACGTAGCAGGGAAAGAGTTACCCTGCCACGTTGACGCGGCCTACGGTGAGGTGATATCCCCCTTGGCGGCGCTCGTCCGGTCGGCTTGGGAAAATCAAGCGCCCGCGCATCCTTTAGCGAGCCGCCAAAAAGCGCGCATCGCCTATGGCGAATGCTACGGCCGGCGATGTATCGAGACTTCCGACGCGCAGGCAGGGAAAAACCTTCCTCTGCCGCCCGTCGAAGGACGACACTCCACTACCGATACTCGGCATCGGCTTCCGAAGCTGACCGAACTGCCAGAGCTCGAATCAGACCATTTCCTTGAGCTGTTTCAACGCCCGAATGCGAACCACGTTCCGGGCCGGCTTCGCGGGAATCGTGATGATCTCGTCGGGCTTACCGGGCTTGGGCATCTGGCGGGCAGGGGTTGGCTTCGTCTTCGCCTTCTTGATCTTCAGCAAGCCTGGAAGTACGAACGCTCCAGGTCCGCGAGGGCTCAGGGCCTTTTTCACTTCCTCGGTGAGGGCGCTCAATACCGCCTCGACATCCGCTTTTTTGAGGCCGGTCGCCTCTGCCAGGGCCTTCACGAGTTGTGTTTTGGTGAGGGGCTTCTTTGCTGCGGTGTCCTTTGCCATACGCCACGTACCTCCTAAACCATGTGACACACGATGCAAACCAAATCCGTCCGTCCTACGCCCCGCAATTGCGGGCTCCAGCCACGTTTGTCATGATTAGACCGAATTTTTCCAGGATTTCAAGATGGGAACCCGCAAAAATCCGCAAAAAACCGGCCTTTCCGGGGAAACGTCTGACCATCTTGTCCAAAAGCATCGGCTAACTTCCCCGGCTTTTGCAGTTTTTCGGCGTATTTTCCCGGAAAAGCCTCCTCGGTCGCGTGATAACATCGATCGCAGACCTACGATAGACCTCGCCCCAGCGTTCCGCTCTCCGGGCGGCACATTCCCGGGCCGAGCAGAATCGCCGAAAACCGCTGGTGGTCGTATATCAGAGTCCGTTCAGTGTGGCTGGAAAGGAACGTCCGTTTCGGAGAAAAACACGCAATCCGGTTCCGGAGCCAGATAGTCTCCCGTCACCGCGTACGATCGAGCACGGCTGCCGCCACAGACGTAGCGATAACGACAAACGCCACACTTCCCCCCCAACAAATTCGGGTTACGAAGGGCGCGAAAGACCTCGTGCTCCTGATACGTCTTGACGATCGAGTCCTTCGGAAATCGGCCGCATTGGATGGGCAGGAAACCGGCCGGGTAGATTTCTCCCGTATGCCCCACAAACATGATTCCTTTGCCATCACCGACGCCCAGCGTGAGGCGTTTGGCCAGTTGCACCGCCTTCGGAGTAACTTTTTCCTCCGGAAGGTGTCGCAGCTCTTCCAGAACGAATCGGCGGTAATGCGGTGCCTCCGTGGTCTTGATCGCGTACGGCCGAGTCTGAGCCTGTTCCCACAGTATTTTGAACACCTGCTCGTATTCCTCCGGTGTAATCCGCTGTTCAAACACGCCACGGCCGACAGGAACCAGGAAAAACACCGACCACATGTGGATTCCCTGGTCATTCAGCAGTTCGGCCATCACCTCTACCTGGTTGACATTCCGCCTGGTGATGGTCGTATTCACCTGGAGATAGAACCCCAGCTCCCGGCCAATGGCCAGAATCTCCATCGTGCGGTCAAAACTACCCTCCCAGCCGCGAAAGGCATCGTGCGTCGCCGCGTCGGCACCATCCAGACTCACCCCAAGCGCCGTGGCCCCCGCATCCTTGGCCCGTTTGAGAGCACTGGCGGTGGCCAGCGGAGTTGCCGACGGTGTCAGAGCGACATTGAGGCCGCACTCTCGGGCATAGCCGATCAGGTCGAAGATGTCGGGACGCTTGAGGGGGTCACCGCCCGTAAAAACGATGTTCGGTTTTTTGGGAAACAGAGACGCTTCCTGGATGAGAGCCCGAGCCTCGTCGGGAGATAGTTCCTCCGGATGGGCGGATGGCTGGGCCGAGGCTCGGCAATGCTTGCACACCAGGTCACAGGCCTGGGTGACTTCATAGTAGAGCATGAGTGGACTGTGCTCGATGTCTTTCCAGGAATAGTCCGAAAACCGCTTTGTAAACTGGGGAGCTATGTTCTGGGTCATTGAGCGACTTCCCAACGCAAAAAGCAACACGAATTAATGCATTTGAATGGTTCCCTTTGGGAATTTTAGCTGACATCGTCAAACCGAAAAGTCAATTTTCAAGCAGACTCATGTGTCGCGACACGCGGCACGGACCCGAGCAGACCGCGCTTGTTTTCTTTCAGCTTCACAGAAAGGCAAAGTCCGGCCGCGAAGAGTAGGGTCCCCTGCTTCCCAGTACCGTCGGCGGTTTCTTTCCGCGATAATGGGAGCCGTCCACGGCTGCCACGCGATGAGGCGTCTTTCAAGGAGCTCACAATCTCGCAGGGACGGAGCGCCTCGGTGGACGACATCACGAGGCAGTCGCGCTGCAGCCGGAAAGAACCGCATTCCTGTTTCCTGGAATAGCTATTTGTCAGGGAGCTGTACCATGAGCGTAAGTCGTGTTTGTCATGCGATGGTCAATCGCTTGTGGACCTGCTTGGTGATATTAAGCGGTTTGGGGTGGGTTGGACCTTCCCGACCCGTCATGGCGGAATTGTCCGTTTGGGTGGAAACAGCGACGCGGCGGCTCTGCCGCGAGGACCTGCCCCCTCAGCCTGCCGCACACGAGATTAAGGTAGCCGCGGCCAGAAATGAATGGGTGGGCTTCCAGATCTTTGTTCGGAGTTCCCAGCCAGTTCCGCAGGTCGAACTCGCTGTGACGGACCTGAAAGGAACACAAAATGCTACGATAGCCCCGTCACATTTTCGAGTGTATCGCGAGCATCAAATCCTTATTGCTGAGGGGACATATCGCAACGAGGCCTTTCGCCCAGGCTGGTATCCCGACCCACTGATTCCGAGCCGGGATCCCCTGAAGGACGTTCCACTTAGCGGCAAGTACAGGGCCTTTCCTTTCGATCTCCCTGCTGAGCAGACGCACGGCTTCTATGTGGATCTCTTTATTCCCTCAGGAACGCCGCCCGGAAAATACTCGGGAAAGGTCACACTGCGGGGAAGCGGCGTCAATGCGTTCCATATTCCTCTGACACTAGAGGTCTGGGACTTCACCCTTCCCGGTACGCCGGCGCTTGTCACAGCGTTCGGGTCGCCGTCGCAGCGGATGCGGTCCTACTACTCGAAACGTGCTCGATTGGGAAAGGAGTCACCACCGGAAGATTGGGAAGCAGTGGACCGACAGTGTGCCGATCTTGTCAGTGAACACCGAATCAATGCCTACCCACCTCCAGAATGGCTGGTGCTCCGCCGGGATGATCGGGGCTACCAGTTGCCCGCCGAGAGCGTTGCCCACCTCAGAGAATGGATTGATCGTTATCACGTCAACGCGATCCAGATTCCTTCGCCGGTGGGCAGAGTGAAAGATCCGGCAGACTCGCCCGACGACTTAACGGCGTGGCTGGCAGCGTGGGACAAAGCCATCACAGAGATCGCACGCCCTCACGTCATCTTCTACATCTATCTCAAAGACGAACCCAACGATCCGGAGGCGTACGAGTTTGTCCGTCACTGGGGTAAACCGATCCGAGTAGCACAAACCAAGGTGAAAGTGCTTGTCGTGGAACAGACCCTGACACAGAACCCGGCGTGGGGCGATCTTTATGGTGCCGTGGATATCTGGTGCTCCCTCTTTCCACTCTACGACGAACCCACCGCCAAACAGCGGCAAGCACTCGGTGAGATCATGTGGGCGTACACCGCCCTTTGCCAGGGAAAGAAAACATCGCCCTGGTGGCACATCGACTACCCGCTCCTCCACTATCGGGTGCCAGCCTGGATTTCTTGGCGGTTCGGAATCACAGGATTGCTGTACTGGGGTGGAATGAGTTACTGGGATCAGGTCGAGGATCCCTGGACGGACGCCAACACGTATCGGCCGGGCCCCTCCAATCGACCGTTAACGTTCAACGGGGAAGGAACGCTCGTTTATCCCGCCAGACCATGTGGCTATGAGGGGATTGTACCCTCCTTGCGGCTAAAGGCGCTGCGGGACTCCATCGAGGATTATGACTATTTGGAGATTCTACGTCGGGGCGGCAAAGCCGATGTGGCTCAACGTCTCGTTCTGTCGCTCACTCCCAGTTGGTTCGAGTGGTCGGATAACCCGGAGGAATATGAAGAAGCCCGGCGCAAACTGGCGGAATCGATTCTCACATTGCCGCCGGAAATCCGGAATGCCACGCAGTGAGCCTGTCTTCGGCCGAGCGTTCTTCGCTGGATACTCAAGGCAAACCGCGAGTGTCAACCGGCGCTGGTCGGGACGTTCTCTCCCTGTGTATCCGGCACGGGGCTGAACCTTCGCCCCCGTCGGGTTCCGGTTTTTCGCGACCAAACGTTTTCCTCGAATATCAGGTCTATTCAGCCGAGTTGGGGGGCGAGGCGTCTTGTCGGCCTGTAACCTTCCAGCGGCCGAGGACGTTTTTCTTCATCCCGGGGACTGAACCAGTTGGAGATAAAGGTCTCAAACACGAGGCCGAGCAATACTAGAGTCAGGAAAAATTCGGCCAGACTCTTCCCGTGTCGCAGAAAATCAAATGTTTGGGATAGATCCTCGGGATTTTCGGCAAAAACCACGGGAATTCCAGAAAAGGCCTCTTCAAGGGTGGCATTTTCAATCTTTGTGGGATCGCTTTCATCGGGATCCACATTGACGGCAAAGGCTTTCTGTACCGGTCGAACAGAAGCGAGAAGCCGGAATTGATAGACGCCTATTTGATGAGTATCGCTATATCGGAACTCTTTACTTTGCGGATCAACATTAAATCGCATGAGAGAGCCACTGGGCGGCGTGACTTCAACCACACCCGGCGGGATCTGCCCCAGAAACGGTATGACCAGCGGCTGACCGGCAAGTCCCGCAGACTGAGTTGGTTCCCCACCTGCCAGATAGAACGCCAGCCTCGCCATGAGTGGGGCGAAAATGGGCCTTAGTGGAAAATTCGTCCATCCCACATGCACGCTCGTTCCAAGGAACAACACGATACCGTCGCCCACCTGTTTTTCAACCAAGAGCGGGTCCCCCTCGCCATCCAGCCGCAGTAACACTCTGGCGCCATTTGTTTCGTCGGCTTTGAGCTTGACATATTTATAGACAAGGATTGACTGATAGAGTGACGGGGGCTCGGCAAATCCGCTGAGAGCGGGATGCTGACCATCAAGCCAGTTCACATGCCAGCTATCGCGACCTTCCTCAGTGTCAGCCGCTCTTACGGCGTCCAACGGGACGGGGAGCAAACTGCCCCCGGCCATCTCATTCCAACGGTTGTACGTCGCGGGATCGACCTCCTCACCGGCGACCCACACGAGGCGACCACCATTTCGCACGAATGTCGCCAGCTTTTCTACAACCGACGCTTCAAGAGAGTGCAAATTGACCAAGTAAATGATCCGGTAATTGGAAAGTGGCTCCGTCGTGAGTTCGTTTGACGTGAGAAGAGTCGTTTTAATTGCCCAGTTTTGACCTTCGATGGGTTCCAGCGCTTTTTCCAAATAGAAGGAATCATTGAGATAGGCGATTTCTCGGCGTTCATTGATAACGACGGCGACAGGAATGGCCGCCTCTATCTCGATTGTAAAAAAGCGCCGGTCATCGAAGCGTGCCCCGTCCTCTCCAACAAGTCGCACCTCACCCTGATGAATGCCTCCGCGATCCAAAGTAAAAACGACCTCGGCTGGAACGGCACCCTCTGGCGGAATTGTCAATTCGGGTGTCGTTCCCACTTTATTACCATCCACATAGACTTCAGCAACCCGTTGCTGCGAGACAGATGATGCATTGAACAGCTCGAGTACGACCTTCATGGGCACGCCGGCCACAGGGAGGACGGATTGGACCGTCACCTTTCGCACCGCCACGCTGGGACGCGGATTTCTCTGGCAGTCCACGAGGACAATCGGAATATCACGCAAGCGCCGGTCCTCCGTAGCGCTCTCGCGGGTTGTGGTATCCTCAGTTGCGCGATCGCGGTTTTCCTCTAATCCTTCCCACGCGACACTTTGATTGTCGGTGATCACAAACACGTAGCGTTGCGGCGCCTGCGACTGCGCGAGTTGCTCCCGGGCCTGAGATATCAGCGGCATGAGCGTGCCTCGCTCGAAGGTTGGCCCTTGCTGTGCGATCTGGGCCAAAAGCTGACGGACTTTATCATGCTGGCGGTCGAATTTACCCAGTTCAGGATACGAACGACCACTGGTCACCCACAGGGCGACCTCATCCCCCGCCTGAAGTTCCGCCAGAATCTGATTAGCCGCCGCGATGGCCAGCTCAAAACGGGGCCGTCCTTCATCGATCCACCCCATGCTCGCAGAGTTATCCAGCACAATGGCCACGGCCGCCTGAGAACCGCCGAACAGTGATCGAACTTTGCTCAGCGTGGGCCGGGCCAGCCCAATTGCGATGAGAACGAGGACCGCCATCCGCAGCAACATGAGGAAAATGTCCCTGATCTGGCGGCGTCGCCGCGTCTTTTGCACGCTGATTTTCAAAAAGCGCAGGGTGCTGAAAGGCAGTTGCTTGGCACGCTGCCGATTGATCATATGGAGGATTGGCGGAATAATCGCCGCCAAGGCCGCCAGTAAGAATGCCGCCACACCGAACGTCATAGCTGGTTCCGCTTGGTCAAATATCGAGAGAGCATAAAATCATATGGAACCGAAGTATCCGTCATCACATACTCGACTGCACTTTCCAAACACGCCTGCCGATATCGACCGATGAACTCGGCCAGAAGTTTTTGATATTCCTCACGCACGTAGAGAGGATCCACCTGCAGACGCTCATCCGTTTCAAGATCCTGCAACAGTACCAGGTCGTCAAACGGAAAATCGATTTCCGCCTTGTCGAAGACATGGAAGAGAATAACCTCATGTTTTCGGTGACGAAAATGATGAAGAGCGCGAATAACCTTATCTTCGTCGTCATAAAGATCGCTGATTAAGATAATCAGGCAACGTCTTTTAAACCGATTGGCTAGTTTATGAAGGACGTCGGCCAGACCAGTCTTTTTGCCGGGTTTCAGATTTTCCAACTGATACATCATCTCATTGAAATGCTGCGGCGAACTTCTCGCCGGCATGTCAAGACGAATATCTTCATCGAATACAGTCAGTCCGACGGAATCCTGCTGTCGGACCATCATGTAGGAGAGAATGGCCGTGAGATAACAACCATATTCGAGTTTGGTTATTTTCGCGTCGTGCCGGTAGTTCATCGAGCCACTCGCATCCAGCAGGATCTGGACGCGCATGTTGGTCTCTTCTTCGTACTGCTTGACATACAGCCGCTCCGTTCTGGCAAACATCCTGTAATCCAGATGTCGGGGGTCGTCACCCGGCACGTATTCGCGGTGTTCGGCAAATTCCACGCTGAAGCCTTTATAAGGGCTCGCGTGGAGACCAGTGATGAAGCCCTCCACCACTCCCCGTGCCACGAGCTGCAGGTTTTTGACCCTCGCCAGTGCAGATGGTTCCACATATCGGTAGGCGATCCGCGGGCTCATCGGAGTTGAAACCTCCTGCGGAGAATCCATTCCACCGTAAGCACGGCGACGAATATCGCCCAGAACAGGGGTGGCCAGAACAACGGTTGTTCTACATAAATGTTCTTTTTTCGCTGCTCTTTGTTGAGTTGATCAACCAGATAGTCAGCGGCCGAAATATGGGCGTATCTGCCTCCCGTATCGCTGGCAATGGCCGCCAGAGTTTTTTCATCGAGGTCGAGTTTTTCGAACTCCAGATACGGTCGGCCAACTTCCACGACGATCTTTTCGGCTGTGAGTTTTTGCTCGCCCAGTTCGGCTTCCACTTCTATCTCCAGAGGGCCGCTGAAGCGAGGTTCGTAGGAGGCGCTGTAATGTCCTCCCGGTCCCGGGCGGCTCACCAGCGTCACCTTGTCGGAGGCTCCCGACTTGGCCCGAATGGTAGCCACAACCTTGGCTTTGTCGGTGCCCTCTCCTCTTTCGTCGCGGACAACGGCATTGATCTGAATAACTTCGTCCGGCTCGTAAGCCGCTTTGTCAGTACTGGCGACAACAGACGCCTGAGATTCCACCTGTTCAAATCGCCCGGCCGCCCAGCGGATGAGCTGGCCCCAGAATTGCAGGAAGGGGGACTCCTGATCGAGAACGCGTGGCACCTGCTGCCATTTCCGGGTGGTATCTCCGGTAAAGACGACTGATCTTCCCTTATCGACAGGCATCACCGCGAGGACCGGCATACGCTCCGGAGTGACCGGACATACTGCTAACACCGTGGCACCTGGCCTGGCGTTCCCCACCCGCGTGCATCCGTCCAAAGGCGGAAGTGCGGTGTCCTCTGGCCCCTTTGACGATGAAGGGAAAAACCTGGCAATGTTGGCCAGAATGGGGTGTTGACGGCCGTCGGGTGTCAGCTCGGGCAGAAATGGATCCGTCACCTGTCCCATATCGCGTCCGCCAACTTCTACGGGCAGGATTTCACCGATAGGTGTGTTCTCATAACCGCCGGGGCCGAGGCTGTGATAACCACCGAGCATAATCAACCCCGCACCCTCCCGAACCCGCTTGACGATCGCCTGCTGCTGCTCTGCGGAGAGGTAGCTGCTATCCAAATCGCCGATCAAAAAGACATCAAACTGACTGAGAGTGTTTTCGTCGGAGGGAATGTCTGAGAGGTTAAGCCCCTCGATATTCGTGCGCTTGACGAACACATTTTTGCGAACCTGCACCATCGCATAAAACTCAATATTCGGATCTTTAGACAAAAACCGATCTACGAGGGCTCCATACTCCGCACGCAGAGTTCCCTCGAGATAGAGCACACGAATTTGCGCTTCGACGACCAGGGCGGAGGCCGATCGCTGATTATTCTCCGCGATTTTCTCCTCACTCACCGGAGGAATCCTAACTGTATAGGTGTGTCGGCCCTTCACGGTGGGACGATATTCGAAGACGACTTCCTGAGCTCCCGGCTGATCATCCAGAACCAGTTCCTTCTCTTCAATGAGCTTGTCGTCTTCGTAGAAACCAACTTTGACGACACGTCCTAGCAGCCCCACCGCCTCGACGGAGGCTCGAATCCGGGCGAGGTTATTGAGCATCAGCCGCTCTGGGCAGTCCAGGCCGACAATTTGGATGTCTCTATACGAGGCGCTGTCCCGCAAACTGGCACCAACTCCAATCGCATAGACGGGAATTCTCAGGCGGGCGGAAACCTCCTGGGGCTTGCGGGCTGAATTGTGAATCCCATCTGAGAGGAGAAAAATCCCCTCTATTTCGCTGCGCGGAGCGGCCCTCGCCGCCGCGACCAACGCACGAGATAAGGACGTGGCCTCGCCATCTGGGGAAAGCTGCCCCAGTTGGGCCACGGTCAACGTTTCACCTGCCCTTTCCGCAAAAGGGATTACAACAAGCTGAAAGTTATTCCGCAATTTTTCCGCCCATTGGACGATTTTTTCCCGCGCCTGGATAAACCGCGGCACGCCGCTGACATCGTCGCTGATTTTCATTGAGGCCGATCGGTCGAGCAAAAACACAAGCACCGGCTTGCGGGACTCCTCCCGGTAAAAGTGGATTACCGGCCGGAAGAGTAACAGGACGACAATCACGATGGCGATGAGTCGGAGAACAACGAGAGTCTGCCATCGACCCCGTTTCAAATCGCCAAATTTGCGCCAGTAAAAAAAGACGACAAGCCCCGCGGCCACAATGAGCACCAGGCCCATTGTGGAGAAACTTGCGCCATTGGCAAGGGAGATATCAATCACTCGTTACGACCAACTCTTCTCAATGTTCCGAATATAGTTTCGCGGTTTCCTGTTGGGGCCACCTCAGAACGTTCGTTACTCCCAAATCGGGCAGAACAGTCCGCCGGCTACCGCCCCCGAGTCCTGGGCCCAGACACCCCTTTGCCTCCGGTTTTTTTCATACCCTCCTGGTAGGCCTCTTCACCGAGTTGAATGGTTTTGACGTACACAAGTGATTTCAAGTCCTGGCCTACCGCTCCCTTGTGGGTCTTGTACAGGATATATCGCATGGGTTCAACTTCTGGGCGATAGTTTCCCGTCTTGGCCGCCGTCCCTGGATCCGGCTGGATATAGATCACTTCGGAAAGCGGCCCTTCAATCGTTCTTCCATCGGTGAGTGTCACCCGGTGCACATATTCGCGCAGGGGATACGTCCGACCGGTGTATTCCTTGACGTCGGAAGTCGTCTCCCTGAACCGCCATTCCTTTTCCATCTTTTCGCTGACCACGACGCATTCAATCTGTTTCACCCGATTGAGAGGAATCTCGCGTTGCCGCTGCAACTGCGAGTCATAGATTTTTAACCGTTTGTCCCGAGTCATGTAGATTTTCCCCACGATGATCTCCCCATTGGAGAGTTCGATGTAACCGGGGATGGCGTCTTCGCGCTCCGTCACTCTCGGACCGAACGGGTTGATCGCAGGGGGCTCCTCAGCTTGAAGGGCTTGGAGTCCAGCCCAAATGACCAAAATCGCCGTGAAAGCCGATAGTAGCTTGCCAAAACTGCGGGTGTTCGTGTGGTTGGCCATCAGCACACCTCGTTGATCACCGTTGGCTTGGGACCACGGCTGAATCCGCAAACAACCGGACAGAGTCTTGACGCATTCCCTTCACATTTTTGACGGCGCAGCTTGTGTATTTACCTATTACCTATTGTGCTCAAAACAGTGGACACCCGCTAGCGCCCGAATGCTTTGCTGGGGAGCTAACCACCAGCCCCTGTCCCTGTCTCCTTTTTTGTAGAGCGGGACATATCACGGGCACGATGTTTTAGAGAAGCCACTTACGAATTGCCCCACCCAGTGGCGCAGCCCGGGTGGAAACGGGTCCGCTGGCCCCTCGCATGACTTGGAGGCAACCGGGAGGGTCGGTCGGCGAGGAAGCCGGACTCATTGGAGGGACACCTTCCACGGCGTCCGGGGAACACGGCTGGGCACGCTTCTCATGCCCCCAAACTTCGATGGAGTCTTTAACCTTGGGAGGTGGACCTGGTCGGAAGGCGGAGACGGGAAGGATGTCGCTTCAGAAGCGGATCTGACAGGCAGGGGCCTTCCGGGTCGAGTCCTCGCTCCCGCGTCAAACCCCTATGGATTTTCCGTCCCCCGTCGGGCGGAAAGAAGCGTGATTGCGGGGATGCGTTGCCCCCTCCCCCCACGTTGACGTCGCCTTGGGAATGCCGTAACATACGAATTTCACGCGCTGAGAGTGTAGCCACGTGCCACCGGCGGCGCGAGGGGAGAATCAACCAAACCGCCACGCAAAAACGCGAGACCGGAAATGGACGGGACCACGCGGCTTGGTCGGTTGGCCTCCCTCAGTTGTCGGGTGGGCCGTACCTGAAGATGAGCTTTTCGATATCGTTGGGCACCTGGGCGGTGCCAACGGGTCGGAAAAGATTCACTTTTGAGAGAACGGAACGTCGAGATGGCTGTCCCAAAAAGACGACAGAGCAATGCACGTACCGGAGCGCGGCGGGCGCACGATCACTTGATCGTCCCGCCACCGACTTATTGTCCCCAGTGCAACGCCCCCGTTCCGTCGCACGTCATGTGCCCACGGTGCGGGCATTACATGGGGCGAACGCTGACGGATATGGAGGAGCTCGAACGGCTCAAGAAGCAGCGCGAGGCGCGTAAAGGCAAGTCCTGACGAGGTCGGGTGAGGCAACCTTGAACAGAATTGCATTTTTGTTTCCAGGTCAGGGCGCGCAATTCGTAGGGATGGGTCGCCGGTTGTACGAAACCCTCCCTGCAGCGAGGCAGCTCTACGACCGCGCAAGCCAGATCCTTGGCTACGACCTTGCCAAGCTGTGCTTTGAGGGGCCCTCGGAAGATCTCGACTCGACGGTTGTCAGCCAACCAGCCATATTTGTGACGAGCCTGGCCGCTCTGGAATCGCTTCGCGCCGAGTCGCCCGAGGTCGTGCTCTCCTGCGAAGCGACAGCCGGCCTGAGCCTCGGAGAATATACAGCCCTGGTGTTCGCGGGGGTCATCGATTTTGAGGATGGTGTGTGGCTTGTGCAGAAGCGCGGGGAAGCCATGCAAGAGGCTTCCGATGCCACCCCCGGCGGCATGGTCAGTATTCTGGGGCTGGAAAGATCTGAGGTGGAGCGCCTCTGCGAAACGGCGCGGCAAGGTGAGATTTTACAGATCGCCAATTTGCTATGTCCGGGTAACATCGTCATTTCCGGAATGCTGAAGGCATGCGAGCGGGCGGCGGAGCTGGCGCCCCAATTCGGGGCGATGAAGACAGTGCCGCTCGCGGTCGCGGGTGCATTTCATACGCCTATTATGCGGCCGGCGGATGAGCGCCTGGCTGATGCACTCGAGCGCGTCACGCTCCGCAGGCCGAGAATACCCGTGATTTCCAACGTGGATGCACGCCCGCACGAGGACCCCGAGGAGATTCGAGCATTGCTCGTTCGCCAGGTCGTTCAGCCCGTGCTCTGGGAAGATTCCATGCGCTATCTTCTCGCCGAGGGATTCGACACTTTCTACGAGGTGGGCCCCGGGCGAGTTTTGCGCGGGCTTCTGCGCCGAATCGACCGAAATGTGACTTGCCAGAATGTCGAGGTGTAGGGGGGCCCGGCACTCGGCGCAACGGGGAAGAAATCGAGGGAATCAGAACTCACCGGTTAACGGGAGCGGAAGCACCGCTAACCTGTTGGTGTAATCACTCCGACAAGCCTAGGAAATCGGTATGAGCGACGGTCAGACGCGAAGGATTCAGGTCGATTTGTCGGGAAAAGTAGCATGTGTGACAGGGGCGGGTCGCGGCATCGGCAGAGCGATTGCCGTTACCCTGGGGCAGGCTGGCGCGAACGTCGCTTGTGTGGATGTGAATCTCGAAGCAGCGCAGGAGACTGCCGCAACCATTCGCAATTTTGGAAAGAGCGAGGCCGAAGCGTTTGCCTGTGACGTAACCGATAGCAACCAGGTTAACGCCACGGTTGAGGCGATTGTGGAGAAGTTCGGTGGGCTCCACATTCTGGTCAACAACGCGGGGATTACCCGTGATGGTCTGTTGCTCCGCATGAAAGACGAACAATGGGACGCCGTCATCGCCGTGAACCTGCGAGGCACGTTCCTGTTCACGCGCGCGGCGGCGCGGTATCTGATTCGGGCGGGTGGAGCGCGAGTTATCAATATCGCCAGCATTTCCGGGTTGATGGGCAACCCCGGTCAGGCCAACTACTCGGCTTCCAAAGCGGGAGTCATCGGATTTACAAGGACGGTGGCAAAAGAGCTGGCGTCCCGGCAGGTCACGGTGAATGCTATCGCGCCGGGCTTCATCGCTACTGAGATGGCACAGGCTCTTGGGGAGCAAGCTCTGGAAGAGATCAAGAAGCGGACTCCGCTTGGGAGACTGGGTGATCCCCAAGACGTGGCCGATCTCGCGCTGTTTCTGGCCAGCGATTCTGCGGCGTTTATCACGGGGACCGTCATTCGAGTGGACGGGGGATTGGCGGAGTAGTCTGGGGAGCGGGAACGAATGAAACATATGTCCGTGCTCGTGGGCCTCCAGATTTCGGCGGAAAGTAAAACAGGATGAGGGGGCGACGTTGACAAAACGCGTTAGTTGGCCCCAGCGGCCGAAGGACGGGCAAAGATTGTCCGAGTTCTTCTGATATGTCGGCGAAGTCGATATGGACATCGCTGACGAAAATCGGTAACGTATTAGGATTGCGTAGTCCAGGTAAAGCGTCAGTTGTGGTGGCTATCTCCGTGTGGCGGTGTGTGGGACACTGCCGCCGAAAAGAACTCTGAATGAGACAATTCGCGTAACAGAGGAGGACGACCGCCGTGGCCTCGATTGAAGAACGTGTCATCAATATTGTGGCTGAGAGCTTAGCGACTGATAAAGAAAAGATCACCCGATCGTCCCATTTCGTCAACGATCTGGGTGCCGATTCGCTGGATTTGGCGGAACTTGTCATGGCGTTGGAAGACGAGTTTGATATCTCCATTCCTGAGGAGGTCGCTTCGGAGATCCAGACTGTCGGCCAGGCCATCGACCATATTAAGGCGGCGGTGGAAGGAGAAGGCAGCACGGCAACTGCGGACGAGAATGCATGAAAAGACGCGTCGTTATTACGGGAATGGGAGTCGTCACCCCGCTGAGCTGCCAGGTGGACGACCTGTTCGACCGCCTTTGCCGGGGTGAAAGCGGCATTCGGTTGATCCAGGGGTTTGATACCTCCATCTTTCGGGTCAAATTTGGCGGGGAAATTCAGAATTGGGATCCCGTCGGATATCTGGACCCGAAAGAAGCAAAAAGGATCGACCGCTTTGCGCAGTACGCCCTTGTCGCGGCGACGGATGCCGTTCGGCAGGCAGGGATCGATTTTTCTCGCGAAGACCCCTACCGGTGTGCCGCCATAATCGGCTCAGGGGTTGGGGGGCTTGGAGAAATCGAAATGCAACACCGACGGCTCCTGGAAAAGGGGCCGGAACGGGTGTCGGCGTTCACGATCCCGAAGATGATGCTGAATGCGGCCAGCGGTTGCGTATCGATTCAGTTCGGCATCAAAGGGCCCAGCTACGGTGTTGTCACAGCCTGCGCGAGTGCGTCCAGCGCGGTCGTAGAGGCCGCGAAAGAAATCCAGGATGGGCGCGTTGACGTTGCGATCACGGGTGGCACGGAGGCAGCCGTAACCCCGCTGGGAATCGCTGGTTTCAGCGCCATGAAGGCCCTTTCTGAACGCAACGATGCCCCCGAGAAGGCCAGTCGCCCGTTCGATCGCGATCGGGACGGGTTTGTTCTGAGCGAAGGAGCGGGCATTGTCGTTCTCGAGGACCTGGAACACGCACGCAAACGGGGCGCGCCAATTCTGGCCGAGCTCCTTGGCTATGGGGTCAGCTCTGATGCCGGTCATATCACCCAGCCGGACGACAACGGGACAGGGGCCGCCAGGGCGATGGCCGATGCCCTCAAAAATGCGGGTTTGAATCCCGAGAACGTTGGCTACATCAATGCCCATGGGACAAGCACCCCGCTGGGTGACCGTGCCGAAACTGTGGCGATCAAGGCCGTTTTCGGTGATTATGCCAAACGCGTCAGCGTGTCCAGCACCAAGAGCCAGCTAGGGCATCTGCTTGGTGCCAGCGGCGGCGTGGAGTTGGTAATCTCTGTTTTAGCAGTTCTCCGGGGCGTTATCCCGCCGACGATCAATTACGAAACGCCGGATCCGGAGTGCGATTTGGACTACACGCCCAATGTTGCGCGGGAGCGAAAGATTACCGCAGCAATGTCCAATAGCTTTGGGTTCGGCGGCCATAATGTGTCGCTCATCGTGGGTGCGCTGCGGAACGGTGACTAGACCGGTGTCCTGCGAGCTTTTTTCAGCCCGCATCTAACCAGTAACGCAGCGTGTCCGACAAAAAGGATTCTGCAAATGAGCGAGGCCGGTGATCATCACCGGCCTCATTTTGTTGGCACGAATTGTTCGACATTTGCCAGCGTCAGTCGTATTTCACTCCGCGTTCTCTCGCTGAACCAGGGCCGACACGGGAAATTGCATACTGTGAGGCCTTGCAACTCCCAACCGCGGGAAACGGAAGTTAGTCAATATCAGGAGTGAGCGATTTTCAGGCCGGTGTGTCCCCAGTTTCCGCTCACTTTTGGCCAGTGGCCGGGGTGTTGATCGAGGCCTGGATCTCTTCGAGTCCTCGACCCAACTTTCGTCGCCCACCCGTCTGGGGACCGGCGAGCCGTTTCCATTGTCCGGCGTCCGGACTTGCCCGGAGGACTTCGCCGATTTTTTGTCGGTAGTCGCCGCCGTCCGGTGACGTCCCCAGGCTATCGATGGCGTCTGCCACCCCTAAAAGGACAGCCTGGCGGACTCCTTCCCGAATCCACGCGAAGAAATTCATGGACTCAACCTCCTTGTTTCTACGAGCCTATCGTTGCCAATTGCGAAAGCAATGCCCCTGCTCTTCTTTTTCAGCACGCAGGGTTTCGCAAAGCAAGGAATGTAGCAATTTCTCGAACCTGTTGCCAGCGTGATTTTTGCAGGCCTGGAAAAAGCGGCTTGCCCCCACAGAGGCGGACAAATCAACGCGGAGGTTGGGCATGTCGTCCAAACAACCCTTTCCACCAAAAAAGGGAAATATTGCCAGAAAATATGCGGCGATTGTCTCCGCCCCCAAAGGTGTGCCCCGCCTCTCTTGCAGGACGGACGGCCCTGAGACTGCCCGCTCAGAAGTTGCGTCTTATCCCCCCGGTACGAGGGGCTTATCGGATGGCATAAGTTTTCTCATCTCTCTTCCAATTCGCCGCTCGGCAAGCTGAAGTTGCCCACGTGGATTAACAATCAGTTTTCCGGCAAGGATTGCATATTGGATGCCGTAAACCAGGGCGACGAGGATCGAAACAAACAATGCGATCTTCCCCAGCGCGCTGACTCCCCACAGCCAATCAAGACCGAGGATAACCGCAGCGGCCCCAACCGCGGTCAGAACAACCACCGCCTTTCCGCGCTGGGCTTGATGGAGCTTTGCCCGAGCGTACCGATCGATCGCCGCTTGGGAGGCCAAATTCGCCAGCTCACGCATGGCAGCGAAATTGACGTGCTTTTCCGGGGCCACGGGCCGCTTTCTCGACCCACGCGACCGAGTCAACGTGTTCGTCGGGGGCGGTCGGCGAGTTTTCATCGGCGATTTCTCTCCACTGGTTGTCCCCTGGGAGAGCGTTTCTGCATTTTCGACGCTGGTACCCGTCTCACCTCTGCCCGAAGCCACGCGAAGTCGGGGCAGTAGTTCCCGCATATACTCGCGAACCGCCTGCTCGTGGTCACCCGATTCGGATTGCCCGTGCGGGCTGCACGAAGTTTCGTGGCTCCAAACACGTCCGTTCTCTGATCTTTTGTCGGCCGACAGCCCAGCTTGCTCGGACAGGTACGTAGCCTGGTCCGCCTGAGCGCTCGCTGGATCCTGCGTCCCGCTCTCGCCGCACTGAGCCTCCTGCCGCGTCTGTTCATCCACCGGACCTTTATCCTGTGAGGTGCACAACACACGCGACTCTGACCCGAACCACCCAGCGTCCCCTTCACCATCTCGCAACCCGCCTTGCACAGTCAGGCTTACTCCGCACGATTGCGGTGTATCGTCGCCGGCACCCTCCGGGTATTTTGACGAATCCTTCCCACGAATCATCGAGATCAAATCCGTCGGGCACGGTTGTTCCTCCGCTATCGCGGCGTCGGGCACCGCTTCTCGGTCGATCTGAAGCCCCACGGATGCCGATTGTCGAGCCTCGTCAACCACTTCCTGATCCGAGTACGACGCCGCCGGCGGCATTTCGCCGTGTTCCTTCGTGCTTTCCTCTGTAATGAGTGGATTGGAAGCTGTAAAAGATCGCGGCTCCGTCGATCCGTGAGCCAGTTCGTCCACCCTGTCGGCCAAACGAACCAGGTAACTTTCCAGCCGGCTCACAGATGAGAGACTTTGGGCAAAGCGGTCGGCCAACGATTCGAGTCGGCTTAAGGCTCCCTCAATGGCTGCCAGATTGGCAGTCTCTCCCGCGGAGGGAACATCGAAATCGGCCAGTTCGTGGTCCCTCCCGTCCGGGAGACAGAAGTGCCACTCAACAACTCCACATGGGCTCCAAACTGTTTCGACGGTAACCTGGGGTGACGGAATCTCGTTTGGACCAGAGTCACTCGCCAACGTCAGCCGACCGGCGCATTCGGAAGCCTCGTCCGCCTCACTTTCAGCGGTGCTTGTCGCGGCGTTCCAACCTGACACTTTTCCCCCGGCTTGCGACTTGCTTGCGTGACCGACATCGCATTGGTTGAAGGCGTGGTCACCCCTTTCAGAAAACCGGTGCTCCACATCGGAGCCATCATCGCCGTTCCGATTGCTGTCGGGAGCGAAACGCAAGGTCACCGGACCAATGGCCAGCAGATCGCCGGGATGGAGTACTCCACTACCGGTCGCCTTCCCGTTGTGTAACAAGCGGCCGTTGATGGCTCGAAAGACGGTCCTTTCCCGGCCGCGAATGATCAGGCAGTGGTGGGGCGCCACTCCCCGGGCCACCAGACGCAGCGTGCAACCCGGAGAGGACCCTACAAGAATTCGCGATGATTGCAGTTCGAGTCGCCGTCCGTGATGAGTGGAGCCTTCAATCGCAAAGACCGTCCCCCGTGCGACGTCTTCGGGGCTCAGCACACTTGGCGGGATGAGCTGTGCGGTGACCATTGTTCGCCTCATGGAGCATTTCAATACACTATTTTGTGGGGTATCAATAGCCACTTATTTGGTATTCACTTCGGTACCGGCGGCGCTATCATTTCATGGCCTGAGCGACACGGCACACCGCGCGATGGTTTTGCCTCACGCTCGACCAACCGACAGGTGACTTGTCCAGCCGCGTTTTTTCAGCGAACCAAACGGAGTCCTGGTGCGTCCAAAATGACCGGCCTGTTTTGCCCGGTCCACAGCGGGTCCTAGCGTGATCCTAGTGTGATCTAGAGTACCGAAAGCGGGCTGTCAAATGGTTCGCCGGCGGGGTGACTAGAACTGCGGAAATATCTTGGATATATTTTTTGGTTTTGTCGATTATCCGATAGCGCTTGGCGGACGATTGATCCGGAGCGACTAAAAAGAATGCGGGTGTGGCAGTCTTGCCAACTTGGCACGCCATTTGCTTGAAAGTCGGCTTGGGCTGCAACGGTCAGCCAACGGGTCGGCGATATCGGCAGGAAGACACAGGGGTAACCGGCCACCTTGGGTGCCGTTTGTGCCAAAGTTTCAGGAATTGTGAACGGTTCAATCTCTGGCTCGTACTATACTTGGTAAGCCCGGGGAAATGTCACAGTCGGCCACGGCATCCCATTCGGGCGGGAAACCTTAGAGACAAGCGGGGCACGCAAGCGGCCAAAAACAGCAATACACGGGCAACGAAAACCACCTGGTTGGAAACACTATAAACAGGGTAGCGGAAAGGATCGCGGAACCGTACTGAAGGTACCCCTTTGAACTGGCGGCAAGGTAGTCGCTGCGAGACCTAGGGAGGACGAATGGAAACACACTTGTCACAACTAAACGAGGAAGCACGAGGTACAAAAGCTATGAACAGGCGACAAGCGATTCTCAACATGCGACAGATTCTGCTGAAGAGGCGGGACGCTTTGCGTCGAGCTCTCGCCGGGGACCTCAGCCTGTTGCGGGAGCTCCGCACTGAGTCCGGCGGGGACATTGCCGACTTCGCCCTCGATTCGGTACAGGACGAGATTTCGTCACAGCTCGCGGAAATCGAAAGCCGCGAACTCGCCCGAATCGAGAAAGCCCTTCAGCGCATGGACGAGGGACTCTACGGCATCTGCGAGTACTGCGGATGCTCCATCCCCATGGCGCGGCTCAAGGTCCTGCCTTATGCGACACTGTGCGTGAAGTGCCAGCGTGAGGCGGAGCTTGAGGGAGAAGCTCAGGAGCGCCGCGAAGTGGACTGGAGCAGGATCCTCGACTCCAACGGTACAGACAACGATATCACTATCAACGATATCGAACTGGATGTTCCGTGATGCCGGGATCCTCGCCATGTGGGCCGCCCAACCACGACATGTCCGGAGCGTTGCGCTTCCACCGGCCAGGTCGGGGTCTGCGCAGGCAGGGCGCTCTGCGCGCCTGAGAATAATCCCGTAAGTGCTGTCTTGCGAGCCAAGCACAAGCGCCAAACTTTGGCGCTTCTTTTTTGCGCCGGACGGGTATTGCTGCAGCCCCAAAAGTTCGCAGGATAAAATCTTCCCTTTGCATCTTGCATCCTCGAACTTCGATACTTTTGGCACGGATTCCCTCAAGTTCCCTCAAGGGAGCTGTCCTGTCTGTACCCCCCTATTCCCCGCGGGTGAATACGACGGGCCAGGGCACCAAATGTGACAGGGAGGACCATATGAAACTCGGGTTTGGGTTATACCGCCACCAACTCACGACGGACAATTTTCGTTTCGCCCGCCAATGCGGGGCGGAGTGGCTGGTGGTGCATCTTGTGGATTATTTTCGCGGGCAAGGTGCTGCTGATAATCAGCCGGTAGGTGACGACGCCTGGGGCTGGGCAGGCGATCCTCATGACCCTGTGTGGTCCGAAAAGTTTCTGGCTCAGTTGCAGGAGGAGGCTGAAAAACACGGCTTGAAAATCTGGGCCATCGAAAATTTTGACCCGAGCATGTGGTACGACATCCTGCTGGATGGTCCTCGCAAGGAAGAACAGGTGCAGCTTTTGCAGGATGTCATTCGACGGCTTGGCCGGGTGGGGATTCCGGTGATGGGGTATAACTTCTCCATCGCTGGGGTAGCCGGGCGGAAAATCGGTCCGCTTGCCCGGGGTCACGCCGAGACTGTCTTCGTCGATGGTCCCGATGAGCGTCCCATTCCCGAGGGGATGGTCTGGAACATGTGGTACCGGGAACGCGGGGCCGGCCACATCCCATTTTTTCCTCATGACGAACTCTGGCGGCGGCTGAAATGGTTTCTCGATCGCCTCGTTCCGGTCGCCGAGCAGGCCGGAGTCCGACTCGCAGCCCATCCCGACGACCCACCGTTTCCTGTACTTCGTCAGACGCCGCGACTGATTTACGAACCATGGATGTTTCAGAAGCTGATAGACCTTCACCCGAGCCCCGCCAACGCCCTCGAGTTTTGCGTCGGCACAGCGGCGGAAATGCAGGGAGAGGGGGATCTGTATGATGTGATCGACTCATGCAGTCGGCAAGGCAGGATCGCGTACCTCCATCTCCGTAATGTCAGAGGCAAGATTCCCAGCTATCAGGAAACGTTCCTCGACGAGGGAGACGTCGATGTCCGCAAAGTGCTCCAGATTCTCCACAGAAACAATTTCGACGGCGTGATCATCCCTGACCACACACCTCTTCTTTCCTGCGCCGCCCCCTGGCACGCAGGGATGGCCTATGCGATGGGCTATATCCGCGCTATGCTCCAATCGCTCGAGTAATCGGCGACAAACCGTTTGGACATGATCCACCCCCGTCCTCGAGTGACGACAAACGTGGCCTTTCGGCGATGTGCCTCCGCTGCGCTTCCCACCCACTGGCCCAGCCAGCGCAGCACCAATCTCCGGAAGATCAATGGAGATAAGTGTGCTTGAGTTCGGAAAGGACTTCCACGACCGGCTTGAAACGCCGAGTCAGGTCGAGCAATCCGGAATGGGGAAACTCATGCGGCTGAAAATCTGCCCAGTTTGACCACAAAAAACCCCTGACGAAAGGTTTGGCGAGAGCCATCAGAAAATAGCTTCTTGTCCATCGAGATTGCTCTTCTGGTGTCCACTCACAGTGGACGGGGCGCGTCCTGCCAGTGGCCAGCGGGTCAGGACTCGTTTGACTCGGTGCGGAGAATCGTACGTAAATGGGCAACCCCATTTGTCCCCAATATTCGAGCTGCCGGTGCCATTCGAGGACGTCCCGAAGGTATGAACCACCGGGAATGTAGCCCAGATCAACTTCCAGGATCAGGGCATCCAAACCCACTCTCGCGCGAATCAAGGCGTCCACAACGAACGGCGACGGATACTGACATTCCCGCATCCGCAAATCCTCTAGCCATGGTTGCCGAATGCTCAGAGCGATCACGGCCCCGGGGTCCAGCTCTCGAGCCATTTGAACGGCGCCCGCCACAAAGGCCGCCAATTTGTCTTCAGGCATGGGGAAAGGCGTTGTTACGTTCAGCGGCCCGGCCACCTCCCAAAAATCCACCCGCCCGCGGTAGCGCCGCACGGTTGCTTCGATGAATGAAAAGGCACTCCGCTGAATGAGGGACCAGGGTTGCTCGAAGTCGATCCAGGAAGGCACGCCCTGGGGGCGAAGGTCAAGGAGCGGCCCCAACCCACGGTACATTCCTGTCTCTCGGGACCACAGTAACCACCGATCCGGCCAGTCAAATGAGTATTGCTCTGGGTCGGGCGCCCCAGCCTTCCACGGGAAAGCCGCAACCGTCGCGTTGGAAAAGTCCACAAGCCGTTCCGTTGCCGATGAGTCGGGAAGCACTTCGCTCAGTGTCACCCCAAGCCAAAACGGTATTCTGCCCCGAGACAGAACCTTCCGCACAGAGATGGCCTGCGCGATGTAACGCTGACAGAGCGTCGAGGAGGCCTCGAGGGCCAACTGGAGTCCCTCCCAGGCCAGCTTTGGTGCGGCGTGCTCCCCGGAGCTTTTCACGATCGCCTGGACGAGGAGCTTTGTGGCCTGATCAATCTGCTCCGCAACAGGGCTCGGCACATCAAGCCCCAGGAGCTGCCATTCCTCCATCTGGTTGCGGAGATGGCCTACCCGGCCTCTTGTAAGCTCTAACAAAAGGTCGTAGGGGGAATACCGTTCTGCCACAGTTCCCGTAGACAGTGCCAACCGGGCGTTGCCGTACACCTTAACCGGAATTGTGAGCGATCCCGACTGTTCCCCGTCACGCCATATTCTGAGGACACCACCGTTCAATTCTGCCCGAGTGGGCCACGGCACACGGTCCAAACCTGCAAAGTAGGCACACTGCACCACCTCCGGTGACAGACCCAGCATGTCATCGGCGCGAAACTCTAGCATTCCCATAGAGTGTGTAAGGATTCATCAGTACGCGACGCCCTGGCCCGATCACACCCCGGTGATACTTTTTAGTGTATCACCTTTTGCTCTCCAGAGTTGCTGAAATTTTTCGCTCGCTCGGTGAAAGGTGTGTCACTTCCGCTACTCCCTAAGCTCCTCAATGGTTTCTCCCTTATCATCGCCCCAAAGAAATGCAGGCCGCTGAGTTTCCAAAAGAGACCCGCCCGTCCGGCGGACCAAAGGAAGCGCGGTGGACAACCCGCGGATCGTCATTTCTGTTTCAAGACCCGGACGATTCACCCCACGTGTGTGAGGGGAGGGAGCCGGACGCCGGAAGCACCCCGGTTGCTCCCCGGTACTCCCACTCCCACAATTCATACAGATGCCTTTCTCCGCCAAACCATCACGCTGTGACTCGAAAGGTACTTCTGACTGCCGTGAAACCTCGACCTCTCACCATTTGCTGTCCGAGTGGGCATCGATTCCTCGCGCCGTTCGCGTTTGTGGGAAAGGAGGTGAAATGTCCTTACTGCGGGCTTCCAACCATCGTTCCGCAACCCGGGGACGCCCCATCTAGCGAAGCGACGCCGAAACCGCCAAACACGTCGCCACCATTCGATCCTCCAACAAAATCCGATCCCCGATCATTGTCCGGAGGAATTTCAAAAGGCCGGGCACAGGCTCAACAATCAGACGTGTCGGGCACCATCGCAAAACAAGTACCTGATTGTCACAAGCCCGACTTGGGCCGGCCCGAGGCACACCAGAGTTCCTCCCCGACATCAAAAGCTTATGCGACGGCCCAAGATAGCCCCTCCAGTGCGCATTCCATCGACCAACGATCTGCAACGCAGGCCGACGGTTCGTCCACTCTTGCCGGAACACCAGCGTCAACTCTTACCGATGAGGCTCCGACAGATTCGCCCCCAGCCGAGCAGCCAGCAATTGAGAACAGAACAGTTTCACCTTCGCGTCTTTCAGAGGCTACGCCCGAACTTCTGGTCTGGTGGCACCGGATATTCCGTACCCAGCGGGAAGGTCTTTTCCTGGCGGTGGGCTGTGTCCTGGCGTCCTCGTTGCTCACCATCATTGGTGGGATTGTCGCCCTC
>Ga0181858_1000185_pt1 | contig 26222 bp, 18 predicted proteins | sample NewIslPassag4_SG_FD_130749 | JGI IMG/M metagenome (GOLD analysis project Ga0181858, IMG submission 130749) | Feedstock adapted compost microbial communities from Newby Island compost facility, Milpitas, CA, USA - Passage 4_SG | ecosystem: Engineered > Solid waste > Feedstock > Composting ...
GGCGGCGTAGCCGTGATCAAAGTCGGCGCGGCGACGGAAACGGAAATGAAAGAGAAAAAGCTGCGCATTCAAGACGCCCTCAAATCCACCCGGGCGGCTGTGGAAGAAGGTATCGTGGCCGGCGGCGGCACGGCGTTGATCAACGTCATGAAAGCGGTGGAAGCCGTGCAAGCCGAAGGCGACGAGCTGACCGGTGTGCGCATCGTGTTGCGGGCGCTGGAAGAACCGGTACGGCAAATCGCGGCCAACGCCGGTCTGGAAGGTTCGGTCATTGCCGAGCAATTGAAAAAACAACCGGTGGGCGTCGGCTTCAACGCGGCCACGGGCGAATGGGTGGACATGATCGAAGCGGGTATCGTCGACCCGGCGAAAGTGACCCGTTCGGCGTTGCAAAACGCGGCTTCGGTGGCGGCCATGTTCTTGACCACGGAAGCCATTGTGGCCGAAATCCCGGAAAAAGAACAACACAACCATGGCGGCATGGGCGGCATGGATATGATGTAATGCCCATCCGTGAAATAGGAGGACCTTGGCGTGCGCCAGGGTCCCTTTTTTGTGTCCTGATGAATGGGTTGAAACGAAAATGTAATAATACCCAAGCGGTGCGGTGATGTTGCGAAGAAGATATAATGAAGAAAACGACGGAAAGAGCTCGGTAGGATCGGGGTGAACGATTTGTTCCATACAGCAAGAAAGGCGCCGGCGAAGTTCGCCAAGGCGGAACCGTTGGATGATATCCGGCAGCCGCAAATGCGCCAAGTGTTACAAAGGGTTTGCGACGTTATTGTCGGCAAGCGGGAGGTAGTCGTGAAGTGTCTGGTGGCCATCGTTGCCCGAGGGCACGTGTTGTTGGAGGACGTGCCGGGTGTCGGCAAAACCATGCTTGTTCGGGCGTTGGCGCGAACATTGGACTTGCAGTTTCGGCGCATCCAATTTACGCCCGATTTGTTGCCGTCCGACATTCTCGGCGTATCGATCTACAATCGGCAGACGGCCCAGTTTGAATTCCGTCCGGGACCCATTGTGGGGAACTTAGTGTTGGCCGATGAAGTGAATCGCACCTCCCCCCGCACGCAAGCGGCGTTGCTGGAAGCGATGGAAGAAGAAAAAGTGACCGTCGATGGAACGACGCATCCATTGCCCCGGCCTTTTTTTGTTATGGCTACGCAAAATCCGGTTGAATACGAGGGAACGTATCCACTGCCGGAAGCGCAATTGGATCGCTTTATGTTCAAATTGAGTTTAGGTTATCCCAGTCCCGATGACGAAGTGGACATGCTGGCCCGGTGGCAACAGCGCGATCCGTTGGACAAATTGGAACCCGTCTTACATGCCGACCAATTGGTCCGTCTGCAGGAAGAGGTGCAAAATGTGGCGGTGAGCGAAGGGATTCGGCGCTATATTGTGCAATTGGCGGACGAGACTCGCAGACATGCCAGCATTTATTTAGGCGTAAGTCCCCGGGGAGCTTTGGCCCTCTTGCGGGCGGCGCAGGGCTTTGCTTACTTGCAACAGCGGGATTACGTGGTGCCCGATGATGTAAAAAGGTTTGTCTACGATGTGTTTGCGCATCGACTCATTTTACAACCGGAAGCCCGGCTGGGGGGATTAAAGGCCCGGGATGTATTGGAAGGAATCGTGCAAAAAGTGGCGGTTCCCGTATAAGGTCAAAGTCGAAAGCGGGGGATAGGCAGCGCCATGGGTCGTGCCGGTGTTTGGCTGTTGCTGGGCTTATGGATGATCTGTTTTGTTTTTTGGCGATTCCAGGGCGGGTTTGTCAGCGGTTTTCTCTTTTACGCCATGTCGATCCTCGGACTTTATGAAGGGCTCGTTTGGTTGGCCGGCGGTATCGGTTGGACGGTGGAGGCCGAGGTGGAAAAAAGGTTGTGGACGAAAGGGGATGCCATGGACGTCCGCCTCCGCATCCGGCGCCGTTTACCCATGCCGTTTATTTGGTTGCGGGCAGAACCGGTGTTGCCGCGGCGGCTTTGGGGCGCTTACCGGCCGCAAGCCTCTTTTCGGCTGATGTGGTTCGCCCGCGACGTTGTCATGACGTACCAGTTGAGACCGTTGCCCCGGGGAAAGTTTGTTTTGTCCTCCGTGCAATTGACGTGGGGCGATTTGTTTGGTTTTGTGCACCATCGCCGCCGTTTGGCGCAGGAGCTGGAGTTTGTCGTATTCCCCCGTTGGCGGCCGCTGCGCCATTGGCCTTTGGCAGCCGGTGATGCGACCGGGTCACCGGGAGCGAAGCGTCGGCCTTTGAAAACGTTGCCCGAAACCGGGACGGTGAGCGGTGTGCGGGACTGGCAGCCGGGGGATCGGCTCAGTCAAATTCATTGGAAAGCCAGCGCCCGCTCCGCGAGTCTAAAAACGAAACGATCGGAAGTCAGCGGCAACAGTACGTTTCTATTGTTGCTTGATTTGTCCCGGGACAGTTACCCGGAGGGGGATGGATCTTTGCTGGAGCGGGGCGTCGAACTGGTGTTGTCGTTGGCCTATGCCGCCATGGCTCACGGTTTGGCCGTCGGCCTGTGGGCGGAAGGGCGGGAGACGGTGCGCGTCGAACCGAAAACCGATGCACAGCATCTGAATCGGCTTGCCTTCGCCTTGGCCCAAGTTGAAGCCGATGGGGCGCGTTCCGTGTCATCTTTGCTTCGTTCGATGCCCACGGCTGGGGGAAAGGCGGAGCTTGTCATCATCACGCCGCAGCTGGAGCCGACTTTGGTCGAAGCAATCCGGCGGATGCCGGAACAATACAGGACGGCCTGCCATGTGTTTTGGTTAACCGGCAGCGGAAACAAAAAATGGCACCCGGTACAGCTTACCTTGCGCCAACAGGGGGTTGCGGTGTATCCGGTGGATGACGTCGAAGGTTCGAGCGTTTTCGCCGCCGTCTCGAACAAGTGGGGGTGACGCCGGTGGAGCATGGTAACATGCATCGTTTTTTGTCAGCATTGTACGTGTTGGTAATGGGTTTGGTTTGGCTGGATCCGCTGGACGTGCTGACCGACACGGAAGACGTATGGCCTTTTGGCTGCTTTCTCACCCTCTTTATCATTTCCCGATGGTTGGCATTTCGCCCGTGGCTTCCGCCGTTGTTGACGGTGCTTGGCTTAGTCGGCCTTTTTTACGCTTATTATTTTTTTCCGGCCAACTTTATGTCCCTTGCCTGGTTGAAAGCGTGGGGAGCGGAATTGGCCGCCAGTTTTCCGCAATTGTTGCTCCGCGACTGGCTGAACATGTCCCCTATGGCCCGAACATTTTATTTTTTCCTCGTGCTGTGGTTGTTCTATATCTTCCTCTGGCGCCATGTGTATCACCGGCGGCGCGTTTTGTCGTTCATTTTTTTGAGCGTCGTTTATTTGAGCGTCTTGGATACGTTTACGCCGTATGACGGCCGGGGCGCGTTGGTATTGACGTTTGTTGCGGGTTTGTTGTTTCTCCTCTGGTTGCGGGTGTTGCATTTGGCCCAACAGGAACCTTTCCGCGTCCGGGTGCAATGGTTGATCGGAGGCCTGGTTCTCGTAATGCTGGCGACTTCGGTGGCATATGCCTCTCCCAAGCCGGGACCGGCGTGGCCTGATCCGATCCCGTGGATTGTGCATGGCGGAGCGGCAGGCGAAGCCGAAGGTGTAGTCCGGAAAGTAGGTTACGGTTACGACGACGCCCACTTAGGCGGCGCTTTTGTCGAAGACAACGGCGTCGTGATGCGCGTCCGTACGACGGCGCCGGTATATTGGCGGGGGGAAAGCAAAGATGTGTATACCGGCAAGGGGTGGTTGAACAGCCGCATCGATCGCCGCGCCGATCGACTGTTGGCTTTAGGGGAGTCGGTACCGGCCGATTACCCCCGCTTGTTTGATTCTGCCGCGGTGGATGTCGTGCCGGTGAGGCAGGTCGTGGAATGGGCCGGTGAAGCGCTGCCGCCCCAGGGACGGAATCGGTATCCCCTTTTTCATCAAGGGATGATCACGGCCGTCACCGACGCCGATGCGCGCGTGTTTGTCTGGGGGCAGGACGCCTATGGCATATTCGCTTTGCAGCAACCGTTGACATTTGCGCAAATGCAAGGGGTGCTGCCGGTGGTGGACGAGGAGCGGCTTAGCCAAACCGGGCAACAATATCCGAAGGAAATTTTACGGCATTATTTGCAGCTTCCGGCCATTCCCGAACGGGTCCGGCGGTTGGCGGAGGAATTGACCGGGGAGGCCGACAATCCGTATGACAAAGTGAAAGCCGTGGAAGCGTATTTGAAGTCCGACGAATTTACGTATGATGCCCGGAATGTGGCGGTTCCGGATGAAGATGAAGATTTCGTCGATGTGTTTCTCTTTGAATCGAAACGGGGGTATTGCGATTATTTCTCCACGGCTATGGTCGTCTTGCTCCGCTCCGTAGGCATCCCGGCCCGCTGGGTGAAAGGTTTCACGGCCGGAGAGTTGGTGAAAAAGCGAGGGGCCGATGACGGCGCAGCATGGGTGGCGGAAAATGGGACATACTATGAAGGGACCGTTTACAACCGTCATGCCCATTCTTGGGTGGAAGTGTATTTTGCCGGCATCGGTTGGTTGCCTTTCGAACCGACGAAAGGTTTTTCCTTGCCTCAAACCGTTACGGCGGAAGATGACCTTACACCGGCCAATGACGATCCAACGTCGCAGGACGAGGAAGAAAGCGCGGAGGAGGCCGGTGACGACACCGAAAGTACGCCGGAAACCGACTGGACAGCCTGGTTGGCACCGCTGGAAAACAGCAAGACCCGGGTTGGCTGGCTGGCGGTCGGGTTATCCGCGGCAGGAATTTTCTTCTTGGTCGGCTGGTTCTGCCGGGACTTGATTTGGTTTTGGTGGCGTTTGAACCGTTGGCGGAGAAAAACGGTCACAAAGGACGATTTTTTGCTGGCCTACGGGAAGTTGCTGGCCGCCATGGAACGGCAAGCGGAGCGGCGTCCGGCGGAGACATTGCGCGAATATGTAAGGCGCATGCAAATGGAGCCCGCGTTGTCGCCTTTGACCAACTTATACGAAACATTGCGCTTCGGTAATGCCGCCGCTTTCGGACAAGATGTTTCATGGGAAGAGCCGGTGCGTCGCTTGTACGCAGTGTACCGGCAAATATGGCGGCAGCGTTGGAAGATTGCAGGACGAAAAACCGTGCTTTCCCGAACGTTAAACAATTAGACGGCTGCTGATGTTCCGGTTTTTATTGACGAATTCCGTATTTGTTGGTAAAATCCGTTTGGATCGTTCGCCATTTTAAATGGTGTCCAACATTTCAACAAAGATCCGGGGGACCAACGCCTGGATCTTTTTCGTTCGGGAGGGATACGAGTGGAAAAATTTTTCCAGCTGCGCCAACACGGTACCAATGTGCGTACCGAGATGTTGGCGGGCTTGACCACGTTCATGACAATGGCGTACATTTTGGTGGTCAACCCGGCCATTCTCGGTCACGACGGGGGCATGGATTTGGGCGCAGTCTTTATGGCCACGGCCTTGTCCGCCGCGTTGGGCAGTCTTTTGATGGGACTGTTGGCCAACTATCCGGTGGCGTTGGCTCCGGGGATGGGATTAAACGCCTATTTCACGTATACCGTCGTACTCGGGATGGGCGTACCGTGGCAAACGGCCTTGGGCGCGGTTTTCATCTCCGGGATTATCTTCCTGCTCTTGACCGTCACGCGGGTGCGGGAGATGATCATCAACGCCATTCCCAGCGGCTTGAAACACGCCGTGGCGGGCGGGATTGGGCTGTTCATCGCCTTTGTCGGTTTGCAAAACGCCGGCATTATTGTCGACAACCAAGGGACGCTCATCGGTTTGACGACGAACTTGACCGACCCCAACGTATTGCTGACGTTTTTTGGAATTATCGTTACGACATTTTTTGTGGTGCGTCGCGTGCGGGGCGGGATTTTTCTCGCCATGGCGGTGACGGCCATCGTCGGTATGCTGACCAAAGTTGTGCCCGTTCCAAACGGAATTGTGGCGGCACCGCCGTCCATGGCGCCGACTTTTTTGCAAATGGACATTCTCGGCGCTTTGGAAATCGGTTTGTTCACCATCATTTTCGCGTTCTTGTTTGTCGACATGTTTGACACCGTGGGGACATTGGTCGGAGTGACCAACCAGGCGGGCCTGCTGAAGGACGGGAAACTCCCGCGGGCCGGCCGCGCGTTGAGCGCCGATGCGTTGGCCACCATTGGCGGCGCGGCAATGGGGACGTCCACGGTCACGTCTTACATCGAATCGTCCACCGGGGTTGCCGCCGGAGGCCGGACCGGGCTGACGGCGGTGACGGTGGCCGGGCTGTTTGTCTTGTCCATCTTTTTCTTCCCGCTGGTCGAAGCGGTGGCGGGCGCCGCGGCGGTGACATCGCCGGCCCTCATTGTCGTCGGGGTGATGATGGCGGCAAGCTTGAAAGAAATCGAGTGGAAAGATTTGGCAGAAGCCATTCCTGCCTTTTTGACATTGTTGTTGATGCCGCTGACGTACAGCATCGCCACCGGCATCGCTTTGGGATTCATCGCTTATCCGTTGGCCAAGTTGTTCGTCGGCAAAGGCCGTGAAGTGCATCCCATCATGTACGTTTTGGCCGTGCTCTTTGTACTCCGGTTTATCTTTTTGTAAACGCCGGCCTGTTTCAGCCTGTAGACTAGGCTCCTTCTGGAGCTGGTCTGCAGGCTTTTTTTGTTTTCCAACAGGAAACGGATACGACCGCCGTTTTTTTATAAGACTAACTCGACAGGAGGGAATGTCCTTGGATCGCAAATTGCGCGTAAAACCATGGTTACTGGCCATTGCTTCGCTGTTGCTGTTGTGGGCATGGATTTCCGTTTCCACCGGTGGGCCGGCCGTCGCCAGCGGAGCGCCGGCCATGCGGGAGGAGTATTCCGGGGCATGGCGGACGGCCATCCGCCAACTCGTCCGTACCCAGGAAGAAGCCCTTCGCAACGGGGATACGGCCGCTTATATGCAAACCATTGACCGAAGCGATCCTCATTATTGGCAAGAACAAAACCGATGGGCGGCCGATGCCGTCGCTTACATTCAGGGAAAAACGTACCGCCGCTTTGTCCGTCAATTTTTGTCCCGCCGCCCCGGACATGACGTCATCGCCTGCGTGGAACAGCTGGTGACCGATGGCCTGGAGACGTTTCGCGTCCGGCTGCCCATTCGCTTTCGAAGCACGCCAGATGGATGGAAAGATGCTGATCTGCCTTTTTTTCAAGTCACAGGCAACGGCGTACTGGCCAAGCTGACCCACCGGCGTTTGTTGTCGTTGGCGGAGGAGCTGCTGCAACGGGCCGGAGATGCCCGGCAGCGTCTGTCGGCGCTTTACGGTTGGCAGCCGCAGCGGCCACTGGTGTTGAAACTGTACGGTGACAAAGATTGGTTCAGGCAATCGGTGAAGTTGTCGTTGCCTGCTTGGGTCGCCGGATGGTACGAGGAGGGAGAATCCATCAAGTTGTTGGTGGACGACCGCAACATTTGGCGTGAGGATGGCCGGCGGTTTTACCATTCCGCCGTCATTCACGAGATGGTGCATCAAATGTTGGCCGAGTTGACCAACGACAACGCCGCTTATTGGTTGCACGAAGGTTTGGCGGAACATCTGGCGGCCCTTTTGGACGCCATTCCCGAAAACGACGCCCTTCCGCCGGTGGAACCGAACGCCCTGTGGAGTTGGGAGAAACTGGGGACCTCCCAATTGGAGCGGCTTCCTGCAAAGGCGGCGGAACAATATTATCGGCATGCCCGTCTGGTGGTCGCCTATTTATTGGATTGTTACGGCGAAGATGCGTTGCGGGCCGTCTTTGCCCGGTTGCGCCAATATCCTCGGGCACCGGGAAGCACGGCGGAAAAACAGGCGTTACTGCATCATCGAACGGTCCGGGCTCTGGAGGATGGTTTGCAGAAGTCCTTTGCGCAATTGTCCGCCGAGTGGCAAGCATGGGCCCGCGCTTTGTAGGCGGGTTCACTTTCGGAAGATGGAAGGTTGTGTTATATAATAAGTTTAATAATTCATGAAGACATATGGGTTCCGCATAGGCGCCGATTTGGAAATGCCGTACGGAAGAAATGGGGATGCAAAATGACGGTTTGGCTTGCAATCACATTGTTTTTGCTGGGGGCGGTGGCCGGCACCATCGGCAGCATTGTCGGATTGGGCGGCGGTGTGCTCATTGTTCCCGGCTTGTTGTTTTTAAGCGCCATCTTGCCCTCGCTGGGAGGCATTACGCCCCAGGTAGCGGTAGGGACCTCTCTGTTGATCGTCGTCTTTACGGCTTTGTCCTCCAGTCTGTCTTATTTGCGCCAAAACCGGGTCGACGTTCGCAGCGGCCTGTTGTTTTTTCTCGCCAGCGGTCCGGGATCCATCTTGGGCGCTTGGTTTAACCAATGGGTGGGTTCCGGGCGTTTTCAAACTTATTTCGGCCTGTTTCTCATTTTTCTCGCGTTGTTGTTGACGGCGCGGGAGCGGATGCGTCCCCGGCGCATCCGTTGGCATGTGGAGCGGACGTTTACCGATCCGATATCGGGGCGTCAATACCGTTACGGTTACAATTATTGGGTGGCTTTGGCCGTTTCCGCGGCGGCCGGGATGTTGGCCGGATTTTTCGGCATTGGCGGCGGAGCGCTCATGGTTCCAATGATGGTGCTGTTTTTCTCCTTTCCGCCCCAATTGGCCACGGCAACATCGATGTTTACCATTTTTTTGACCGGCATCATCGGCAGCATGACCCACCTCGTGTTGGGAAACATCGCTTGGTTGTTGGCACTGTTTCTCATTCCCGGCGCTTGGCTCGGAGGCCAATTGGGCAGCTGGATTGCCATGCGCCTGTCGGGCAAAGCGTTGATTTGGGCGACGCGGATGGCCATCGCCGCCGTCGGCATAAGTCTCGTTATTGAGGGGTTGGGTGCATGAGCGAATTGGTGTTGCACTTTTTACATACCAATGACATCCATAGCCGGTTTGACCAAATGCCTTTGATTGCCTATCAAGTGCATCGGCTGCGCCGCCAGTGGGAGTCGCGGGGAGAAGGGGTTATCGTCCTCGATTTGGGGGATCATATGGACCGGATGCACCCGCTGACAGAAGGGACCGAAGGGGCGGCGAACGTTGACATTCTCAAGACGACGGGCGTGGATCTGGTCACCATCGGCAACAATGAAGGATTGACATTTACAAAGGAACAACTGAACCGTCTGTACGAAGATGTGCCTTTTGCCGTCGTCTTGAGCAATTTTTTCGACCGGGATACGGGGCAGCCGCCGGCGTGGGCCCGGCCCTATGTATTGCGACAGTACAAAGGCGTCCGTCTCGGATTTCTCGGGGTGACGGCGGCGTTTCAAGCCTTTTACCAGTTGCTTGGCTGGGACGTCACATCGCCGGTGGAAGCCGTCGGCAAATGGATACAACAATTTGGCCGGGACGTGGACCAATGGATCGTGCTTTCGCATATAGGTATTCATGAAGACGTCCGCTTGGCGGAGGCGTTGCCGCCGGGCAGTCTCATTTTTGGGGCGCATACCCACAACTTGTTTCCTGAAGGCGCATGGCTCAGCGAATGTTTATTGGCGGAGGCGGGGAAATACGGGGAGTATCTTGGGCACGTGGAGGTTCGGTACAATGGTGCGACCCGGAAAGTTGTCGCGATGCGGGCGGAAATATTGCCGTTGAGATCGGATGCGCCGGCCCATCCCGAAACCCAAGCCGTCATCCAGCGCAGCCGCAAAGTGGCGGCGCAAGTTCTGGGTCGGCCGACGGTCTGGATCGATGAGCCGTTGGAAATCCGCTACGATGCGGAATCGGATTTGGGCAATTTGCTGGCCGACGGGTTGCGTCGGGTAGCCGGTGCTGAAATCGGATTGGTCAATTCGGGCCAGTTGTTGGATCACATTCAGGCGGGGCTGCTGAGCAAAGGGACGTTGCATCAAATATGTCCCTCTCCCATCAATCCATGCCGGGCGCGGTTGAAAGGCGAGACGTTGCTGAAAAGTTTGGAGCAGTCGTTGTTAAAGGAATACCAGGAGCGGACGGTCTTCGGATTTGGTTTTCGCGGCAAAGTATTGGGCAACCTCAGCAGTTCCGGTTTGAAGGTGTGTTACGACCCCGACGGACCTCCGGGAAACAAGCTGCGCCAAGTCTGGGTTGGCGATGAATTGCTGGACCCGCGCAAGTGGTATACCGTCGGCATGATCGACATGTTTACGTTCGGCGTGGGCTATCCTGAATTGAAAAATGGCCTTGATTTTACCTTTTTCTTGCCCGAATTTTTGCGGGACATTTTGGAAAAAGATTTGCAGGTGCCGGAATATGTCGCCGCGGCCCGCAGGCGGGATTGGGTACCGATACCGTAACGACGGGCGATGCATCATGATAGAAAGCGGGTGGGCGCGTGAAAATCGTCGACGAAATTTACGCCATGTACCGAAATGTTTTGCGCGGTGATGAAGACGATTGGCTCGCTTTGATCATGGGTTTGTTTTTGGAACATGATCGGGAAGATTTGCTGTCGATGATTGAAGACATGTCGAAGGAAGAGCTGCTGCAAATGGTTACGTTGTATGCGTACCAATTGTTGCGGTTGAAATTGGAGCGGGAAGGGACTGTCGAAAAAAGCGAGAAAGACGACACTTTTTGTCGACGCCTTCATTGAAAAATTGTCCAATTTGTGTTGACGCTACCCTGGTTCCGTGTTACAATGCATATGGTCAGCCAACAAGACCAACCCTGTGGGCCTATAGCTCAGCTGGTCAGAGCGCACGCCTGATAAGCGTGAGGTCGGTGGTTCAAGTCCACTTAGGCCCACCATTTTATTGAAAAAAACGATGTGCCTCATCAAAACCGTCGAGGCGGCTTGTTTGGCTGGTCATCCGATGCCACCGCCAGGTGGTTTATTTTTTGCCGACGGTTGCCAACGGACCGCCGGTTGTGTTAACGTTATTCTCGTTGACGTTGGATGTGTAAGCTGCAGGAACCAGATTCACTGAAAGGGTAAGGAACTCTTTGGACTAACTTTCCCCCGTGGTGAATGCGTAGGTCCTAGCGATTTTTTTCCAACAAAAAAACTTGCTAGGAAGGGGGCCGAAAGGTGGCATACTCAACCTTCGGAAGACACGTAGCAGTGGATACGTGGGGTGTCGACTTCGATCTGTTGAACGACGCGAAATTTTTGGAACAAAAATTGGTCGAAGCCGCCGAATTGGCAGGGGCTACCGTAGTATCGGTACAATCAAAACAGTTTGAACCGCAAGGTGCGACCGTACTCGTCCTCTTATCCGAAAGTCACATTTCGATTCACACGTATCCGGAAAAAGGTTTCGCGGCTTTGGATTGTTATACGTGTGGCGAAGTGGTCGATCCACAGGTGGCCGTTGACTACCTAGTATCCATTTTAAAGCCGAAGAAGTTCTACCCAAAAATGTTAATGCGCGGAACGGGTCCCATCCAAGTGACCAACCCGTTTGAAAATAAGGTGAAACTAGCCCGATGACGAAAAACAATCCCCCGTGTGAAAACACGGGGGTTTATTATTTTCCCGACATGGCCCACGCCATGTCACATAAATTTTCATAAAATGTAACATTTTACCTATTTATCGAAATAAACTATGATATAATAATGCTTACAATCAATCGACAAATACAGGAAACGGGCCGACATTCGCGCGAAAAGGGGGCATGGATATTGTCCTTGAAAAAGAAAGTGTTCGGATTGCTGCTCCTTTTTTTGATCGTCTCGACGGGAGTGATGCTCGGGTTATTCTTGCTGGAGAAACGGAACATCACCGGGCATGCGGTGGAGATTTATCGCACATTGAATGAGCGGACAATGGAACAGGTTGAGCAAGAACTGGAGCGCTTGGCCGAGCTCATCGCCCATCAAGTGGTCACCTTGGAAACAGAAATGGAGCGGACGATGTTAAATGCGGCCTACGCGCTGCAGGAGATGGACAAACATCGCCCGGTCAGCGTGGACGATTTGGAACAATTGCGGGACGTCACCGGAATGAATGATTTATACCTCACCGACAAAAACGGGATTTTTACGGTTACGACGGAGCGGGAAGCGGTGGGCATGAGTTTATTTGACATTTGGGACGGTTACCGCATGCTGCTCACCGGAGAAGCCGATGTTTTGCCCTCGACTTTGAAAATTAAAGTGGAGACGGGCGAAATTTTCAAGTTTATGGCCATCCCGCGGGCCGATGGAAAAGGGATCATTGAGTCGGCCGTGGCGGCCAACACCGTTGAAGAAGTGCTAAACCGCTTTTTTGAACTGAATTACGGATTACAGAGCTTGTATTTGTTCGACAATACGAAAATGACGCTGACGGAAAACAAGGCGGACGGGGCCGACTCATCGTTTCAAAAAGGACAGACGATCGACAACGAACACATTCAAGCGGTGTTTGAAGATGGCCGGCCAAAGATTTCCGTGCATCGGGATCAGGCGGAAATTTATGCGCCGGTTCGCTTTGGCGATGAAATTCGTTATGTCTTGTACGCTTCCATCGATGCCGCGCCTTATTTTGAATCGGTCAGTTTGACCATCCATTCACTGTCCGAATTTAACCAAGCTACGAGCCGTTCCGTTTACAAGATTGTATTGGGAAGTCTCGTAGTGACTATTGTCTTAATTTTGTTATTAATGCTTCTTCTTTCGAAAACGTTGCAGCCTTTGCGCAAGTTGGCCGACATCTTGCGGAAACTGGGGGAAGGTGACGGGAGCGACGCCGCGCGTTTACAGGTGAAAGACGCGGAACTGAAAGCCGTTGCGGAAGCGGTCAACGATGTGACAGCCCACTATAAAACCATATTGCAAAGCATTCAGGAGAACACAGTGGCCGTCGCCGATGCACAAAAGAAATACCAAAGGGAAATGGACGCCACATCCGGCATCTTGCGGGAAGTGACGAAAGCGGTGCAAGCGGCGGCGGAAAGCAATCAATTGCAAGCGGCGCAAGTGACGGAAGCGCAAAACATTGCCGACAAGACGATGGCCGTTCTAGAAGAGGTGTTGGAGCAGACGAGCGAATTGGAAATGTATGCGGAAACGACGAAACAGGTGACCGAATCGAGCGCCCAAGGCCTGTCTAAGATATCGAGCGCCATGGATGCCATTTATCGGGAAACGCAGCACAATCAGGAACGGGTGGATGTGTTGTTAAACAGTTCGGCGCAAATCGGCGACATCTTAAAAATGATCAAAAGCATCGCCGAACAAACCAACCTTTTGGCGCTGAACGCCACCATTGAGGCGGCACGGGCCGGAGAACATGGCAAAGGCTTTGCCGTTGTGGCGGACGAGATTCGGAAACTGGCGGAACAAACCGAACAGTCGACCCGGACCATCCATCAAATACTGCACCAATTGCAGAGCGAGATTGCCTCGACGAAAGCGAGCAACGATCAGCAAATGCGGGCGATCAAGGCGAGCATGGCGGAAACCGAGGAAGCGAAGGCGGCCATCGTCCGTCTAATCGAAGGGACGGAAAAGTCCGGCGAAAAAGTCAAACAGCTGGCCCATCGGGTCAGTATGCTCCAAACATCCACGGAAGAAGAAAATCGCATGTTCCGAAAGTTGTATGATCAAATTCAAGCCAATGCGGCCAACAGCGAGGAACTGTTGTCCATGATTGAAGACGTGCAATCGTCCCTGGAGCAGTTAATGGCGTTATTGGAAAGCCTGTCCTATTCGACACAGAAACTGGAAAACGCTTTTACGTGACATGCTGAAAAACGGACATGGAAACAATAAGCATGTCGCTCGTCGCCTTTTCTTTGCCGGTCTTTTACAAAAAGGGGGGTGACGAGCGCGCTAAAATGTGCCATAATATGAATGAGGATTCATTCAATTTTCCATCTTTATAAGAAAAACGATGGAGTAAAAGGAGGAGAAAGTGGATGCAGCGGACGATTCAAAAGGCTGCCGTCATCGGCGCCGGCGTCATGGGTGCGGCCATTGCGGCCCATCTGGCCAACGTCGGCATTCGGACGTTGTTGTTGGATGTCGTTCCGCAGTCATTGACGGAAGAAGAAGCGGCCCGGGGCCTTACGCTGGACGATGCAACGGTGCGCAACCGTTTTGCCATAAGGGGTTTGGAAAACGCGAAAAAGAACATGGCGTTTTATGATAACGATTCCAGTCGGTATATCACCGTCGGCAATACGACCGACGATTTGGCAAAACTGTCGGAAGTCGATTGGATCATCGAAGCGGTGGTGGAAAACCTCGATGTCAAGCGGCAACTGTTCGCCCAGGTGGAGGCGGTGTGGCGGCCGGGCACCATCGTCAGCACCAATACGTCGGGCGTTTCCATTCACCAAATGACGGAAGGGCGTTCCGACGAGTTTAAGCGCCATTTTATGGGGACCCACTTTTTCAACCCGCCGCGGTTCATGAAATTGCTGGAGATCATTCCCCATGAAAAGACCGACCCAGAACTTTTGCAGTTCATGATCCGCTTTGCGGAAGACGTGTTGGGCAAAGGGGTCGTGTTGGCCAAGGACACGCCCAATTTCATCGCCAACCGGATCGGCACCTATGGCATGATGGTCGTGCTGCACCTCATGTTGGAAAAAGGGTTCGGTCCGGAAGAAGTGGACGCCTTGACGGGTCCGGTTATGGGCCGGCCGAAAAGCGCCACGTTCCGCACGGTCGACCTGGTCGGCATCGATACTTTCGTCCACGTGGCGGAAAACGTGCGGAACAATGTGACCGATCCGGCGGAAAAGCAAATGTTCGAAGTGCCGGGCTTTATTAAGGAAATGGTGAAAAACGGCTGGATCGGCCGTAAGGCTGGGCAAGGCTTTTATAAAAAGGAAAAGACCGGACAAGGCACCGTTTACTTGGTGTTGGACGCGCCCAACTTGGCATACCGCGAACAACGGAAACTCAAGTCGGCATCGCTGGAGGCGGCCAAGGCGGCCCCGGGCTTGAAGCAACGTTTGCAAACATTGCTGGGCGGCAAAGACGAAGCGTCCCGCTTTGCCTGGGAGATCATGAAAAGGGTGTGGCTGTACACCGCCGGCAAGTTGCCGGAGATTGCCGACAACATCGTCGCCGTGGACAACGCCATGAAATGGGGTTTCAACTGGGACTTGGGGCCCTTTGAAGCGTGGGACGCTGCGGGTCTGGTGCCGACGGTAGAGCGGATGAAGGCCGAAGGCGAGGCGATACCGGCCTGGATTGAGGCGATGCTGGCCGCCGGCAAGACGTCGTTTTACGAAACGGACGAAACAGGCCAATTTTACACGGCCCTGGACGGAGGCCGTCATCCCATGCCGGTTCAGCCGAAGCGCATTTCCATCCGTGCGGCGAAAAAACAAAACCGTACCATCCTTTCAAACAACGGCGCCAGCCTCATTGACATCGGCGACGACGTGGCGCTCTTGGAGTTTCATTCGCCCAACAACGCCATCGGCGTGGACATCATCGAAATGATGAACGCCTCCTTCGACGAAGTGGAGAAAAACTGGCGGGGATTGGTCATCGCCAACGAAGGGACGAATTTTTGCGTCGGCGCCAACCTGATGCTCATGTGGATGGAAGCGGAGGACGAAAACTGGGATTTAATCGAGCGCATCGTCAAACAGTTCCAAGATGTCAACATGCGGATGAAATATTTGCCCCGTCCGGTGGTGGCCGCGCCCCATGGCCAAACCCTCGGGGGCGGCGTGGAAGTGTGTTTCCCGGCCGCTTTGGTGCAAGCAGCCGCCGAGACGTACATGGGGCTGGTGGAAGTGGGCGTCGGCCTCATCCCCGGCGGCGGCGGGACGAAGGAGCTGCTGTTGCGCAATTTGGCCACCGTGCCCAGCGGCGCCAACGTCGATTTGCAACCGCTGGTCAACCGCACTTTTGAGACCATCGCCTTGGCGAAGGTGGCCACCAGCGCCGCCGACGCGAAGAAGTTGGGGTATTTGCGGCCCCAAGACCGGATCAGCATCAACCGGGATCACCACGTCTACGACGCCAAACAGGCGGTGTTGGAGTTGGATGCCAAAGGGTATCGCCCGCCGGTGCCGCAAAAAGTGCGGGTCGTGGGCGAACCGGGGGCGGCGGTCATGAAGCTGGCGGCCTACACCATGCGGCAAGGCGGGTATATCAGTGATCACGATTTGAAAATCGCCGGCAAACTGGCGGAAGTGTTGGCGGGCGGCAAGGTGCCGGCCGGCACGGAAGTGACGGAGCAATATTTGCTCGATCTGGAGCGGGAAGCGTTCTTGAGCTTGATCGGCGAGCCGAAAACGCAAGCGCGGATGCAGCACATGCTCGTCAAGGGCAAACCGTTGCGCAATTGACGACGGATCAGGAGTGGAGAGAAGTTCGGAAGGAGGACGAAACATGAGAGAAGCCGTCATCGTATCCGGAGCACGAACCGCCGTGGGCAAGGCGCCCCGGGGAACGCTTCGGCATACCCGTCCGGAAGAATTGGGCGCCATTGTCGTCAAAGAGGCGATCAACCGGGCGGCGGGACTGGCGCCGGAAGAAGTGGAAGACGTCATCATCGGATGTGCCATGCCGGAAGGGGAACAGGGCATGAATTTGGGGCGCATCGTCGCCATGCGGGCCGGTTTGCCGACGTCGGTGGGCGGCATGACCGTCAACCGGTTTTGTTCATCCGGTTTGCAGACCATCGCCTTGGCGGCCCAACAAATCATGACCGGCATGGCGGACGTCATCGTCGCCGGCGGCGTGGAAAGCATGAGCATGGTGCCTATGACTGGAAACAAGTTGTCGCCGGATCCGTATTTGGTGGAGCACATGCCGCAAATATATATGTCCATGGGGCACACGGCGGAAGAAGTGGCCCGGCGGTATAACATCACCCGCGAAATGCAGGACGAATTCGCCGTGCGGAGCCACAGGCTGGCCCACCAAGCCATCCGGGAAGGGAAATTCAAAGACGAAATCGTCCCCGTGACAGTCGTGGAGCGGATGTTTGACGAAAGTAGCGGCAAGGTTGTCGAGCGTACCCGCACCTTTGACACCGACGAAGGAGTGCGGCCGGAGACGAACATGGAGGCGCTGGCCAAGCTGCGTCCGGCTTTCCGCGCGGGCGGCACCGTCACGGCCGGCAATTCCTCGCAGACGAGCGACGGCGCGGCGGCCGTGGTCGTCATGTCGGCGGAGAAGGCCGAACAGCTCGGCCTCAAACCCTTGGCCATTTTCCGCTCCTTCGCCGTGGGCGGCGTGGAGCCGGAAGTGATGGGCATCGGGCCGGTGGTGGCCATTCCAAAAGCGTTGAAACTGGCCGGCATTACTTTGGATCAAGTGGATTTGTTTGAAATCAACGAAGCCTTTGCCGCCCAGTCGGTGGCGGTCGTGCGGGAATTGGACTTGGATTTGAACAAAGTCAACGTCAACGGCGGCGCCATTGCCCTTGGCCATCCGCTGGGCTGCACCGGCGCCAAGCTGACGGTGCAGATGCTCTACGAAATGCCCCGCCGGGGCGGCAAGTACGGCGTCGTGTCCATGTGCATCGGCGGCGGCATGGGTGCGGCGGGCGTGTTCGAGTTTTTGGCGTAACATTTTGGCGTGACAAATCATGAATAAAGGAGGACCATGCATGAGCACGAAAGAAAAAGTGAAAGGCGCCAGTTTCCTGCTGGGCGACATTGCTCCGGAACAAGTGTTTACGCCGGAAGACATGACCGAAGAACAAAAAATGATCGGCCAGTCGGTGCTGGAATTCGTGGAAAAAGAAATCGAACCGGTGCGCGAGAAGCTGGAAAGCCTCGACTACGATTTGTCCGTCCGGCTGATGCGCAAAGCAGGAGAGATGGGTTTTCTCGGCGCGGAAGTGCCGGAACAGTACGGAGGTCTTGAACTGGACAAGATCAGCGCCACGGTCATCAGTGAAAACATGGTTCGCAGCGGCTCCTTCGCTTTGACCCACGGCGCCCATATCGGCATCGGCACATTGCCCATCGCACTGTTCGGCACGCCGGAGCAAAAACAAAAATATTTGCCGAAACTGGTGACCGGCGAGTGGATTGCCGCCTACGCCTTGACCGAACCCGGTTCCGGTTCCGACGCCCTGGGCGCCAAGACGTCGGCGGTATTGTCGGAGGACGGCAAATATTACATCCTCAACGGGACGAAACAGTTTATTACCAACGGCGGTTTTGCCGACGTCTTTACGGTTTACGCCAAAGTCGACGGCGAGAAGTTCACCGCATTTATCGTGGAGCGCAATTTCCCCGGCGTGAGCATCGGTCCGGAAGAAAAGAAAATGGGGATCAAAGGTTCCTCCACCTGTCCCGTCATATTGGAAGACGTCAAAGTTCCGGTGGAAAACGTCTTGGGCGAAGTGGGCCGAGGTCATGTCATTGCTTTCAACATTCTCAATATCGGCCGTTTCAAACTGGGCGTCGGCGCCGTCGGCACGACCAAGTGGGCGATCGAACTTTCGGCCAAGTACGCCAATGAGCGGAAACAGTTCAAAGTGCCCATCAGCAGCTTTGGCCTCATCCAACAAAAGCTGGCCGACATGAACATCGCCGCCTATGTCAACGAAGCGACCGTTTACCGCACCGCCGGCCTCATCGACGAAGCGCTGGCGGGATTGGATCCGAACGCGCCGGACATCGGCGTGGTGACGGGGAAACGCATCGAGGAATACGCCATCGAATGTTCCATCAACAAAGTGTTCGGTTCGGAAATGATGGACGAAGTCGTCGACCACGCGGTGCAAATTCACGGCGGTTACGGCTATATCCAGGAGTACAAAGTGGAGCAAATGTACCGCGACTCCCGGATTAACCGCATTTTCGAAGGGACCAACGAAATCAACCGGCTGCTCATTCCCGGCACGTTGGTGAAAAAAGCCATGCGCGGCGACTTGCCGCTGCTGGCGGCGGTGCAAAACTTGCAAAAAGAACTGATCAGTTTTATCCCGGCACCGGCGGAAGGCTTGTTGGGGGCGGAGAAGGCGCTCATCGACGCGGCGAAGAAAATCGTCCTCATGGTGGCCGGTCTGGGCGTGCAGAAGTATCAAATGGCCTTGGAAAAAGAACAAGAGCTTCTGGCCAACGTCGCCGATCTCATCATTGCCATTTATGCCATGGAGTCGGCCTATTTGCGGACGATGAAGGCGGTCGCCCGCGACGGGCAAGAGGCGCATCAAAACAAAATCGACATGACGCAAGTGTATGTGCATGAAACGTTCGACCGGGTGGAGCAAATCGCCCGCGCTTCCTTGGCGGCCATCAGCGAAGGGGATGAGCTCCTGACGCAACTTTCCATCTTGAAGCGGCTCTGCCGGCGGACGCCCGTCAACACCGTCGCCCTGAAACGGGCCATCGCCCGCCGGGTCATCGAAGCGGAAAAATACGTCAGCTGACCTCAGCTTACCGCCGGCATGAATGGTCTGCGCTGATTGAGCAAAGAAAAAGGAGTTGTCCTGCCATGACGGGACAACTCCTTTCTTATGACTTTCTTTACGTCCGCACCTTTCCCCGGGCCCGGCGGTTCAGCAGATGGCCGGAGGGCAGGGGCTGTTGGCGCCCAGGCGCCATGTTCGCGTTGCCGGTTTTCGTCGGATGAATGAGCCAGAAAGCCAGCAGCGCCGCCAAGGCGATGAGAGCGGCCACCGATGCCAGCATGACGGTGCGGGAGATGTCCATGAGCCAACTGAAGACCGGGGGTCCTGCGGCGACGCCCAAAAAGCGGACGCTGCCGTAAATGGACGTGATCATGCCCCGTTCCGCTTTGCGGACGGCGCCGGTGATGAAACTGTTCAGACAAGGCAAGACGGCGCCGGTGCCGACGGCGCCGGCGGTGATGAGGGCGATGAAGAAAAAGCGGTTTTCCGCGACGATCGCCGTCGCGAGACTTGCCGCCAGCAAGATGAGGTCCGATGAGCCTTTTCATCAGACGGCCTTTTTTCTTGATGACGGCTCCGGTGATGTAGGCGGTCAGGACCATGCCCAACAACGGGATGGCCAACACGCCTCCTTTGATCACGCCGTCCAAGCGGTATTTTGTTTCCAGCCAATCGGACAAGTAAAACAATACGCCGAAGAGGACGAACAGACAAGAGGAACCGGCGAAAAAGGCGCCGGCCAGCCAGCGGCCTTCGCGGCGAAAGATGGTTGCCAACGAGCGGACGTATTCCCGAACGGTTGAAGGCCGTTCTTTTGCCTCGGGTTCCCGGACCAGCCGCCAGATCATGAAAGCCGACAAGGCGCATAATACAGGGAAGGCGAAAAAGGGCGCCCACCAGGCGATGAGGCCAAGCAAGGAACCGGCGATGGGACTGATGACTTTACCCATCCCGTTGGCGGATTCGGCGAGACCTAAGGCTTTGCTCTGGGCTCCTCCTTTGAACAAGTCGCCCAACAACGCCATGGCGATGGGGGCCGTCCCGGCGGCCCCCAGTCCTTGTACGGTCCGACCGACAATGATCCAGAGGTACGGGTCCTTGAACGAGACGGCGGCTATTCCGGCCAACAACCCGCCGCCGCCGTACAAGAGTATGGCGGGAATGATGACCGCTTTGCGATTGAAGCGATCCGAAAGAAATCCGGCCAGTGGAATAATGAGGCCGGCCGACAACGAAAAAAGGGTGATGGTCAAACTGACCTGAAACGGCGAGATGTTGAGGGCCGCCTTCATCTGCGGCAAAACGGGGATGAGCATGGAATTGCCGAGAACCATGATGAGCGGGACGGTTGTCAAGGCGAGCAAATCTTTTGTTTTCCTGTCACTTGTTTTGCTGTGAGTGGGTTGAGCCACGACCAAGCACCTTTTTTCTTAAAATTTTTCCATGACGGCGGAAGAATATGCGCCATTGTATCGTGATGTTTTGAACGTTTTTCCGGTTGCCGGTACAATGGCGGTAAGGGCATGCGGCCTGGAGGGAGAAAGGAGAGATGGACGTGAAAATTGTCAGCCGACCGCTGGGCATGTGGCAGACGAACTTTTACGTTTTGGCCAACGAAGAAACGAAGGAAGCCGTCGTCATCGACCCGGGCTACGGCGAAGAAGAGATTGTCCGATTGATTCAACCGTATCAAGTGAAAGCCATTTTGCTGACCCACGCCCATTTGGACCATATCGGGGGGGTGGCGAAAACGAAAGAACTCACCGGAGCCCCCATCTACATTCATGAATCGGTGCAAGATTGGCTGACCAATCCGGCGTTGAACATGTCGCTGGGTTACGGCCAACCGATCGACGGTCCGGCGGCCGACGAGCTGTTGCAGGACGGACGGCGGCTCCAGTTGGCCGGATTTGACATCGAAGTGCGGCACACGCCGGGGCATACGCCGGGGTGCGTTTCTTTCGTCTTGGATGGAGTGGTGTTTGCCGGCGACACGTTGTTTCAAGGTTCCATCGGCCGCACCGATTTTCCGGGCGGGGACTTCGAGCAGTTGGCCAGTTCCATCCGGGAAAAACTGTATACGTTGCCCGATGATACCATTGTGTATCCCGGTCACGGCCCCGCTACGACCATCGGCGTGGAAAAGCGGTACAATCCGTTTGTGCGGGCTTAACCGGCCGCACTATTTTTTGACCTGCTCTGCTCGGCTCTGATCGTATAATCGGAACGTCGATTACCTATCCTAACGCATATTGGGATAAGAAACCCTTTTCCGTTAGGAGGTGCCATGTTGCAGCTCGAGGCGCATCAACGCAGCCTTTTGGCGTTCTTTGCCGAGCGGCGGCAGGCGGAGCAGGCCGCGCAAGAATTGCGAGACAACGGCTTTGCCACGGTGCAGGTCGACCAAGTGGAGGCCGGTTCCGGCGAAGCGGCGGACCGGATAAACAACCCCATCACCGGCGACGTGCCCGGATTGGCCAACATGGTGCTCGGGACGGACTTGGCCGGGCGGGATGAGGCGGTGTTGCTGGCCGCGGATCCGAACGTCAGCGGCATGGCCGACGGCAGCCGGCGGGAGACGGAGCCAGGACGCCGCGTGCTGGTTACCGTTGTCGCCGAGGAGAAAGAAATCCCCCGCGCAAAAGCCATTATCAACAAACACGGGGGCTTGTTTTAGCGCTTCCTTCCCCATGGGGAAGGAAGTTTATATTTTTTCATAAATACTGGTACAATATGGTTATATATGTATAGATGAAATGGGAGCAGGAGGACATTGCCGGGTGAACGAGCAGCTTCTCGTCTTTGTTGTGTTAGCGGTTACAACCGGATTGCTCATTTGGGGACGCATCCGTTCCGATTTAGTGGCCGTCGGTATGCTGTTGGTGCTCATGCTGACGGGCGTTTTGACGCCGGCAGAGGCGTTGAGCGGGTTTTCCAACTCCGTCGTGATCATGATGATCGGCTTGTTTGTGGTCGGGGCGGGCATTTTCCGCACCGGATTGGCGGCGATGGCCGGCCGCCAGCTTTTGCGTTGGACGGGAACGGGCGAGACGCGGTTGCTGTTTATCGTCATGTTGGCCACCACCGCGCTGGGAATTTTTTTGAGCAATACGGGTACCGTGGCGGTGTTGCTGCCGGTGGTGGTCAGCATGGCCATGGCGGTCGGCATCAGTCCGGCCCGGCTGTTGATGCCCATGGCCTTTGCCAGTAGCTTCGGCGGGACGATGACCCTCATCGGGACGCCGCCCAACTTGGTCATCAGTGAGACGTTGGCCGAATTTGGCTTTCCGGAACTGTCGTTGTTTTCTTTTACCCCGATTGGCATTGTCGTCGTCTTGTCCGGTTTTTTGTTTATGCTCCTTTTCGGAAAACGGCTGTTGCCGCGGTCGGCGCCGGAACAAAACGGCGGCAACGAAGGACGGCGGCCGCAAGAACTGGCGTTGGATTACAAGCTGGCGGGCAGGCTGTACCGGGCGGAAGTGACGGAACGCTCGCCGTTGGTGGACCGTCCCCTGGCCGCTCAAGTGATACCCGCCGCTTACGACGTCACGGTATTGGAAATTCGGCGGAAATCGTCCAGCAAAAACCCGTTTTTTAAAACCCTCAGCCACGAATGGGCGGGACCGGAAACGGTCATTCAAAAAAACGACATCCTGTACTTGCAAGGTTCTTATGAACAAGTCAAGCGGCTGGCCGGCGAATTGCACTTGCGTCTGTTGGATCATTTGGTGGCGGAGCAAGTCAGCACCTTCAATTTGGAAAAACTGGTCTCGTCCGACATCGGGATCGCCGAAGTGCTCCTGACGCCCAACTCGTCCCTCATCAACCGGCGCATCAAAGAATGCCAATTCCGGGAAAAGTACCGGTTGAACATACTAGGAATATACCGCAAGGGCACGTACATATTGACTAACTTGAAAGACCAGCCCATCCGTTTTGGGGACGCCCTCTTGGTGCAAGGGACTTGGCAAGACATCGCCCGTCTGGCGAAAGAGGCGACGGATGTGGTGGTGGTCGGGCAGCCGCTGGAAGAGGCGGAACAGTTGCCCTTGGACAAAAAAGCTCCGTTGGCCGCCGGCATTTTGTTGTTCATGCTGGTGATGTTGACGTTGGAAATCGTTCCGGCGGTGGTTGCCGTCATGATGGCGGCGGCGCTCATGGTGCTGATGGGATGTTTGCGCAGCATGGAGGAAGCGTATCGGAGCATCAGTTGGGAAAGCATTGTTCTCATCGGCGGCATGATCCCGTTGTCGACGGCGTTGGAGAAAACCGGCGCGGCCCAGGCCGTGTCGGAGGCGATGATCGCCTTCCTGGGCCAATGGGGGCCCATGGCGCTGTTGGCCGGTATTTATTTGCTCGTCTCGCTGTTGACTTTGTTTATCAGCAACACGGCTTCGGCTGTCCTGTTTGCCCCCATCGCTGCCACGACGGCGCTGAGTTTAGAGCTCAGCCCGTACCCGTTTTTGTTTGCTGTCGCCATTGCCGCCAGTATGGCTTTCGCCACGCCGGTGGCCACGCCGACCAATATGCTGGTGGTGCCGGCCGGCGGCTACCGTTTCGTCGATTTCGTCAAAGTCGGCTTGCCGTTGCAATTGTTCGTCGGCGTGACGGTCGTGCTCGCATTGCCAATGATTTTTCCGTTTTAACGCCGTTTCTAGGAAAAAGATTTGACGCAACAATATTGTTATTTGGGTATTAGTTTTGTATAATTGGAATGACAACTGAAACGTTCCTTCCATGGTGCCGGTTTGACGCAAGTCAAACGGCTGAAAAGGGAAGTCCGGTGAAAATCCGGCGCGGTCCCGCCACTGTGACAAGGAGTGACATCGCCTTGTGCCCCACTGTTTTCCGCGGTGCAGGAAAATGGGAAGGGCGCGATGTCGCGTTCGTACTTGGAGCCAGGAGACCTGCCATGGGAGCGGGAGTTGGCAACCGTACTCACGAGGATGAGGAGGTGCTGTCGACGATGAATAGGCTCAGGAGCCATGGCGCGTCGGCGCGTCCGGCATCGTTTCCGTAAAGGTGGCATCTTTCCGTGGGACGGAAGGATGCCTTTCTTGTTTGGCGGAATGCGATGAGGGTATTGTTGTGCTATAATGCGGACAACGGCCGGCGGGATGATTGTTGGCCGCAGATGTTTTCGTCCCGTTGGCGGCAAGCGTTTGGGCACGTAAGTCGGGAGGAGGGGCCGGGATGGAGCTGCAAGGATACATCCAAGGGCTTTGTCACGAATGGCAGGATACGGTGCGTTATTTTTTACAAGTTGACGAGCGCCGCCTGCTGTTGAACGACTGTCTTGACCGGCGGCTTTCTCTTTCCTTCCTGCACGAAAAAGCTTGCGTCCACTGCGGCCGCAAGGTGCAGAAGACGTACAACAACGGTTATTGTTACCCGTGTTTTCGCGATTTGGCGGAAAACGATTTGTGCATCGTCAAACCGCACCAGTGCCATTACCATCTCGGCACGTGCCGCGACGAAGCTTGGGCGAGACAACATTGCCTCATCCCGCACATCGTTTATTTGGCTTTGAGCAGCGTTGTCAAGGTGGGTGTGACGCGGAAAGGCAATTCCTTGAAACGTTGGGTCGATCAAGGGGCGATTCGAGCCATTCCGCTCGCCGAATTGCCGACGCGGAAATTGGCCGGAGAGCTGGAGGCCTACTTGAGCCGGTACTTGCCTGACAAGACCAATTGGCGAAAGATGCTGGCCGGCGATGTGGCGGACGCCGATTTGCTGGCGGTGCGGGAACAAGTTGTGGCGTGGGTGCCGGAGACGTTTCGGCCGTATTTGTTGGACGAGGTCGAAGTGGTGGAAATCATGTATCCGATGTTGGAGGAAGCGAAGAAACTTCAATCGTTGCAACTGGACAAAGAGCCGCACATTTCCGGCCGCCTCATCGGCATCAAAGGCCAATACCTCGTTTTCGAACACGGCGTGTTTCACGTGAAGAAACATGCCGGCTACAAAGTGGCGTTGGAAATTTAACAATTGCATATTCGCTTGCAAATAGGTCACCTATAGATACAGGTGTGAAAAGGGAAGTCCGGTGAAAATCCGGCGCGGTCCCGCCACTGTGAATGGGAGAAGCCAACATACCACTGTTTGCCCAGGCAAACGGGAAGGGTTGGGCCTTCGATGACCATGAGCCAGGAGACCTGCCTATTTGCTGCTGCACCTCCTTCGCGGAAAAGGGAAGGCGGCAGACTTGTATTTCAATACCGGTCTGTGGCCTTGGCGGCGACAGTCCGGAAGAACGATTGCCCCTGCTTCTTTTCGGGAAGCAGGTTTTTTTATGAATTTTTCAAAGGGAGTTGTGGATAGGTGCGCAAGATTCTTCAGATGTCGAGTATCGTTGTCCTGTTTTTCCTTTTGTTGCTTTCCGCTTGCGGGCAAAATGCAGGGGAATCGCAATTGCCAACGGAACAGCGGGCGGAAGAAAATGACGCGGGCCAGCCGGGTTTCCCTCTGGCGTTGTCCGACGCCAGCGGCGTCGAACACCGGTTGGAAGAAAGGCCGCAGCGGCTCGTCTCGGTGGCGCCGTCGATTACGGAAAATGTGTTTGCCTTGCAGGCCGGCGACAGGCTCGTGGGCGTGTCGGACTGGGACAATTACCCGGCGGAAGTGGCGCAAATCGAGCGAATTGGCGGTTTGGAGCCGAATTTGGAGAAGATCTTGTCCTTGGAGCCGGACCTGGTGTTGGCGCAATTGTCGGTGAACGACAACTCCATCCAAGCGCTGCGGGATGCCGGGTTAAATGTGTTGGTGTTGCCATCGGTCAAAACTTTTGAAGATGCTTACGAAGTGTTGCGCATGCTCGGCCAAGCCCTCGGCGCGCAAGAGCAGGCGGAGGCGGTCATCCGGGAAATGGAGGCGAAAAAGGCGGAAATTA
>Ga0181858_1000186_pt1 | contig 26189 bp, 19 predicted proteins | sample NewIslPassag4_SG_FD_130749 | JGI IMG/M metagenome (GOLD analysis project Ga0181858, IMG submission 130749) | Feedstock adapted compost microbial communities from Newby Island compost facility, Milpitas, CA, USA - Passage 4_SG | ecosystem: Engineered > Solid waste > Feedstock > Composting ...
CCCGCCAGGAGTCGAACCTGGAACCTTCTGATCCGTAGTCAGATGCTCTATCCAATTGAGCTACGGGTGCGCCCTGAATGCACGGCACCATACGCAGGAACCACGCTTCCCGCAAGTCCCAACTGGGGGCGGGATGAACCCCCGGTTTACCACCGGGAACGGCGCCCCGACTGTTCGGTCGGAGCCCGAGCTTGAGCACTTCGGGCCCTGTCACGGGATGCGTCTCCGCCGGAACAGACCCGGTTCCGCCGGCCTCGCGGGGGAATCGCTTGCTGATCGGGTTGCCGTTTCTATACTGCCCTTGGGAAACGGAACATCACGGGCATTTATGAAGAAATCACCCTTGCGCGTAGCGGTCACCGGCGCGGCCGGTCAAATCGGGTATTCGTTGGTCTTCCGGATCGCGGCCGGAGAGATGTTCGGTCCGGATCAGCCAGTCATTCTGCATTTGATCGAGATCGAACCGGCCCTTCCGGCGCTACAGGGCGTGGTGATGGAGCTGGAGGATTGCGCATTCCCGCTGCTGCAGGGAGTGGTGCCGACGGCGGACCTCGACGAGGGCTTCCGTGACGTAAACTGGGCCTTGTTGGTGGGCAGTGTTCCCCGCAAGGCCGGCATGGAGCGCAAGGACCTGCTGGGCGTCAACGGCAAGATCTTCGTCGGACAGGGGCAGGCGCTGGCACGCCGGGCGGCATCGGACGTGCGCGTCTTGGTGGTGGGCAACCCCTGCAACACCAACTGCCTGATCTGCATGCATCACGCCCCCGCGATCCCGCGCGACCGGTTTTTTGCGATGACGCGGCTGGACGAAAACCGCGCCAAGGCACAGTTGGCCAAAAAGGCCGGCGAACATGTCAGCGCGGTCACCCACATGGCCGTTTGGGGCAATCACAGTCCCACGATGTTCCCGGACTTTTTCAATGCGCGCATTCACGGGCGCCCCGTCCCCGAGGTCATCAGCCACCGCGAGTGGCTGGAAAAGGACTTTCTCACCACGGTCCAGCAACGGGGTGCAGCGGTCATCAAGGCCCGCGGCGCCTCCAGCGCCGCCAGCGCCGCCAACGCGGTGATCGACACGGTGCGGTCGCTCATCCAACCGACGCCCGGAGACGACTGGCATAGCGTGGCGGTCTGCAGCGACGGCAGCTACGGGATCGAACCCGGCCTGATCTGTTCCTTCCCGATCCGCTCCGATGGCCGGTCCTGGCACATCGTCCAAGGGCTGCCCTTGAACGACTTCAGCCGAGCCAAGATCCAGGCGAGTGTGGACGAACTGAAGGAGGAGCGGGCCATGGTGAGCGAATTGTTGACCCGCTCATCCTGAGGGTTCCCGAGACCCTTTGGAAGGGCGCGACCCTGCTTGGCAAACGCAGGGGAACGAACTTGTCCGGGCTCCCTTGCGGGCTGGCCTCGGGAGGTCTTGGTTCCGCTCACGGCCCAATCCGTGGCGGGGCGACGCCCAATGGGGCGGCCGGTCCGCCGGGACTTTACTTGAGTCGGGCAGGCCCTTCGGAACCGGGTGGGGAGGCAGCCGCAGAATCGCCGGGCACCCTGCCCGGCGGCTTCAACGACAGTTGCAAATCTTGGGCGACAGCCCGGCACAGACTCACCAGGGTCTCCTCAGCCCACGAAAGGTTTTTACCCTGGAGATGAAGAATCCCCCATTCCCGTGTCAGTTCTCGGCGACCCAGCGGCAGGGCGACCAGGGAGCCCTCGGCCAGTTCTTTCTGTGCCACCCACGGGGCCACGACCGTGATGCCGAGGTCCAGTTTCACCAATTCCTTGGCCGCCTCCATGCTGCCCAGCTCCACCACCGAAGCGAGCACGATGCCCTCCCGCTGGAAATACTCCTCCACCAGGCGGAACGTCACGCTGCTCTTGCTGTAAAGGATGAAGGGTTGAGTGGAGATCTCTGAGCGGTTCACCTGACCCCGCTGCGCCCAAGGATGCCGCGGGCTGACAACGAAAACCAACGCATCGCGGAACAACGGCCTGAATGTCACGCCCGCGGACGCGTGCGGGCGCAGGGCCAGAGCCAGGTCGATCCGCTGTTCCAACAGTGCGGCCACGGCGGAGGGCGTGTCGCCCGACTCGACCGTGAGGCTGTACTCGGGAAACTTTCGCCGGAACTCTCGCAGTGCACGGGGCAGCAGATACTGGCAGGCGGTGAGGCTCGCCATGAGGCGCAGCCGGCCCCGGCCCCACTGGTTGAGCTGCCGGAGGGCCTCTGTGGCGGCCGACATTTCGGCCAGGATCCGGTGTGCATGAGTGAGGAGCTGCTCGCCCGCGACCGTCAGCGCCATTCTTCTGCCCACTCTGTCCAAAAGCCGACACCCCAGATGTTCCTCCAGGGCCTTCACCGAGTGGCTCACCGCCGACTGCATCACGTGCAGCTCCCGCGCCGCCTGCGTAAAGCTACGGCAACGCGCAAGGGTCACAAACACCCGCAACTGCCAACTGTCGAGTATCTCCATCGTGCGTCCAGCGTGCCGCTCTGGACACGTGGACAATTGGCAGGGAGCAGGAAGCGCACCAAGTGAACCCCTTTGGCACAAAGATGGCTCCCTACAGCGCCGGTCCCGGCCGCCGGCAGGATTGACACAGGTCAATGCGGCCGCCGGACCATTCGGCTACGGCTGGTGGAGACTTCGCTCCGCCGAGGAGCGGGTCCCATCCTGACGCGTTCCATCAATGAGTGCGATCATGAAAAGAACGGATCGAACCATGCAACAAAGGAACCCGCGACCAGGCCGCCGAGGTTGGGTATCCGCCTGCATCCTTCCGCTGGCCATTGCCGCCTCCGCCGGAGCGTCCGACAGCAGCCAGGCGTTCTTCGACGAGGCCCTTCCGTCGGCTTTTCGAGAAGGAAAATTCTCCCTCAACGCCCGGGCCCGTTACGAATTCGTGAACCAGGACAACCTGCCGCTCGATTCCCATGCGGGAACCATCCGGACGCGATTCGGCTTCACGACCGCGCCGTTTCACGGTTTCCAAGGCATGCTGGAGGCAGAAAACATCCTGGCGGTGGACGACGACTCCTACAACGCCGCAGGTGCCAACGGACAGCCGCAGCGCCCGGTGGTGGCCGACCCGGAGACCACGGAAATCAACCAGGCGTGGCTGGCCTGGACGTGGACAAACCGGCTGACGCTCAAAGCCGGCCGGCAACGGATCGTTTTCGACAACCATCGTTTCATCGGGGACGTCGGATGGCGGCAGAACATGCAGACCTACGATGCCGTGGGTTTGACCTGGAAACCGTGCCGGGATGTGGTGCTGGACTACGCCTACCTGTGGGAAGTGCGCCGCGTCTTCGGCAACGTCAGCGGGTTGCCACCAGTCAACCGAAACTTTGACTCCGATTCGCACCTGGTTCATCTCTCTTGGGCGCCGCACCGCGCCGTGCGCCTGACCGCCTACACGTACCTGCTCGACCTCGAAAACGCGGCCGGTGCCCAGGCCTCCTGCGCCACCTACGGTCTGGCGTGGTCCGGCACGCAACCCATCAGCGGCGACTTCCTCCTCGACTATCGCCTGGAAGGCGCCTGGCAGACCGACTACGCCGACAGCCCGCTGAATTACAGCGCGCCCTACTTCTCCATCGAGCTGACGGGCCGGTACCGGCGATGGACCCTGGGGGCGGCCTGGGAGACGCTGGGCAGCGACAATGGCGCGCCGGTCCGCACGCCCCTGGCCACGCTGCACGGGTGGAACGGCTGGGCCGACGTGTTCCTCAACACGCCTGCAGCCGGACTGCGCGATCTACAGGGATTCGTCCAGGTCGCGCTGCCGGGTGAGGTCCCGGTCCGTCTCGTCTATCACAAGTTCGACGCCGAGGACGGTGGCGCCGATTACGGCCAGGAGTTGGACCTGCTGGCCTCCAAGCGCTTCGGCCGGCACTGGACCCTGTTGGCCAAGTACGCCTGGTACGACGGAGCCGACCGGCCCTACGACTTCACCATCCACAAGGTCTGGGCCCAGGTGGAATTCGATTTCTGAAGGGCCGCGGCGGGGCCACGCACCCTTCGAGCCCGGCCGGGGCAAACGCCCGGTCCGCACACCGAGCCTCCCGGGGGCCGCTTCTCCTGCCACGCCGCCCGAGGCCGGACGGACGACCGATCCACGACAAAGGAAGCGCCCGGGCGACCGCCAAGCCGCCCGGGCGCGTGCATCCTCAGGGAAGGAGTCTGCCAGGAAATCAGTCGAAGGCGTGCCCGGCACAGCACAGGACGTTGCGAACCTTGTGCCGGACCAGCTCCTTGACCATGGCACGGGCCGGGCCGAGGTATTTGCGGGGATCGATCTCGGACGGCTTCTCCCACAGCGCTTTGCGGATCCCGGCGGTCAGGGCCAGGCGCAGGTCGGTGTCAATGTTCACCTTCGCGCACCCCAACCGGCGGGCGACCTCGATGTCCGCCTCCGGCACGCCCCGGGCATCCTGCAGTTTGCCGCCGTACTTGTTGATTTCGTCCACCAGATACTGCGGCACGCTGGAGGCCCCGTGCAACACCAGCGGATAATCGCCCAGCCCCGCATCCATCAACGCCTTCTTGATGGCCTTCAGCCGCTCCAGGTCCAGCCGCTGGTCGCCCTTGAATTTGTAGGCCCCATGGCTGTTGCCGATCGCCACCGCCAGTGAATCGCACCCGGTCAGCTTGACGAATTTCACCGCCTCGTCCGGGTCCGTGTAATGGCCGCTCTTGGAGTAGCCGCCGCCTTCCTCGCCCTCGTCGAACTGGACACCGACCAGGTGGCCCAGCTCCGCCTCGACCACGCAGTTGTGTTTGTGGGCGTACTCGACCACCTTGCGGGTGATCTCCACGTTCTTGTCGAAGGGCTCGTACGAGGCGTCAATCATCACGCTGGTGAACCCCTCGTCAATGCACTGCTTGCACAGTTCGAACGAATCGCCGTGATCCAGATGCACGGCAATGGGGATGTTCGAAAGGCTCACCGCCGCCTCGATCAGCTTTTTCAGGTACACCGGATTGGCATACTGCCGGGCACCCTTGGAGATCTGCAGAATCAGCGGCGCCTTCCCCTCCTCGCAGGCCTCCACAATCGCCTGCACCAGTTCCATGTTGTTGACGTTGAAAGCGCCAATGGCGTACTTCCCCTTCAAAGCCTTGGCGAACAGTTCGCGTGTCGTCGTCAGTGGCATACGAATCCCTTCTCGATCTTCAACATTCCCTTCCGGTCCCGGAGCCGGAACCACGTCCGACTCCGGCACCGTTTCCCGCGAATCATACCCCACCCCCACCCGGCTGGGGAACAAAAAACACGGTCCCCCCCCTCCGCTCCTCATGAGGTCCGATCACCCCCGAATGTCGCATGATAAAGACTTTTTGCTGGAACAGCCCGGCCGACCCGGCTAATCTGAGACCCGGTAGCAGGGACGCGGAGCTGGCGTATGGATATCGTATTCAATTGCCCCAACTGTGATCAGGAACTCGAGGTGGACAGCTCGGCAGCCGGTGCCCAATTGAATTGCCCCGCCTGCCAGGCCCTCATCACCGTGCCCGAACCGGAAAGCCCTCTGCCCAAGGAGGAAAGCCCGGCCGAGGTCAAGCCCAGCATCATCAACCCCATCGCCGCCTCGGCCGCCGCCAAACAGGAACTCCACCTCAAAGTCCCCGTGCGTGAAGGCCCCGGCGAGGTCCTCATCCAAAAACCCAAGCCCCCCCTGGAAGCCGCCGCCAAGGGCGACAAGAAAATCCGCATCAAAACCATCCGTCACACCGACTGCATCGAGGTCGGACACGACCGTTTCGACGAGATGGTCACCCAGTTCCTCCAGAAGGTCGGTGAAGACAACATCATCAGCATCCCCCCGCTTACCTACACCCATCTGGACATCGGCACCCAAAAGTTGCTGACCGATTACGCCGTCATGATCGTGTACCGCGGCTGATCCGGGGCGTTGGCACCTTTCGCACCGCCGGATTTTTGCGGCCAACCGGCGAAGGGCTCCCTTGACAGATCCACCGGTCGGCATACTGTTCTTTTGAACAGTTGTTCATATGAACAGTTCCACCGAGCTGACCCCGCGACAGCGGGAAATTCTGGAATACCTGGCCACCGTCCAACAGGAACGGGGGGTGCCTCCCACGCTGCGCGAAATCGCCGCCCGATTCGGGTTCCGCAGCATGAACGCCGCCGCCGCCCATGTGCGCGCCCTCCGTCGCAAAGGTTGGGTGGAGGCCGATCCTCACCGGGCCCGCACCCTTCGGCTGGTCCGGCCCGGTCAGGTCCGAAAACCACTGGTCCACGTCCCCCTCTACGGGTCCATCCCCGCCGGTTTCGCCGAGGACCGCACCCAGGAAGCCCGGGGATGCATCTCGGTGGACATCGAGACGTTGGGATTGGATCTGCGCCCCACCCCCCGCCTGTTTGCCCTGGAAGTGCGGGGGGACTCCATGATCGGCCGCCACATCCTGGAGGGGGACATTGTCATTCTGGAACACGGTCGCACACCGCGTCCCGGCGACGTGGTGGCGGCCCTCATTGACAACGAAAGCACGCTCAAAACGTTCGTCATGGTCCGCGGCAAACCCTGTTTGCGCGCGGAAAACCCCAAATACCCGGACCTCATTCCGGCCCGGGAACTGGTGATTCAAGGGGTCATGATCGCCCTGATCCGCAAGGTCAAATAGAAACCCGCCGGGTGGCCCGGCTCACCGGTCCCGGCCAGATCGAGAGCATCCCCGCCTTGGGTTCGCTTTCTTCCTGCGGTGCAGTTGATCCCGGTCCGGGCCGCAAAAAGCGGAACCGACGGCATGGAACGGTGGATCGTCCATTTGGATGCCGACGCGTTCTTCGCCTCGGTCGAACAAGCGGCTGACATCCGGCTGCGGGGTCGGCCGGTGGCCGTGGGCGGCCAACGCCGGGGCGTGATTGCCAGCGCCTCCTACGAGGCCCGGCACCACGGCATCTACACGCCCATGCCCACCTCGCTGGCCCGGCGCTTGTGTCCCTCTCTCATCGTGCTGCCGGGCGACTTCGAAAAGTACGAGCGTTTCTCGCAATGGATGTTCTCCTACGCCTACGACTTCACACCGGAGGTGGAACAAACCTCGATCGACGAGGGTTACCTGGACGTCACCGCCCATCGGGGACGTCCGGCGGTGGAAATCGCGGATCGTTTGCGCTGCATCATTCGCGAAACGCTCAAACTCACCGTCAGCGAAGGCATCGGCACCAGCAAACTGGTCAGCCAAATCGCCGCCAAACTGCACAAGCCGGCCGCCTTCCACGCGGTCCCGCCCGGCCGGGAAACGGCCTTCCTCCATCCCCTGCCCGTCCATTGGTTGCCCGGGGTGGGACCGCAAACAGCCGCCCGACTGCGCGCGGCCGGTTTGCGGCTCATCCGCGACGTGGCCCTCACCCCGCCGGACCGGCTCGCCTGGCTGGTGGGATCCGCCGCCTTCGATCTGCACCGCTTCGCCCGCGGCCTGGACGATCGCCCCCTGATCCCCCGCGCCCTGCCCCAGCAAAGCTACCAGCAACAGCACACCTTCGAACCGGATTGCACCGACGACACCCACGCCCGCGCCATCCTGCGGCACATGGCCGATGCCCTCTTCGCACGCGTCCGCTCCGAAGGCCGCAGCGTGCGCACCCTCACCCTGAAGGTCACCTACGCCGACATGGACGAAGACCGCGCCTCGGAAAGTCTGGAAGAACCCACTGCCCTGGAGACCGATGTCTACAGCCGACTCGATGCACTCCTGCAACGGGCATGGCGCCGGCGGGTGGCCCTCCGGCGGGTCACCTTGAAACTCTCCCAAATCTACGACGGAATCTGGAGCGCGCCCCTGCCCCTGACGCCGGAGACCCAACAACAGGCCGCACGGGCCCGACTGGCCCGGGCCGTGGACGAACTCCGCCAACGCCTCGGCCGGACCGCGCTGATGCGGGGACACGACCTGAACCTGCGTGCCCAGCCCGAACCCCGGGAACCGCGGGCCCCTTCGAACATCTCCTTCACCACCTGTTCTCCGGCGGATGCCCGGATCCTCCGCGCCTCCGCGCCGGCCCATTCAGCCGGGCCTTCCCGAACCGTCATACCCCGCGTGGCGGGACCCCTTCTTCTCCCCCGCCGACCGGCCGCCCCTTACGTACCGTTGCGGGTTCGGAGCTGTTATTCCTTTCTGGACGCCACCCTCACACCCGCCGCCGTGGTGGCCCTGGCCCAACGATACGAATGCCCGGCCGTGGCCCTGGTGGACCTGGGCAACCTGCACGCCGCCGTGGCCTTCACCGAGGCGGCCCAACAAGCCGGCATCCAACCCATCCTGGGCGCCGAACTCCAGGTGGAAGGTGCACCCCTCATCCTGTATGTGGAATCGGCCCGGGGGGATACCAACCTCTGCCGATTGCTCTCCGAAAACGGGTCCGAACCCGAACCTCCCTCCCGCCCGGGAGGGCTTCCCTGCACGGGCTACACCGGAAACGAACTCCCCGCCGACGAGAGCGCCGGACACACCGTTGCCGCCCGCCAACGACGGATCCGAACTCGCAAGGAACTGGAGGGATTCACGGAAGGGTTGATCGCCGTGGCTGCCGATCCCCGCTGGGCCGACCTGTTCCCCGGCCGATTCTATCTGGCGGCCGCCGGTCCCGCCCGAACCACCATCCCGGACGGGAAACCCCGCCTCCTGTGCCCGCCCGCCCACTACGCCACACCGGAAGAACAGGAACTGCATCTCATCCTCCAAGCCATCCGAACGCGAACCCTCCTCCGGCAGCCGCATCCGGAAAAACACTTCGGACGCCGCTGGCACTTTCGTTCCCCGGCCGAAATGGAACTCCTGGGCCGCGGCCACGCCCACTGGCGGGCATTGGGCCGGGAAATCGCCGAACGTTGTCGGTTTGTCCTGCCCCGCGGCCGTCCCCAGTTCCCGGCCTACGTTCCTCCCGACGGCACCCCGCCCGGCACCTTCCTGCGGCGACTGGTGGAGGCGGGTCTGGAACGGCGGTACGGCCGGCGCGGCGCCCGCACCCCGGACGGCCGGCATGTGACCGAAGGCGAACTGCGGGCGCGTGTGGAAGAGGAACTCCGGGTCATCGCCGCCGTGGGGTATGAGGAATATTTCCTGGTGGTGTGGGACCTTCTGGAACGTTGCCGCGCCCGGGGCATCGAATGGATCACCCGCGGCAGCGCGGCCGATTCCCTCGTCTGCTACTGCCTCGGCATCCGTAACGTCTGTCCCATCCGGTTCGGACTTTACTTCCGCCGGTTCCTCAACCTCGAACGCATGCAAATGCACAAGCTGCCCGACATAGACGTGGACTTTCCCCACGATCGCAAGGACGAGGTGGTGACGGAGCTGCTGAGCCGATACGGACCCCGCCACGCCGCCGTGGGGGGCGGGTTTTCCACGTTCCGGGCCCGGGCAGCCGTGGCAGAAGTGGCCAAGGTCCTGGGCGTGGCCGAGGAAACCGTCCGCCGGTTCACCGAACGGCTTCCATGGACCCTCTCGCCGGGCGAGGCGGCCGCCGAGGCCGCTTCCGATCCCCACGCGCCAAGCCCTCCTGCACCATTGGAAGAACGGCTTCGTTCCCTGCCTGAGTGCCGGGACCTGCCGTTGACAGAGGAACCCTGGCGCACCGCGATCCGATGGGGCGCGCGTCTGGAAGGACTGCCCCGCCATCCCAAGATGCACCCCTGCGGCGTGGTCCTCTCCCGCCAGTCCATGGAAGAACTCACCCCCACGTTTCGCTCCGCCAAAGGCTGGCCCACGACGCACCTCGACATGGACGGCGTGGAAGCCTTGGGACTAGTGAAACTGGACCTCCTGGCCCAGGCCGGCCTTTCCGTCATGCGCGACGTCAAACAGGACCTGGCCGCCCGTGGGTTGGAAGTGGACCTCGAGCGGTTTACCATCCGCCGACGTCCCTTCTCCGCCCGGACCGCCGCTGCTGCCGACCGGCACGTTTCCGTCTCTGAAGCCTCCTTCGACGATCCCCGGGTCTGGGCCATGATCGCCGGCGGCGGGGCACGAGCCGTTCACCACATCGAATCCCCCGCCATGACCTCCCTCTGTCGCATGAGCCAGGTTCGGGACATCGAGGGATTGATCGCCCTGGTCAGCGTCATCCGCCCCGGTGCCGCCAACGAACAAAACAAACTGCGCTTCACCCGCCGTTACCAGGGTTTCGAGCCGATCGCCTATCCGCATCCGATCTTGGCCGAGTGCCTGGGCGACGCCTGGGGCCTGGTCATCTACGAGGAGCACGTCCTGTTGATCTGCGAACGGTTCGCCGGACTGTCCCCCGGCCGGGCCGACCAGTTGCGGCGCGCACTGGGCCGCGGCCAGATGACCGTGGTGGACACCATCGGCCGCGAGTTCTGCGCCGCCGCCCGTGCCCGTGGACACCCGGAAGAACTCGTCGCTGCGGTCTGGTCCATGGTCCGCGGCTTTGCCGGGTACTCTTTCTGCAAGGCCCACAGCACCGCCTACGCCGTGGAAGCCTACCAGTCCGCCTGGTTGAAATGCCATTTCCCGGCCGAGTTCATGGCCGCCGTGTTGACCCACGGCAAGGGGTTCTATGACCCCTTGGTTTACGTCCTCGAATGTCATCGCCTGGGAATCCCGTTGCTCCCGCCGGACGTCAACAAGCCCGGACCACGCTTCGAAGTGGAACGTCATCCACGGCCCGCCATCCGGGTGCCCCTCACCCGGTTGAAAGGGTTGACCGACGAAACCCGCGAGCGACTCCTGGCCGAGCGCGGCCGCGGCCCCTTCCTTTCCATGGCGGATTTCTACCAACGGGTGCGGCCACTGCCGGAGGAACTGGAGGCCATGATCCGGGTAGGCGCTTTCGATGGCTGGGCCCTCCCACGCACCGCCCAGTTCTGGGAAGCCCGACGGCTGCTCCGGCATCGGCCGGATCCCGCCCGCCCCCGCCAGGGCTGGCTGTTCCCGGAACTGGCACCCGAGTACACCGCCGCTTCCGGCGTCCCCGCCAGCGTGACACTGCCCCGGCACCAGCCCACTCTCCAGGAACGCCTGGCGGATGAACTCGAGCTGCTCGGTTTCCCCGTCAGCGCTCATCCGCTGGCGTTGTCCCCCGACGTGGCCTGGGAAACGTACTGCCCGGTCGCCTGCTTGGGCGAACACACCGGTCGCCAGGTCACCACCTGCGGACTGGTGGTCGAACAACGCGTCCATCATCAACTCACAGGCGAACCGATGAAATTTCTCACCCTGGCCGACTGGACCGGGATGGTGGAACCCGAACTGTTCGCCCACACCTACCGCACCTACGGTCCCGCCACCATACGATACCCGGTGCTGGAGGTCACCGGCAGGGTGGAACCGTTCGAAAACGGTTGCGGGTTCCCCCTCCGGGTCGAACGGGCCGGACCGCCCCGCCGCCGGGGCTCATCCCAACCTTCCCGCCCGACCGCATCCCCCGCCACACCCGGCGCACGGACCGCCCCGTGAGTCCACTCCGCCCGTCACCCCGACCACGCCCCGTCACGCCCACACCAGCCGCAACCATTGCCCCAGCAACACCAGAATCACCCCCGGACAAAACCACCGCAAAAAGAAGCCCCACAGGGCCACCCGCCACCGGCCCCACCGCCCCCGAACGAACGCCGAACAACCCTCCGCAGCCTCCGCCGCCGCCGGCTCCACCGACCAGCGCCATCCTGTGAACAGGCTCAACAACAGCGAGATCAGCAACAACAAACCCGTCCCGAACACCTGGTCCAGAATGTCCATCACCCCCGTCTGCCCCGCCAGATGCACCTCCGAAAAGATCCGCGCCCCGCCGACCGACAGTGCCGACGGAATCCCCAGCACGAACGCGGCCCCGCCCACGCCCCAGGCCGCACGCGCCCGCGACACCCCTTTCTCCTGCACCAGCCAAGCCACCGGCACCTCCAACATGGCGATCGTGGAGGTCAAAGCCGCCACCACCAGCAGCAAGAAGAACACGGGCCCGATCAACCCGCCGCCCGGCATCCGCTCGAACACATCCGGCAGGGTTTGAAACGTCAACGAGGGCCCGCCCGCCGGGTCCCGCCCCAGCGCAAACACCGCGGGAAAGATCATCAAGCCGGCCACCAACGCCACCAAAGTGTCCAGCCCCGCCACCCACAAGCTTGCCTGCGGCAGCGGATGGGGTCGGTCCAGATACGAAGCGTACGTGATCAGCAGGCCCCAGCCCACTCCCAGCGAGAACAGCGCCTGCCCCGCTGCTTTCAACAGGACATCCGCATGCAGCTTGCTGAAATCCGGCTGCAGATAGTATTTAACCCCCGCAGCTGCTCCGGGCAGGGGGAGACTCCGGATCAGCACCAGCACCATCAACACCCACAGCAACGGCATCAACCGCCGGGACCATCGTTCGATCCCGGCCGCCACACCGGCCTGAACGATGGCCACCGTGCAGGCCAGAAACGCCGCGAACGAAGCCAGCACCGGCCCTGGCGAGGCGGCGAAAACGGCGAAGTCCAACCGCACACCCAGGGCCCCAGCCACGGCGTACGCCAGCGCCCATCCCGCCACCACCGAGTAATAACTCAGCACCACAAAACAACAGGTGATGCAGAGAAAACCGACCCACGGCCAGGCCGTTCCCGGGGCCAGCACGCGCAAGCTGCCCACCACGTCCCGTCCGCCGCGCCGGCCCAGCACCAACTCGTTCAACATCAGCGGCAGCCCGACCAACACCACCGCCGCCAGATAAACCAGCACAAAAGCCGCCCCACCGTTCTCGCCCGTCAAATAGGGGAAGCGCCAGATGTTGCCCAAGCCGATGGCCGAGCCCGCCGCCGCCAGAACGAATCCCCAGCGCGACCGCCAATGTTCATCGGGCTGCCGTGTCTGCATGCCCCTTTCCCTTACGGAAACCGGCCCCTTCTTCCAAGCCGATTGCGCCCCGGCTGCCCCGACGGCTCGACCCCGTTCCAAGACAGACGCATCCACACCCAGCGCCCTGACCCCGTGAATCACCACCCTGATCCACAGGCCTGATCCACTGCCGCCAGGCCATCAGTCAGGCGCCGGCGGCATCCTCTTCAGTTCTCCCCTCCCGCCGACGATGCAAGCCGCTCCTCATGGCCGCTGCATGAACCTGGATGACCTCCGATGGCCGGGCCGAGCTCTATCGTTGGCCCGCGAAGAGGGTCCGGTTCCTTACAGAAGCCGGATCGGTGGCGCGGTTCCGTTACCCGGTCGCGCTAGCACGGCGCCCAAGTTACCAGCCGGCTTGCCGGGAAGGCCGGGTGTGAATCTCCGCATGGCCGCCGCTTGAAACGCCGCGGCCCGGTTGTCGCCCCGCCGCACAGGGAACTGCGCGTGGGCCCACCGGGCCGCACTCCCGCCCTGTTCAGCCGGCCTCAGGGTGTGGCCAGTCGGAAATAGAGCGATCCGCTCCCGATCGCGTGTGTGTACGGGCTCATGGCGGCCGGGACGTTGGTCCAAGGCCCGGTCACCGCCGGTGCCGCCTGCAGGACAAACCGCGGATCGTCCCAGCTCAAGACCAGGTTGTTGCCGTCCCGACCGAACAGAAGCGGGATCGGCTGTGCCACTGCGCTCTGCAGCACTTCCACCGCAAAGTCCAGGAACTGGAAGTCAAATGCAGTGGTCTCCAGCGAGTTGGGTCGGATGGCAAATGCATCGAACCGGTGGTAGGCGTAAACCGAGTCGCGCCCCGTCACGCTCCATGTGTTCTGGCCATCGGTGATGGTCACCGTGACCTCCACCTCGTTCAACCCCACGCGCGTGACCATGAACTCCAGCGTGTAGTTCACCAGGTCCTGAAACGCCGGTTGCCCGGCCGCCTCCTCGGGTCCCGTGGCCAGCGTCACTGGATAATCCCCCGTGGACCCCATCAGGTTGCCGCTGCCCAGACCGGTTCGCACCCGCAGGTTGATCGGGCTGGTTCCGAAGGTCTGCGCGTAGTCAATGATGGCCATGTACCCCCGGACGTTCTGGCCGTTGCCGGCGCTGCCCGATCCGAAGTTGTCGCCGGTGACCCGCTGGCCACCGTCGGCGTAATCGAACAGGCCCACGCGCAGGTTCCCGCCCGTGGGCACGATCTGGGAACTGTTCCAGCGCCAGGTAACCTTGATGGCCTTGCCCACATCCAGATGCACGGGCAGGTTCGTCTCGGTGTCGTCCGTGAAATAACCGATCCACAATCGTGAACTACCCGAGGCCGGCTGGCCATAAAGGAAACCGTCCAGGAAATAAAGGGAGCCCGAACTGGAAGCGAACCAGACCGAGTTCGAGATTCCCACCGGGCCGGTCGTCCGGTCGCCATCGGCCCAGTTGTCGTACAGCACCAGCCCGACCGGCGTCGGGACCGGTGGTTGAACCGTGACCGTGGCCACGGACGAGGGGACCGACGTGTTGGCGCAGCCCACCGTCACGATGCACCGGAACTGAATCCCGTCATCCGCCAGGTGCAGATTCGGCGTGGTGTAGACCGGGGTTGTCATGCCGGAACCTTCTGTGGCGTTGGCCCACGTCTGACCGCCGTCCCGGCTGACCTGCCACTGGTAGGTGGGAGCGGTCCCCTCGGCCGTGAGGGTCAGAGTGGTGTTGATCCCTGCGGTGATGACCACATTTGTCGGTTGCTCCGTGATCACCGGTGGCGAGCACTGCAACGGGGAGGGTGTCACCTCCGCCCAGGTGGTGGCCACCCGCAACTCGTCGAACGACGCGTTCGCGCCCGAGGCGACATAAAACCTGCCCGGGCCCGTGTTGCTCGGGTCTTCGCTCCCATCGGTGGCGGTGGCATGGGGCGGCGGCACACTCTCTTCGGGCGCGCCCAGCGTGCTGGGGTCGGGATTCACCCACAGATCCACAATGTCGTCCCCATTGGCGATGATCTGGTGCCGGATCACCACGAACACCGTCGTTTCCACGGGAATCAGGGCCGAGGCCCAGGCAACGGTCCCGTTGGTCTTGGCCACGCCGATCTGGCATTGGTTTCCTACTGAACGCGCATAGGCACGGACCGTGTAGGCACTGCCGCTGTTCTGACGGTTGATCTGCACGATGGGTTCGCCGGCGGGATCCACATCCGCCGCGTTGGGAAACTGGTACAGGAACGAATAGTAAACATTGGTCGTGACATTGGCAGGAAAGGTGCCTGCAGCCGGAGCGAAAAGGTTCCGCGTGACGATCCCAGAGTTGGCGGAAACATCCGCCTTGTCCCCTGCCGACGGGACCAACCCGAGTGCCGTACCATCCAAGCTGCCGCTGCCTGCGGTGACCGTCACCTCGGCACTGGAACCGGCCCAACCCTCGGTCTCACCCACCGCACCGAGGTTCCCGCTCTGGAAACCGCCCATTTGACTGGTGCGCATCAGGACGGCCGACGCGGGCAGGCTCAAACCAAGCCAACCCGCCAACGCCCAGACAAGCCCGCGCGGGTACAGAGAACCCGGCCGGCAGCTGTTTACATGGTGCCTTTCGTTCGAGACGTCACGTGAGTGGTTCATAGGAAACGACAGGTTCGGTGACTGACATACGGGCCTTGTTGCGGTCCCTGCAATCAGAACCGCCGCCGGTGCCCCGCCGGCGGAAATCCGTCTTTCCAGACCCGGCTCAAGGTTTCCACAACGACATCAGCCGGCGGAAGTTGAAAGCGTCGCTGCCGAGATTCTGCCAGATGGCCGGGTCGAACGCCTCGGGATTGGCCCGGGCGGTCTGGAACCGGACATGCCCGTCACCAAACAGGGCGTTGATCCCTGCCACACCGCTCTGGTCCTTGTGCGCCGCCGCGTTGATGTTGTGAAGCAGATCGGTGGACATGCTCTTGGTGGGATCCATCTGGGGCATCTTCATCCGCGCGACGTTCCTGGTTTGGGGGTCGTAAACCAGTGCGGGCAGGTACACCCCGCGGGCAGCCAACTCCAGCGTCCGGGACTGCGGATAGTAGTTGTAACCGCACCGGACATTGTCGTCGCCCGAATCCCTGGGCGTCGAAGGCCATGGAAAATCGCGGGAATAGTACTCGTACGTCCACGTCTCGCTGACCTTCGAGCCGCTCGGGCAGTAGAAGACCTTGGCGTCCGGCACCACCTTGGAGAAGAACAAGCTGCCTAGGGCATAGGGGCCGCGGCTCAGATTGGGCGTGCCCGGGACCACCCGGCAGGCCTCGTACGTCTGCCACGGATTCTGGCCCTGGGGCCAGTTGCACTGCGGCAGCACATCATCATTGTCGCCGGCGTACATGTGGACGCCCATGCCGATCTGCCGTTGATTGTTGTTGCAGGCAATCCGCTGCGCGCGGTCCTTGGCCTTGGCCAAGGCCGGCAACAGCATCCCCGCCAGAATGGCAATGATGGCAATCACCACCAGAAGTTCGATCAATGTGAAGGCCGGACGGGAAGCCCGCCGGATCGGCAGTTTCCCGGTCACCTTGCGCACAGGATTCACTCGCATCATGACACTGGTTCGTCTGAGGGTTTGTCTGTCTGATATCACGTTACGCGGAAACCCGACCCCCGCCACCCCGATTTTCTGCACCGCTGCTTGAAAATTTTGCCAACCCGGGTTCGGCAGATCCCCCCTTGCCGAACGGATTTCGACCCTCCGGCACCGGTCCCGAGCCATCGCCAGGGGGGTCATGGCCTGATCTGGGCAAGGCGGCGAGGCGGCCTTTGGAGGCTTGCATCCCGCGGTCACCGTCACCCATCCTCGTTCCGGTTGAACGCCTGCCGGGCCCGGTCCGCGGATCGCGCCCGCATTTCTGTTCGAACGACCAGAGAGGAGAACCCATGGGATTGCTGGACGGAAAAATCGGAGTGGTCTTTGGAGTGGCGAACAAGCGGTCGATCGCCTGGGCCATCGCCCAGGCGTGGGCCCGCGAGGGCGCCAAACTGGCCTTTACCTACCAGGGCGAACGCTTGAAAGAAAATGTCGCCGAGCTGGTCGGCACGTTTGGGGCCGACACGTTGCTCATGCCCTGCGACGTGACCCGGGACGAGGAGATCCAGGCCGTTTTCTCCCAGCTCCAGCAGCGTTACGGCCGGTTGCACCTTCTCCTGCATTCGGTGGCCTACGCGCCGCGCGAGGCCCTGGAAGGCTCGTTCCTGGACACCAGCCGTGAGGCCTTTCGGGTGGCGTTGGATGTCAGCGCCTACTCGCTGGTGGCACTGGCGCGTGCCGCTGCCCCCTTGATGACCGAGGGCGGCAGCATCCTCACCCTCTCCTACTACGGCGCCGAAAAGGTCGTGCCCCATTACAACGTCATGGGTGTGGCGAAGGCGGCGTTGGAAGCCTCGGTCCGGTACCTGGCGTACGACCTGGGACCCAGGCGGATTCGCGTCAACGCCATCAGCGCGGGCCCCGTCAACACGCTGGCCGCCCGGGGCATCAGCGGTTTTCTCGAGATGCTCAAGCACTACGAGGCCAGGAGCCCGCTCCGGCGCAATGTCCAGCCCGAAGAGCTGGGTGCCACCGGTCTCTTCTTGGCCAGCGATGGCGCCGGCGCCATCACCGGGCAGGTCATCTACGTGGATTGCGGCTACCAGATCATGGGGATGTGAGCCCCCACCACAAGGCCCCCGGCACTTGGGCCGGAGGGGCTTGCGCCGATCCGGCCTGCACCGGACAGCGCGACACTGCGGCGCGGGCAATGAGCCTGCCGAGCCGCCGGAGGCTCACGGCAGACCCTGCTGCACAAAGAGTCCGTACGCAGCCACCAAGATCCAACCCATCCAGCGCGGCAAACGACCCAAGCCGTACACGAACCCCAAGTGCAGCAGCGCCGCCCCGCAAATCGCCGCCATGGCGGGGGTGAAGAACGCAGGGACCTCCAGCGGCCGGACACACGCGTACAACCCCACGCACAAGGGTATGCAAATGTGTCCATCGCCCACCTGCGAGGAGTACACCACCTCCGGCCGCCCGCGAAACCCGTAGTACAGGGCCAGCACGGCGTTCGGTGTGACCAGCAGCCAGCCGCTCAGCCAGCCCAGGTACCGGGCGCTGAACAGCCCCTCCGCCCGCTGCAGCACCCAGTCCACCAACCACTGGATGCTCACGTAGCTCAGCCACGCACCCAAAGCCAGCGCCGCCAAGTCGAACAAAAGGATCCAACCCAGCAACCGCCCCTCCTGACGCCGGTTTTCTTGAAGCACCTCGACCACGTGCCAGCCCTGCCACACCAGAAAAAGCGCCACCAACCATGCACCTTCCCCGGCGCGAATCCATCCATCCCGCCCCTGCATCCAAAGCACCAGCGTGAAAGCGAGGGCCGCCAGCAGGGTCAGTAGCACGCCTTGGCGTTCCCGCTGCCGTTGCGCCGCTGAAGGTTCCTCCCGCGAATCCGCAACAGCCCCGCCTCCGGCCAGTGACAAATTCCAGAAAATGGCAGGCAGGCCCACCAGCAGGGTCAGGTTCGTCATGTTGTTGACGAATGCGTTGGTCAGCACTTCCCCGCCGGGCCCGCCCTCCCGGAGCAGCACGAACACGAAAATCAGGTTGCCCAGGCCGGAACAGTAAGGCATGACCAGCGCACCCAGCACCGTACCCTCGAAGCCGCGGGCCGACAGCGCCTCCAATCGCCACAACAGCAGGAACGAGCCCAAGGCGAACAACCCCAGATAAACCCAAGGCGCAACCACGCCCCACGTACCGGCCTGTGCCGCCACACCCTCCATCTTCTGATCCCTCCCGCTCGGTCGTGCCCTCTCCCGCCCTGCCCGTCGCGGTCCCGCCGACTCAACCCGGCCACAGCAACACGATCAACTGCGCCAGTACGATCCGCAAGATCATGGTCAGTGGGTAAACCGTCGAGTATGCCACCGCCGGTGCTTCCGATCTGCAAAACGACTGGGCAAAAGCCAGTGCCGGTGGATCGGTCATGCTGCCTGCCATCAAACCGCAGATGCTCAGGTAGTTCATCCGGCGCACCCGCCGCAGCCACGTCCCCACCGCCAACAGCGGCAGCGAGGTCACCACCGCGCCAGCCGCCATCCACAGCCATCCTTCCATCCCCCGAAGCGATTCCTCGAAATGCTCGCCTGCACGCAGACCCACGCACGCCAGAAACAGCACAATCCCCAGTTCGCGCAGCAGCAGATTGGCGTTTACCGGCATGTACCACACCAGCGGACCCAGCTTGCCCACGCGACTCAGCACGATCGCCACCAACAGCGGCCCGCCGGCCAGCCCCAACCGGACCGGCGCAGGCATCGAACCCAGCCGCAGCGACAGGCTGCCAGCCAGGATCCCCAGTGCGATACCGACGAAAATGGGAACCAACCTCGTGTGGTTCAGCTCCTCCACGGCGTTGCCCAGCAACTGCGCCGCGCGCGCCAGGTCCTCGCGGGTGCCCACCAGCCGGAGCATGTCGCCGTACTGCAACCGCAGATCCGCCGTCACCGGCACTTCCACGTCCGCACGGGTCAACCGCGTCACCGTCACCCCGAACCGGTGGTTCAGGGCCAGTTGGCGCAGGGATTTACCCACGCATTCCCGGTTGGTCACCACGACGCGCGCATACGTGATCGGCCCTTCCACCCGGGTCAAATCCTCCTCACTCGCCCGTCCCACGATCATCCGGAACTGCTGGACCGCCTTCGGTCGGCCCACCACCACCATCACATCGCCCACATTCAACACCGTGTCGGCCCGCGCGATCTGGACCTCGCGCTTACCCGCCTTCCGCAGCCGGGAAATCACCACCCCCAGCTTCTCGATCCCGGGAAGCTGCCGCACGGTCAGGCCGTCCAGGTTTGGGTTCCTCAGCTCCACATTGAGGTAAGTGAGACTTTCCTGGCCCGCCCGTTGATCCTCCTCGAACCGGCGCCGTTCCGCCTCCAGATCAATGCGGTGCCAGCTCCGCAGCACCAGCATGGCCAGAATGATGCCCACGATCCCGAAAGGATAGGTCACCGCGTAGGCCATGGCCGGAAGCGCCAAAACCGCCGCATCCGGCTGATGCACCGCCCGCAACGCCTCCTGGGCAGCGCCCAGGGCGGGCGTGTTCGTCGTGGCACCGGCAAAAATCCCGGCCACCGCCCCCGCGTGGAACCCCCACCAAAGACCCAACCCCACGGCCAACGCCGCACCCAGAGCCACCACCAGAGCCGCCCCCAAGTTCAGGTCGGTCCCCTGCCGTCGTAACGAGTCTAGCAACCCCGGCCCCACCTGCATCCCGATGGTGTAAACGAACAGAATCAGTCCGAACTCCTGCACAAAGGCCCGGACCTCGGGGTCCAATCCCCATCCGAAATGCCCCAGCACAAGCCCCACGAACAACGTGCCGGACACACCCAGACTCAGTCCGCGCAACCGCACGCTCCCCAGGGCCAAACCACCCGCGCCCACGATCGCCAGCACCAACAGGGCGTGCGCCGTGGGTTGGGTCTGCCGGAAGTGTGTCCACCAATCGAACATGTTCTCCTGCAACAACCGCTGTCCCGGCCGCTTCAGCCGCCGCCGCTCGCCCGAACCCGAATCGTGAGCCGCCGATTCTCCGTCACGCCCTCCCTGAGGTCAATCCGCCCGGCAGCTCATCGGCACCGGTTGCATCCCACGTGCACGCCCCACCCACACCGGAACCGCCCCCAAAAGCGGTGGGGAGTCACGCCGGGCTCGCCACTGCCGCTGCGCCAAAGGGCTCCGGCTGCCGCGCACAGCCGCCGGTGCAGCCGGTCCCTCTCCGGCCGCAACTTCGAACCGCGCGAAGGCAGACCCCACCACGCAGGACCGAGAGGATCGAACAGCACGAGAAGGAATCGGCGCGTCCGGGATACCGCCGCCGCAAACCCGAGCCCCACTCATCCACCGGAGCGGCCGCGCTGTGCCTTGCCATCCGACCCGCCGCATTCCGCGGTCAACCAGTTCAGATAGGCATCCAGCCCCGCATGCACCGGAGTGACCAGCAGTTCGGGCACCTGGTAAGGATGTTCCCGGCGGATCCAGGCCTCCAGCAAGCCCAGTTGCGAACGCAACGTCTTGGCGATCATCAGCACCTCACCGGCCTGTTCCACGCGGCCCTCCCACCAGTAATGCGATTCCACGCCGGGAACCAGATTCACACAGGCCACCAACCGTGCCTCCAGAGCCCCGCGCGCCAAGCGCCGTGCTGTCTCCACGTCCGGCGCGGTCATCAGCACAATCCCCACGTTCCGCGTATGCTTCATGCTTTCGCTCCTCCATCCGTGCTCCGTGCGCCCGAAACCGGCGGCCGGAAGTTCGGGCCACCCCGACCTGCCCTTGTCTCATCCCCTTGCCTCTTCCGGCCCTGACATGCTCCCTGCAAGTCAATGACCCAGCACCCAACGCTGCTTGACGGTTGAACCAAGCACGCGCCTTTTCCACCCTGACAGGCCGCCCGAGTGCGAACCCGTCCCGAGCACCCGGCGACGGCAGCACCCACTCCCGGTTGCGCCAGCCAAGTCCCAGCCGTGGCTTCATCTCGCGAGGGACCTTGCCCGTCTCGCCCTGCTCAGCTTCAGCTTGTGCCGGCACGTTCCGTCGGGACCGTCTTGCTTTTACCGCACAAAGGCCGGGCGCGTCCATCCCCTTGCTCAGAGACCCGTCCACCTTGGAAACCCTGTCCGGCCCGTTCATCTCTGCTCGTGCTCCGGCAGGGCCGTTCCGGAATGGACATCCGCATCAGATGCCTTTCCCCAGAGCGTAGACGGCTGAGAATCCGGCTTGGGCTGCCGACACGCTCTGCTCCACCCCACGTCGACGTTACCGCTCCAGCGACACCCCATCCTGCGTCAGGTCCCCCGCCGGTAATCCCGCCTGTCCGGCAGCCCCCCTCCATCCCTCGCACGGCAAACCCGCAACCTCCCGGATCGCTGTCCTTGGCCTTCTCCTTGGCACCCACGTCCGGGCCCTCGAGTGTCTGTATGAACTGCAACAAACCCTGTGTCAGGGCATCATCCGCCGGGCCCAAGTTAATCTGCTGGGCAATCAGCAGCCGCCGCGGGTCCATTCCGATCAGACTCTTAACCCCTCCGCCCGCCTTCGTGCACCCGATGCCATTTCAGTCCGCCCCGTCAAAAACGTCGCATCCAGAAAACACTCGCAAAGCCGAAACCGACGCTGCTTCTCCGGCAGCCGACCGGCCTCCGGTGACAGCCGCTTGAAGAGTTCGTCCCGCACCGCACACGAAAAACCCCGTGGGCAGCGCTCTTCGTACCCATCGGTCGTGGCAGATCCTTTCATTTGCCGTGAACCCCAAGAACAAGAAAAGCCCGCCCAGCGCCTTCGGCTGATCGGCCCGCCGGCCGCAACCTTTGGGCTCTCCGGAAGATCGAAGAATCGTACAAAAACCAATCCAACAGGCCGTCACTGGGCGTCAGCAGGCTGTCATCCTGCAGGCTCACTTCCGTAAACGAATCCCCTACTCTGCTTGCATCCATTGAGTCACATGTGGTCCTGACCCCTTCCACTCATGGATTGCAGTTTGCGCCTATCGCCGATTCTCCCACACTGTTGGCAGCGCTTCAAGGTGGAAGTCCACGCGATATCGCATCAACCGAATCTTGGCTGTGTCCATTGCCTGCAGTGCATACATCAGGTTTTCGTCTACGTCTGGGGCAATAATAAGCGCTTTTATATCATCATCCGTCTCAGCTAGGTGGCGCTTGATCCATCCCATGTAGCGCAAAACCTGGCCCACGGTGTAGTCGGCAGCGCGGTCCCTTTTCAGTTCCACCACCAACCAAGCAGGGCGCCTTTTGTGCCGCGCCAGGATATCGATCCTGCCAACACCTGTTGGATACTCGGCACCGGCCATCTCATCGCCCGGTTCAGTGTAGATCGACCAGTCCCGGCCCAACTCAGTTTTCTCCCAATTTGTTATCAGAAAGTCATGCAAATGGCGCTCAAGCCGAAACCCCTGTCCCAATTCCTGCTTGGCCGAAATGTCCTCTCCACCTTTGGGTGCAGTTTCCTCTGCCCGGACCAATTCCCACCACAACCAGTCAAGTGTCCACAAGTCAATTCCCAATTCCTTCCCGATCGCACAAAAAAGATCGTTAAGCTCCGCATACTTTTTGCCCAATGTCGTACCCCTGTCGAACTGAGGCCAGATGCCCAGCATCTTAAGGGCACTTTCAGAGGTACTATTCCATACGCCATAGCGTTCCGGATACATCACAAGCAGAATGCCGGAGGCCAGCGCCTTGCCAAATCCCTTGAGACGGCCCACGACGGAGTCAAATCTGTCAGCAAGCGGCCGGTTTTCATCCTGCAGCACAGAAAGCGCTTTACGGAGTGCATCCATGTCTTTCGTGATGTGTCCAGCCTGCCGATAGAGGCCCGTCCAGTGCCGGTTGTTTTCAAAGTATAGAAACGATCGAAACTCTTCTTCTGTCAGGTGCGGCAGGTGGTCGAGAGCAAAAAGTGGTTGATAGCGGGCTAGGACTCCATCTCGCGCATTAACATTGGCCTCAAAATCCGGGCGTTTTCTGACCTTCGCCATTAGCGCACGCAAGTCGTCAACAGCCTTGTTGTAAGCTTCGAGTGAAGTCGTCGCATTCATATGTAAAGCAAGGGCAACAGGTTGAACACCTCATGTAACCCCCGCCGGGCCCCGGTCTGCTCTTTCTTCATTCTGCTCAACAACAAGAACATGGTCCAGCGGCAGAACCTTTTCGCTTTCTTGATTGCCATGTAACGGTCGCAGAAGAGGTTGGTGGCCTCGCAGTCCATCTCTTCATCGCTGACGCCGGGCGAAGGTCCCTTCCTAACCCGCCGGCCATGGTCAAACCCGCTGTTGCGGGCAAACGCTGCTCGGTCGGGTGGTTCGTGGGTCTGCCCCTGAAGAAGGGCCTGCTTGCGTTGATGAGGAAAATGATGCCCGGATGCCGTTTCGCGTTATTGACGAGCAGAACAATGCCAGGCACGGGGACGGAGAAGAGTTTTCGCTGAAGCAGGACAAGGACCTCGACGAGGTCGTGCTCCACGGACTCTTCGCGGATGTTGCGCTCGCCTCTGCCTCCCTTCGACCCCTCCCCGGGGGACCCCCGTGTCCAGCGCGGCAACGCCAGCCTTGACAGGTCGGTCATGGAAGCTGGCAGGTGCTGGAGCCATCGCGCGCCCGAAGTGGAACCGCGGGGATAGCGCAGGCAAATGAGCCGCAGCCATCGTTGCAGGAGTCCTCGATGGGAGACTCTTGGTTCGAGATGACGTTCGCGCTGGTCGGGTGAACGAGCTCGGCCAGCCGGCGTTTGCCGGGGGCAGGTCGGGCTTGGTCCTAGGGGAAGCACACCTTTGAGGGAAGTGTTGTCCCGCTCTACGGCGGCCATGGCATCGTCCACGAGCCGGCCAATGGTGGGCTGGCGGGCGTTCTTCCGCAGGTGCGCCCAACGCGCCTTGGGCGAGACCCAGAAGATGTTCTCCGCCCGGCACTCGTTTGGATCCTCGGGGTCGGCCCCCTGGTCGCGCACGGCTTCGCGCTTCTTGTGGCAGGCTTCGAAGGCATCCGAGATGTACTTGAGGAAGATGAGACCCAAGACCACGTGCTTGTACCCGGCCGCGTCCAAAGAGCCACGCAGGGCGTTCGCAGCTTCCCAAAGCCCGGTCTCGAATTCCAGATTGGCGGAGGTGGGTTTTTTCTGCCTGGCCATGTCCCCTCCCGGTGTCTCTTGTGGCGTGTCGCTCCGTACTCTAGAGGGGTCCCTCTTGCACAGCAAGATCTCCTCCCTGCTGCGGAAGCCTGGTGGTACCCGCGCCGGCAAGCTGGCGGCACGGTGCGGACCTCACATCGTACGAGGGCGGCGGAATCGCCGCGGTCCCGCCCGGTTGTACGGGTTCGCCCCGGTGCTTGCCGGAACTCCGACCGCCTCCGGCACAGTCAGAAAACAAGGCAGGTGGGACCCACTTGAGGGGGCGTGTGGCGAACGTGGCCCGCCGGGCATGGGTGCACGTTGCCGAGGTTGTCCGTCGCCCCGGCTTCCGTTCCGGCGCGGCATCCGGATGCCCGAAGGCTTCGATCCGGACGTGTTCAGATCCGATCCCGGCCTCCGCACGGCCCTGCGGACCAACCTGAAGCGCTCTCCGGTTCCGCGACACCGTACAAAAAAACTCCCTGCCGGCCGGTGAAGGCCGAAACAGGGAGGTGCAGTAGAAAAGGTGGAGGCGATCAGCTCTGGCCGCCGGCCTTCGGGCTCTGGACGGGCTTCTTGGCCACGTCCTTGGCCGCCGGACAGCAGCTCTTCTTGGCTTGGGCAGCCGGGCAGGCAGACTTGGCCTTTTCGCAGGCGGCCTTGTCCTTCGCGCCGGCATCACCAGCCTGAACCGCAAAGGCGACCGCCACCACCGCGAGGAGTGCAATGAGTTTCTTCATACGCCTCCTTAGATAGCCCGAGACACAGCATCATTCAAATTTTTCCATTTTTTTGCAAGAATTGTGGAGGAGGCTGTTCGGGCGGTGCGGGCGTCGGTCCAGTGACAGACGCAACCGCGGAATCGGTCGTGGGCTCGGCGCCTGGCGCGGGCGGAGAGCCTTTTGCGTTCCGAATCAACGACTTACGACACATCCCCCCGCCCCGACGAGGGTTGAGCGACCAGCAGCAGTTCGTCGCCGCACATCGGGTCGCTGCGCAGCCTCCACCGAAGTTGCAACTGGTAGAACAGCCCGTTCAGCAGCGCCGCCGGGCGGCCCAGTTCCCGCATCTCGGCCCGGCCACGCTTTTGGATCCCCCGGCTCAGCGCGCCGTAACCCCATGCGGTCCGTGCCGTGGAGCGGAGGACCCGGATCTTCAGTCCCGCCTGCTCGGCCAGGCGACGCAGTGTACGTGGTGAAAACAGATACAGATGCCGCGGCGGGTCCAGGTTGAGCCAGGCGGGCCCGAATCGTCTGTGGCCGTGGCTCTCCAGGTTGGGCGTCAGGAGGACCAGCTGGCCGGACGGTCTCAAGACCCGCGCGCACTCGCGCAACAGTCCCGCCGGATCGTGCACGTGCTCGAGGACGTGAGCCGAGAAGACGGCGTCGAACGAGGCGTCCGGATAGTGCTGTTCCTCCAGCGTTCCCAACCGGACCGGCACGCCGCGTGCCCGGGCAGTCGCCACGGCCTGCGGATCCACTTCGACGCCCTCGACCGACCAACCCAGTTGCTGCATTCGAGCCAGGTGAACGCCGCTGCCGCAGCCCACGTCCAGCAATCTTGCCGGGCGGGAGGGCGCGGGCAGGTACATGGCCACCGAGTCGAGTTCGTCCGGTCCGCCAGGATGCAACCGTGCCAGCGC
>Ga0181858_1000191_pt1 | contig 25987 bp, 23 predicted proteins | sample NewIslPassag4_SG_FD_130749 | JGI IMG/M metagenome (GOLD analysis project Ga0181858, IMG submission 130749) | Feedstock adapted compost microbial communities from Newby Island compost facility, Milpitas, CA, USA - Passage 4_SG | ecosystem: Engineered > Solid waste > Feedstock > Composting ...
CCTCTGCCGGAAATACGCCGGGCTGACGCAGAATGCTGCGCAGCGTACCTACCCTGACCTCCCGGTGTTGTGGGACAATCACGGTGCGGACTCCACGCTCGGTGCTCTTGATGAATTTCACGTGGCTACCCTTCTGACTGTGCTCCACAAAGCCCACCGCCTCGAGCCTCCGCTTGACTTCGCGGTAGGGAAGGGGGCTAAGCACCGGCAATGTCCACCTCGACCGGCCGGAGCTCCGGGGCGATGGTCGGTGTTGGCGGCTCAAAATACAATTCCAGCGCCTCGCGCAGGTTCGCCAGCGCCTCCTCCTCCGTCTCCCCCTGACTTGCGACATCGACCTCCAAGCATTGGGCAACGAACCACTCGCCCTCCCGGGTGATGCTCGCGGTAAACGTGCGCTTCATCGCCAACCTCCATCCGCAGGTGAGGAACGGACGCTGCTAGCCGTCCAGCCGAACGCGTTAACGGCAGCCATCGCTTTCAATCGCCCGCAACGCCGCGTCCCGCTCCCGCCAGTCCGGCAAATACGCGCTCAGAAACGACGTGAACACCTTCCCATGGTTCGGCGCCAGCACATGGACCAGCTCATGCACGATCACATACTCGCCCAGCGCCCGCGGCAGATCCAACAACTCCGCGTTGAGCGTCAGCCGGCGCCCCCGCGACATCGAGGCCCACTTCGACCGCATCAGCCGCACATGAATCTGACCGATCGTCACTCCCATTCGCGCCGCCCAGTGCCGCGCCTCCCACTTCAGGTCCTCCGCGTCGTGCCATCCGCCTGCCGACACCGCTCCATCCACCACTCGACCAGTCCCGCCCCCGGTCGTAGCCATGCCCCCGCTAGACTCGTTGCAATCGAAGAATCTCATTCGTCACTGCCACGATTTCCTTCGGTTCGAGCACAGAGCGAAGTGACCTGTAGATCGCCGTCCGCAGCGCATTTCGCCGTGTCTCGTTCCACACATACTCAGGGTACGCTGCAAACAGCCGGTCGATCTCCGACGCCTTGGCCGGATCCAATGCCGGGCAATGCCGCTTCAGCGTCACATAGATCGCAAACGCATTCGGCTCCAGCCCCAGCCGCTCCCGCTCCGCGTCCGCCTCGAGATACTCTTGCGCCAGCTCCTCGAACGCCGCCAGCGCCGCCTGTGTCGTCAGTTGCCGCTCCTCGAACGCCTTTGCGATCTCCTCGGCTCGCTCCCCAATCGACCGCAGGAACGGCTTCGCCAGCAGCTCCCGCTCCACCGTCTCCGCCAGCACCTTCCGCAGATTGAGCACCTTCGCTGTATCGGAGGCGTCGCTCGCCTTCAGCGCGGCCAGCTCTCGCGGACCGAGCTCATGGATCGCGCCGGGCAGCTCAACCCGATAGGTCGCCGTCTGCTCCCGCAGCAGCGCCCGCGTCTTCGCCGCCAATTCCCGGTCAACATATTGCCGGTCGTAGGCATTGCGCAGCAGGCCATACAGCATCCCAAGCGCCTGGTAATCCTCGATGGACGGCCGCAGGAACGCATCCGGCGAGAGAATATCGTACAGCGCCTGCAACTGCTTGAAGAACTCATAGAACGCCGTCCGTTCGCCCGCGTCCGCGAACGCTTGGATCGCGCGATCCTTCGCCTTATCGTCGGTCCCCCGCGCCAGCGGCAGATAGCGCGCCTCTGCCTCCGCCATCATCCGGCCGAACTGATCCTTCAGCACGTCAATGTTCTGAATGACCGACGCCACCACATCCGAATCAAACGCCAGCGCCTTCTCCAGCTTCTCGAAGATACCCACGAAGTCCAGCACGAACCCAAAGGGCTTCTTCAGTCCATCCTCGTCCTCATACGGCCGGTTCACCCGCGCGATCGCCTGCAGCAGCACGTGATCGCGCATCGGCTTGTCCAGATACATCGCGTAGAGAATCGGCGCATCGAACCCCGTCAGCAGCTTCTCCGTCACGATCAGAATCTTCGGCAAGCGATCCTTCCGGGTGAAATCGCGCCGCAGCCGCTTCTCAGCCTCTTCATCAAGCGCGTGCCGCCGCAACAAAGGGGGATCGTTGTGCCCAGACGAAATGACGACTGCCGAGTATTCCTCTGGCAAGTACCGATCCAACGCATCCTTGTACAGTGCGCATGCCTCGCGGTCCACCGCCACCAGGAACCCCTTGAACCCCATCGGCTCGACGTTTTCCCGGAAATGCCGCGCCACGTACTCGGCGATGCGCGCGATCCGCCCCGGCGACTTCATCATCTCCTTCAATTCGACCGCGCGGTCCAGGATCGCATTGAGCTCCTCAACATCGCTGACCCCCTCCGCCTCCGCCAAATCCAGAAACTTCCGCTCCAGCGTCTCACGGTCCACACGCAAATCGGACGGCGCCAGCGCGTAGTTGAGCTGGACCGTCGTGCCATCCGCAATCGACTCGGCGATCGAGTACTTGTGCAGGTACCCCTGTGGGTCTTCGCACCCGAAGACCTTGAACGTTCCCTGTCCCCGGGAGAGCCGGTCAATCGGCGTGCCAGTAAAGCCGATATAGGTCGCGTTCGGCAGCGCCGCCATCAGGTAGTTGCCCAGATCCCCGCCCGTTGTCCGGTGCGCCTCATCCACCAGCACCACCACGCTCTCGCGCGTATTCAGGTTCGCCGGGACATCGTCGAACTTGTGAATCATCGAGACGACCAGCCCGCGGTAATCGGATCCGAGAATCCGCCGCAGGTCGGCCTTCGATTGCGCCACCTCCACGTTGCGAATGCCGTACCCCTCGATGGTCCGGAAAAGCTGCTGCTCCAGCTCGTTGCGATCGACCAGCATCAGCACCGTCGGCTTCTCCCCGCTGGCTTCCCGCAGCAGCTTGGAGGCAATCGTAATCATCGTCAGCGTCTTGCCGGCGCCCTGTGTGTGCCAGATCAGCCCGCGCCGCTTCTGCGGATCGTGCACCCGCTCGATCGCCCGCTCCACCGCCGCCGTCTGGTGTTGCCGGAGAATGACTTTGCTGATCTGGTCGTCGCGCATCAGGAAGATGATGTAGTCGCGCAGGACCCGCAGAAACCGCTCCCGGTCAAAGAAGGTTCGCACCTTCCGCTCGAAATCTGCCTCACCCGGCAGCTCATCCTTCCAGTTCGCCAGATCCTTCCGGGAGGTCGCCCAGGTGACGCCGTAGTAGAGATGCACTAGCTCCGTCACCGAAAAGACCTGCGTCGAGATGAACAGCTCCGGCGTCTCCCGGTGATAGCGCCGGATCTGCTCGACCCCCTTTTCCAGGCCGCCCGGCTCGTGCGCCGCCTTCGTCTCCGCCACCGCCACTGGCACGCCGTTGATCAGGAACATCGCATCCGCCCGGTTGCGGTGCGCCGCTCCGCGCTGCCACCACTCCGGCGTCACCTGAAACACGTTGCGGTCCGGCTCATCGAAATCAATCAGCCGCACGTTCCGCTCACGGTTCTCCGCCGGCACGAAGACGGAGTGCTCCCCGCGTAGCCAGGACAGCGCCTCCCGGTTGTCCTCGATCGTTGGCCGCAGCAGGCTCAGCCGGCGGAGAACCTCCTGCGCCAGCTCGCTGTCCATGAAGCCCGCATTAAGCCGCAACAATTGCTTTTCCAGCACCGGCTCGAACAGGAAGGTGGCATCGCCGCCTCGCAGCGCCAGCGCATCATCTGACCGGACACACTCCCATCCAGCCGCGTCGGCATAACGAATCAGCGGATACTGCACAGCGGTGCGCTCAGACATTCGCAAACCTCATCGCACGCCGATATCTATCGGGCAAACAAGGCAAACCATCCCCAGAACGCAAAACGCCACCGTGACTGCAACGAAGCACTATAACCGCCGAAATCAGAAGAAATCATACCTTCAATGAGCCATGATCACCAAGCTGCCGTAGGGGCGGGACCTGTGCCCGCCCACGGCCCACAGGGCCGTAGCATTCGCCCTTCCAGTGTCACGATCCTTGCCCCGGCGGGCCAATCTCAGATTCGTAGCAAATCAAATCTCCCGGCTCGTCAGATAACACGTTTTCAGGTATACAGAACTCGCCTCCCCACGTCCCAATATAGCCACGCCCCTCCCGCCGGCAGCGATCCCACCACAGGCCGTGTCCACTTTCACGTCCGGGTCCCTCGAACGCCTCGTCTGGCAGTGATCTCACGAGCTCTACTGCCGCACGTATGCGTTCCAAGATCTCATCTTCGTCCAGTGATTCATGAAAGTAGAACTGCACCGAACCGAGCCTTAGCTCAAAAGGAACGAAATGCCTTCCCCACTTGTTCTTCCGGCCTCGCTTCGTAATGGATGAAAGATGCTTGCGTAGTGCCTTAGCATCATCAGCAGCCCAGGATTCGATGAATGCCTTCAAGTAGATTGCCGCTCCGCTAGCAGTAATGACGAGGGCAATCTCGGTAAGTCCGGCAGCCGGAGGCTCATGACTATATGATGATGTGTTGACCACCGCATATCGTGTATTGAGCTCATCAAGCAGCGGCGCGATGTCCGCATTGGAAAGGACCGTTGTGATGACCGAAACATGAATTTGGCAGTCCCAGCTTGGCAGAGTATCACGTAGATCCAATGGCATGGGCGATCTCCGCTCAGGCGATGCCTGCTTCCCTTCCCACCCTCGCCCGGTCTGTCTTCCCAATCGGCGACAGGCACGACATGACTTACGAGGCCGGGACAGGAAGCCGGCCAGTCATAAGGTCCTCAAGCAGCCGATCGAACAATTCTTGGTGAACTGTAATATCACGCTCCAATGCCGCCATCTTTACATCGCATCGCCTCAATACCTCAACTATGGCACGTTGTTCCTTCAGATCTGGCACAATGACGGGGAACGCCTTGAGCTTGGTACTATTGATAGAGGCAAGGTTCGTTGTGCGATGAGCAACGGAAAGGAAATATGAACGTCCATAACTACTCTGTATGAGATAGACAAGATACTCGGGATCAAGAACGTCTCTGAATGTTCTGACCGCAAAGATGTGATTCTGATGTAGACATCCCGGAATCTGGCCTTCCCAGATGAACCCGCGCCCCAACTTGTCTTCATCGCCACCCTCAGTGAGGAGCACGTCACCGGATCGAAGCAAATACCGATCGACCTCCGACTCCAACACTTCTACCTCTTTGATGTCCGAGAGATCTAAGCGCCCATCTAAGACATTGGCAACGCGCAAGTAGGGGCGCCGCACAGTGCTAGCGCCGTTGTAGCGACGCCCAAGGGTGACACCTGACTGCACCTTTGCTATTTCACCCAGTCGCACCACCTGCCAGCTCTCCGGCATCTCCCCGATCTCGGTCTGCTTCGTCGGCTCGCCGCGGGTGCCGTGGGTGAACAGGTATTCCAACAGCGCCGCCTTCCGCTCACGCTCAAGTGCGAGCTCGCGGCGGCGCGTTCGAATTGCGGCCCGGACCTGATCGAGGCAGCTAACGATGGCGCGCTGTTCGTCTATGGGTGGAAGGAGCAGCTCCAGTGATTGCAAGTCGAAACGAGAAATGCCTTTGATGGTTGTGCCTCGGATACGTGTCAGGAAGAATTCTTTGATTCTCTCCGTCTTGAACTGATAGGCAACGAAAACCGGATCCACAATATGATGATCCACCACCAGGCCTGTCAAGTCCTGGCTGATTGCAATATCAACTAAATTCACGACCGCCTTACCAACGCCAACACGAGTTCCGATGAGCAGATTGCCCGTCGGAACGAGGTTGGTGGCGCTGTCCGCCAAGGCACGCTCAGTGATCAGCCGCTGCCCTTCCTCCAAAACCACTGCATCCTCGTCAATAGAGGCGCTCGTCGTCCAAGGGATGGACCCATCCCACATGTCTTTCCTTTTCGTCGATGGTGTGCCGCCGCTGATGAATTCCTTGGTGATTAGGGCCAACGGCACCTTCAACCAGTTTCGCGGAAGATCTTCCAAGCCCGCCACCATCAGTCGCGCCCTACTTCGAGCGACGTCAGTCGGCCCACGTGGGTCGTGGGCCGGCAATGGGCAGCTCGAAATAGAGATCAAGCGCCTCGCGCAGATTCGCCAGCGCCTCCTCCTCGCTCTCGCCCTGGCTGGCAACATCGACCTCGAGGCATTGACCGATGTACCAGCCGTCTTCGCGGGTGATGCTGGCGGCGAACGCGCGTTTCACTCGCATGCTCTCCAGATGGCGCTTTCCCGGATTACCCACGACGCCGACGTGAGCTGATGAGCCAGGCACACAGCGCTCCCCTCGTCTTCGATCCCATTTCCGGGTTGCATCAGCATCCGCCACTCGGGATCAAGACACTGCCGCCCCGTGCCTTCGGGTCTCAGGCAACGAATCCCGCGTTTGCAGCTGTTCGGCAAGCTGCACGAAGCATGCAAGGAATTGACGCAGGTCATGGACATTGAACGTTCCGCGCCAGGTTTCCTCTCCAGAACGCGGCTCCTTGTTCCAAATCACAACTGTCTCGATTTCACCATCCTTGGGTCCATGAAACGCCACGTTGCCATGTGCAAATGCGTTCCGAACGAGCCCTAAGAGACGCCCAAGCGTTCTGGGATTCTCACCACTTTGATCGTGAGGGAACGGCCATCCTCGCGCCCTTGCTTCATCTAGGGACCACGTCTTTAAATCATCGCGCAGGTCCTCCCAAGGGTGGGCCAGCGCACCCAGGAACGAGTTGACTAATTGTGTCACCTCATACGGCCCCTTCTGAAGGTCGCGATGTTGCTCAATGAATTCCAGATTCCGCATAGTCCGGCGCATGAGCTCTAGCCTAGGTTTCTCTGGATTCATGGCAATTCCATCCTCTCACCTCTTGGATCAGCCGTGAAGTCGAGAAGCGATCTACGGCGCTGGCGCAAAAATCGCCTCACAGGCTGAAATGGTTCGAGATCCTCCCTGCTCCGGAAGAAACTGAACGCTACTGCCATCGAAGTATCGAACCGTGATCCCCTCGGGCACATCAAATGTGTCACAAAAAGCGTCGATTGTCTCGTTCAGAAAATACACCCGGTCAGGCTTGCTAGCGTCTCCTGGCCAAGCCTTCAATCCAGGACCCTCTAGACAGGTGCCTGCGCTAAAGCGTGGAGTGCACCACATGAGGACCTCGCCAACCGTGAGTCCGCCCACGGCCTCTTCGCGTTGCGCGTCGGCAGACCAGCGTCCAACGCTGAACGCGAGGACCAAGATCAATGCCAAGCCCAAACCGGCTCCGGCCAGTCGCATGGAGCGAAGCATGCTTTCCTCCATCTCTCGTTCAACGATTCTCGCCCGACAATGCTTTAAAAGGTCCGATGTTAGGCGTTTCGCGTCATGACATTTCTCCGGGTAAACCCCAGCTTCGCCAGTACCTCCTCCAGCGCCGCGTCCGCTCGCTCTCGCTCCGCCCGCGCCGCCGCCAGGTCCGCCAGAATCTCCTCCAGCGGCCGGTGCTCCACCCGGTCGTTCACCATCACAAACTGCGACGGGCTCAGGTTGTAGTCCGCCGCCCGCACCTCCGCCAGCGTCACCACCCGGCTCAGCTTCGGCCGCGTCTCCCACGCCAGGTACGCCTCGACCACCGCCGCGATCCCGTCATCCGTCAGCACGTTCTTCGGCTTGCGCTTCTCGAAATGCCGGGAAGCATTGATCAGAATCATCTCCCCCCGCCGCTCCGCCGGCTTCGCCCGGTTCCGCAGCAGAATAATCCCCGGCGCCGTCGTGTTGTAGAACAGGTTGTCCGGCAGCAGCACCACCCCCTCGATCAGATCCGCTTCCACGATCGCCTTCCGGATCGCCCGCTCCCGGTTCGACGCCCGCGAGCCAGATCCCCGCGACCCCGCCCCGGTATCCAGCCCCCCCGCCGCCCGTCCCGAATCCTGCAGCGACGCCAGGATGTGCTGCACCCAGCCCCAATCCGCCGACGACCGGGGCGGCACGCCGAAGGTGAAGCGGTTGTACGGGTCGTTCTCGTAGAACGCCTCGTCGTAGTTGTCCTGGTTCCACATCGGGTTGGCGACCACGTAGTCGAACCGGCGCAGGCTTCCCCGCCCACCCCCTCCGGCAGGCGCCCCAAAGCCCCGCCGCAAAAACGTATCCCCGATGGCGAAGTGCGCGTCGGTGATCCCGTGGAGAAACATATTCATTTTCGCCATCGCGAAGGTCGTCGGGTTCAGCTCCTGCCCGTAGAGCTTCGGCGGGAAGTGATCCGATGGATGGTTCTGCTGGAACACGAGCCGCGTCTTGATCAGCAGCCCTGCCGAGCCGCATGCCGGATCGTACACCTCTGTTGCCTGCCGCGGATTGATTAACTGCGCCATCAGCCAGGCGACTTCATACGGCGTGTAGAACTCCCCCGCGCTCTGCCCCTGTCCCTCGGCGAACTTCCGCAGCAGGTACTCGTACGCCCGCCCCAGGATATCCGGCTCCGCATTCTTCAGACCCAGCCGGTGCCGCGAGATCACCTCGACCAGCGCCGCCAGCCGCTCGTCGTCAATCGTCCGCTGCCCGCTCTGCCGCTCGTTGTAGTCCCGCACGTCCAGCACGCCTTGCAGCGCCGGATTCAGCCGCGCCACCTCCCGCATTGCCGTCGTGATGAACTGCCCCAGCGTCCCGTCTGCCGGATGGTTGCGGATCGCCCGCCAGTTGTACTCCGGCGGGATGAAAAACCCCGTGATCGTCAGCCGCCCGGTCGCCACCGCGTCCTCATGATCCTCCCGCACCATCTCCCACGCAAACGCCTCGTCACCAAACTCGGCAACCTTCTCCGCAAAGACATCGTCGAACACATCGGAGAGGCGCTTGAAGAACACCAGCGGCAGGATGAAATCCTTGAACTTCGGAGCATCGGCCGCCCCGCGCACCGCGCAGGCCGCGTCCCACAGCCACGTCTCCAGCGCCCCAAGATCGAGATGCTCCTCCGCGCTCGGCGCTGGCGGCAGCGCGATCTGCCGCGTCTCTCCCCATCCCCGCCGGCTCCGCCGCTGCGTGGCATCCACCGTCATTGCTTCCTCCCAACAGGCTCGAAAAAGCTCCCCGTCAATCCTCCGATCCGCCACGGCTCCCGTCAACCCGCGCCGAGCCCCGACTCGCGCTTGCGCATTCGAGCCGCGCTCAAGATCCTCGCCCCTTGTCGAGCATCGGGAGAGACGCTGGAGGAAAAGACGTTTCCGCGCCCTCGAGCAACTCATCCACCGGCAGCGCCAGCGCATCCGCGATCCGCTCCACGAACCGCACCAGCTCCCCGTCCGGCCCCTCGCCGACCATCTCCTGCACCCGCCGCACTCGCGCCGCCGCGCTCGCCACCCGGCTCACATTCCGCGCCAGCTTGTCCACATCCTCTTCTTCCAGCAGCACCCGCAACAGCACCAGTCGCAACGCCCCCAATTCTTCTCCCAAGTCCCGCGCCGCCCCCGCCTCGGCCAGCACCTCCCGCAACCGCGCCTCCAGCAGCGCCCGGTACCGCCCCAGCGCCAGCCGCTCCTCCCACACCGACACCTCGCCCGCATTGCCCCACGGCCCGCTCGCCACCGCCAAATCCTGCGCCAGCCGCCGCACCGCCCGGCTGATCGCCTGCCCCTCCGGCGTCCGCGCATGCTCCCGGCACACCGCCCGACCCCGCCGCACCAATCGCCCGCACCCTGGCACCGCGCACTGCCGCCCCGTCCGCTTGCCCATCGGCCACCCCCTTGACGAACAAGAACATATGTTCTATTCTAGCGCCCAAGCGGCACTCCCGGGCAGGGAGCGGGCCTGGGCAGCGCGTCACCTGCCCCGGGCATCCCACCCGATGCCCGACCGCCGGGCCCTTCCGTCCCCACCGGCCATCAGGACATGCCCCGCCGCCCGATTGGTCAAACCCACCGGCTGGGAGCGCACGCGAGGGAGCGCCCGGCACTCGCCTGGCAACGGGCAACGCCTCGCCGCGCCTCACCCCTGCCGGCGCCGCCGGTGGTTGACAACCGCCCGCCATCGGTTCACCATCCCTCTTGCTACCGTCCGGCGTGGCGAACGTCTCCGCCAGCGCCGGCAACGGCATCGCGCCGATCCATCTACGGCTCGGCTGGTCGGCCATCCGGCTCGCCGCCGGCGGGAACCGCGACGCTCAGCGCAACCCAGCGACAACGCTCGCGTCGCCCGCCCGCCCGCTCCGAGGCCCCGGCCCCAGCCACATACCGAGGGAGGCTCGCCGTGAAGTCAGATCCCTTCGCCATCTTCGAGCGCGGCACGCTTCCCCGCTGGCTCAAGGTTCGCCAGCGGCTCGAAGCCACCGAGATCACCGACATCCCCGCTGCCATCGCCGCCGAGTTCGCCAAACCCGGGATCGGCGAGTCCATCACCCCAGGCACCCGCGTCGCCATCACCGCGGGCAGTCGCGGCATCGACCGCATCGCCCAGGTCATCCGCGCCGTCGCCGATCAGGTCAAAGCGCGCGGCGGGCAACCCTTCATCGTCCCGGCCATGGGCAGCCACGGCGGCGCCACCGCCGAGGGTCAAACCGAGCTCCTCGCCCACTACGGCATCACCGAGGAGGCGATGGGCTGCCCGATCAAGGCGAGCATGGACACCGTCCTCCTCGGCGAGGTCCATCACGACGACGAGGACGTCCCCGTCTACTTCGATCGCATCGCCTTCGAGCAGGCCGATGCCGTCATCGTCGTCGGCCGCGTCAAGCCGCACACCGACTTCCACGGCCCGATCGAATCCGGCCTCATGAAGATGATCGCGATCGGCCTCGGCAAGCAGAAGGGCGCCGACGTCTTCCATTCCCGCAGCTTCCCGGTCTTCCACACCCTCATCCCCGCGGTCGGCCTCTTCACGCTCAGCCGCGTCAACATCCCCTTCGGGATCGCCCTCGTCGAGAACGGCTATTCCCGCATCGGCCTGATCGAGGCCGTTCCGAACAAGCGCGTGCTGGAGCGTGAACAGGAGCTCCTCAAGATCGCCCGCGAATGGCTCGGCCGACTCCCCGGCGAGCGGCTCGATCTCCTGATCGTCGATGAGATCGGTAAGGATGTCTCAGGCGACGGCGCCGACCCGAACGTCATCAACCGCGACATCTCCGGTCTCCTCGCCAAGAGCGAGCTCAACCCGCGCCCGACCATCCAGCGGATCATCTTCCGCGACCTCACCCGCGACACCGAGGGGAACGCGACCGGTATCGGCATGGCCGATGTCGTCCTGCGCCGCCTGGTCGATAAGGTCGATTGGGCCGCGACCTACATCAACGGCGTCACCGCCAAGCACCCGGAGGGCGGCAAGATCCCGCTCATCGCCGAGAACGATCGCCAGGCGATCTACATCGCGCTCGCCAGCTGTTTCCGCACTCAGCCGGAAACCGCGCGCATCGCCCGCATCCGCTCGACCAAGTACGTCGAGGAGTTCTGGATCTCCGAGCCGTTCCTGCCCGAGGCGCTCGCCAGCGGCCGTGTCGAGCCGCTCACCGAGCCCCAGCCGATTGTCTTCGACGAGCAGGGCATGCTCGCGACCCCGCTCTAACACTCGGTCGCTGAGCGCCCCATTCGCGCGACAGCCAGGCCCAGCCGGAGCGCTCCTCACGCCGTCGCCCACCACGGCGACGCGAGCCCCCGGCCTGTGCTGATTTCGTTCGTGCGAACCAGGGGGAAAGCCGGTCAGCCGTCTGGCCACTGCCGCCGGATCGCCTCCCGCAGGGCGACCAAAGCCGGCGCGTCGATCACCTCGGCCACCTCGGCCGCGAACGACGCCATCGGCCGGTCAGGGTGTCCCTCGCCATACTCGCGAGATTGCAAGTAGGTCTCGAGCTTGTCGGCCTGCTTGACGAAGCGCGCTTCAGGCGTCTGCCCCTCCTGCAGCTCCGCCCAGAGCGCGCCCAATTCGTCAGCGAGCCCCTGCGGCAGGTCGGCCAGCAGATCCGCCATCGCCGCCGCCTCCGCCGCGCGCTTGGCCGCCGCCCGCTCCTCGCTCCGCACCTGCCGCCGATTCAGCAGCTCCTGGCGCGTCGCCTCGTCCACCCCGGCGATCTCGTCCGGGTCATACGGCGGCAGATCGCCTGTCACCGCCTCGGCTAGGTCATGGATCAGCGCCAGTTGGAGCACCCGCGCCCGATCGAGCTCCGGCTGATCTGCCGCCGCCAGCCAAGCGAGCAGGGCCATCCGCCAGGTATGATCGGCCACCGACTCGGCCTCGGCCGGCGGCACGCCCCGGTGCAGCCAACCCGTCCGAGGCACGAACTTCAACTGCCCAGCGCGATGAAGAAACCGCGCCAGCCCTGAGCTTGGATCTGCATTCCGCGCGCCGCGCGCCCGTGAGTCCATCTCGTCGCCGATTCCGTAAGCCACCGTCTCGGGCCGGTCTTCCCCAATCCGCTCAGGGATCTCGAATCTCCCGCGCCGGACGAGTAATTCTGAGCGTCCGTGCGTCGCGCCGGCAAGACAACGCCCTCTTGTCTCCGCGCCCGGAGCGCCCGTCCCGGCCACCAAACGGGCCATTCCGGAGCCTGGTCAAACAATGCTATCCTGCCGCTCCGGAGAGGCCTGTCAGACCAGCCAAAACCGCTGGATCAACGCGAGGAGAGTGCCATGACGTTTGCGTTCCAAGACTGGCCACCGTTTCGCCCAGACGCGTTGTCGCGCATCGAGAAGAGCTTGCGCTCGGGCATCCTGGTCGATGGCCCAAACACGTCTGAGCTCGAGCGCGCTTGGGCCGAAGACACGGGCGCGCCCTATTGCCTCGCCTGCTCCAGCGGGACTGCCGCGCTCTATCTCGCCCTCGCGGCGCTCGGCGTCGAAGGCAAAGAGGTCATCGTCCCGGCCTTCACCTTCTCCGGCTCGGTCTTCCCGATCATCATGGCCGGGGCAAAGCCCGTCTTCGCCGATGTCGACCCGGCCACCTATTGCGTGACCGCGGAAACCGTCCAGCGCGTCCTCTCTCCCCGCACCGCCGCCGTCATGCCGGTCCACCTCCACGGCTATCCGGTCGATCTGCGCCCGATCCAGGAGATCCTCCCGCCGGGCGTCCACATCATCGAGGACGCGTGTCAGGCCGCCGGCACAACCCTGCCCGATGGACGACGCGCCGGGCGCTTCGGCCTCGCCGGCGCGTACTCGCTGAACCAAACGAAGGCGTTCCCCGCCGGCGAGGGCGGCTTGGTCGTCACCGACGATCCGGACTTCTACGAGCGCATGCGAACCCTGCGGCGCTTCGGCGAGAAGTGGGATGAGCGCTCGCCCCGGACCTACATCGTCGAAGACCGCCGGGGCGGCAATTACCGGATCGACGAGCTTTGCGCCGCCGTCGCCCTCAGCCACCTGCCGCACCTCGCCGAGGTCACCGAGCTCGCGCGCCGCAACGCCGAGACGCTCCTCGAATGCCTGTCAGGCCTCCCCGGTCTGCGCTTGCCCGCCTCCGACCCCGGCCACTCCTGGCAGAAGTTCCGCGTCCGCACCGCCTCGGCCGCCGCGCGCGACCGGGCGATGGCACGGATGGAGGCGGCGGGGATTCCCGTCTGCCGCTGGCAAGTCGCGGCCATGCCGGACCACACCGCCTTCCGTGACCCAAGCGCCGATGTGCCGGTGGCACGCGAGCTCTTGGAGGACTCGTTCCTCTTCTTCACCGAGCGATGGCCGCTGCATCACCAACCGGAAGGGCTCGTCGAGGCCGTCGGCGCGGCGATCCGGCAAGCTTGGCAAGACCCAACCTAGTCGTGCCGCCGTCACACGAGGGCCAGACTCATCGAAAGCGGCCCAGCGCGAGAAAGCCAACAGATCACGTTCGTGTGCGCGCCAGCGAGTAGAAGTCCTCGTCGCTCAGACAGTGCGTCGCCGCGTGGTATAACCGCGGGGATATCTACCAGCGGCGCCGCCCGAGCGCTCTGCTCGCCAGCGCCCGATTCACGGAGGGAGATTCGTCGTGCCTGATCCCCGCCTCGACGCCTGGGCGGATGTCCTCGTCCGGTACTCCGTCAACGTCCAACCTGGCCAGACCGTCGCCATCACCGGCGGCGTGGCCGGCGAGCCACTGATCCGCGCCGTCTATCGCCGCGTCGTGCGAGCCGGCGGTTTCCCGGTCGTCATCCCGACTTTCTCCGGCCTCCTCGGCGATCTCCTGCGCGAGGGTAACGACGAGCAGATTGCTTTCGTCAGCCCCCTCCAGCGTTTCGCCTACGAGCAAGCCGATGTGTTGATCCACATCGAGGCCGAGACGAATACCCGGAGCCTGGCCAGCGTCGACCCTGATCGTCAGGTTATTCGCCAACGCGCCCACGGTCCTCTCATCGAGACCTACCTCAAGCGCTCTGCCAGCGGCGAGCTTCGCTGGGTATTGACGCTCTACCCGACCGACGCCCACGCCCAGGACGCCGACATGTCGACCGAGGAATTCGCCGAGTTCGTCTTCAACGCCGGCAAGCTCCACCATCCCGATCCCGTCGCCTCCTGGCAGGCACAGGCCGCCGAGCAGGCGCGGCTCATCGAGTGGCTTACCGGCAAGCGACAGATTCACCTGACCGGCCCCGACACCGATCTCAAGCTCGATGTCACCGGCCGAACCTGGGTCAACGCCGACGGCACAAGTAACTTTCCCGACGGCGAGATCTTCACGAGCCCGGTCGAATCCTCGGCCGAGGGCACGGTGCGCTTCACCTACCCGGTCAGCGTCGCCGGCCGCGAGATCGCCGACGTCTGGCTCCGCTTCGAACGTGGGCGCGTCGTCGAGGCGCGCGCCGGCAAAGGCGAGGACTACCTGCTTCGCACCCTGGACGCGGATGAGGGCGCGCGCTTTCTCGGAGAGTTCGCGATCGGGACGAACTTCGACATTACCCGCTTCACCCGCAGTATCCTCTTCGATGAGAAGATCGGCGGCACCGTCCACATGGCGATCGGCGCCAGCATCCCAGAAGCCGGCGGCGTCAATCGCTCGGCAATCCACTGGGATCTCATCTGCGATCTGCGCCAAGGCGGGAGCCTGACGGTTGATGGAGAGCTCTTCCTGAAGGACGGCAAGATCGTCGTCTAACGCGCGGCCAGCACCGAACCGCGAGCAGCCTCGAATACACTGGATGTAGCGATAGATGATTGACAGCATTGAGATTCCGCCGGCGAGCCGCCCGATCGACGCGGTCGCGCGCATCCCCGGCTCGAAGAGCATCACGAACCGCGCCCTGCTCGTCGCCGCGCTCGCCGACGGCGAGAGCGAGCTGACCGGCGCGCTCCACAGCGACGACACCCGCTACATGGCCTCCGCGCTCAACGCGCTCGGCATCGCGGTCGAGAGCGATGAGGCCGGCGAGCGTTTCCACGTCCGCGGCGGAGGCGGTACCTTCCCCGCCGAGCAGGCCGATCTCTTCGTCGGCAATGCCGGGACCGCCATGCGCTTCCTGACCGCGGCGCTGCCCCTCGGTCGGGGCACCTTCCGCATTGATGGCATTCCGCGCATGCGCCAGCGCCCGATCGCGCCACTCCTCGATGCGCTCAACGCGCTCGGCGCCGACGCCGTTAGCGAGGCAGGGACGGGTTGCCCACCGGTCGTCGTCCGCGCCAATGGACTCCGTGGCGGCCGCGCCGCGATGGCCGGCGATCAGAGCAGTCAGTTCTTTTCTGCTCTCCTGCTCGCCGCACCGTACGCCGAGCAAGGCGTGGAGCTGGAGGTGATCGGCGATCTCGTCTCCAAGCCGTACATGACGATGACCGCCGCGGTCATGCGCGACTTCGGCGTCGAGGTCGAGCTGGACACGGATACGTGGCGCTGCTTCCGCGTCGCGCCCGGCCAGCGCTACACGGGTCGCGCCTATCACGTCGAGCCAGACGCATCGAACGCCTCCTACTTCTTCGCCGCCGCGGCAGTGACTGGCGGTCGTGTCCGCGTCGAGGGCCTCGGCGCGAGGTCAACCCAGGGAGATCTCAGGTTCATCGACGTTCTTGCCGCGATGGGCGCGCGGGTGACGATCACCGACTCATACGTCGAGGTGATCGGCCCGCCAGGCGGGAAGCTACGCGGCGTCGATCTCGACCTCAACGCGATCTCCGACACCGCCCAAACGCTTGCCGCGATCGCCCCCTTCGCCGAAGGACCGACCCGCATTCGCGGCATCGCCCACGCCCGTCTGAAGGAAACCGACCGCGTGTCGGCGCTCGCCACCGAGCTGCGTCGCCTCGGCCAAGGTGTCGAGGAGCACCCGGACGGCCTGACGATCCACCCGGCCCCGGTCACCCCGGCCGACATCCACACCTACGACGATCACCGCATGGCGATGAGCTTCTCGATCGCCGCGCTCCGGGCGCCCGGCATCCGCATCCTCGACCCAGGCTGCGTCGCCAAGACCTTCCCCGACTTCTTCACGCGACTCGAAGAGGTCGTGGCACGGGATTGAGAGACGAGAGGCGCTGGCGATTGCGCTACGCGGCGATTCGCTCCGGCGTTTCCAGTTCACTGGTCGTGTTACCAGTCGGTGGAGTCGCGTGCCGACGCCATGGTCGAGGCAGAAACGCCGGTACCAGCGCCGCGTATTCCGCGTAGTCAGGGAAGGTCGATCGCAGCACCGCTTCTTCGCGGTGAGCGCGGATGACCTGCGCCACCATCCCCGCGCCCGCGATCAGCACGGCCAGCACGCTCAGCCTCGGCAACGCGACCAGGACGTATCCCACCAGGTAGCTAGCATATAGGGGGTGGCGGACGATGCCATACGGGCCACGCGTCACGAGCTTGCGAGCCTCTGGAAAGACGCTGAACGACTGGCGCAACGTCAGCAGCGCCCAAATCTCCCAGGCAGTCCCGGCAACAAGACCGGCACTCGAGACCGTCAACAGCCAATCATCTCGCCAGGTAAGCGGCAGCATGGCGAGCGGGATGATCGCGTATCCGCCGATCGTGGCGACCACCTTCGGCGCCAGCCCGGCGTCGCGGGCGATCGCCCGCCCGCGGATGATCGGCAACACCGACATGATCGCCATCGCGACGAACGTGATCGCATGATTCGCCGCCTCCAGCCAGGCACCTTCCCGCGACGCCTCAATCGCGGCCAGGCCCCGGAACATCGCGAACAGCGTCAGCAGAAAGCACAACCCAATGTCGCCTAGCCGACGCCAATCTCGAGAATTAGCGACATTCAGGCTTTCCGCTCGTCCTGTGCTCACATCCCGCTCCCTAGATCTTTGGCATGACGGTCCACACGCCACCGCACGGCACTCTCCATCCTGCCTGGTCGCCGGCCGTGCCGCACTCGCCAAAAGGTCATTTCGCGGTCGCAGTCTGTCCTAGAGACCAGCCACCAATGCGAGCCCGCAATTCCTCGGGACCAGTCGCTACAAGCGCGGCCACATCCTGCCTTTGCTACACTCAGATGCTGATCGGTCGGTGTCGCAACCGGCTCTCGTACCTGCTCAGCCCGTGGCAGTCATCGCATGCAGAAGGTTCAAACCGGCCCTGATAGAGATCTGTCGCCAACGCGATGGCAAACATCCTTGCACCGGCGATGGTTGCCCGCCATACTCGCCCTCGTGCTCTTCGCCCTGAGCCTGCGGTGGAACCTAGCCGCAGTCCATGACTCGGCGTTCCACCCGGACGAATCGCGCTGGTTGAACCGCGCGCATTATTTGGCAGACATCCTTGAGCCCACTGGTCCTACCTGGCGCGACCAATACCTCATCCGCGGCCAACCCCCGGTCGGCTCATACATCGTCGGCTTGGGTCTGGTGCTCCAAGGACGCGATCTCGAGACGAATGAGGCCTGGGTCTTCGAGCGCGGTGACCATCGCAATGTCGTCTGGAACGTCGTCAAGGGGGCGATGCCGAGCCAGGACGACCTCGAAGCCGGGCGCCGCACTAGTGCCGTCATCGGCGCTCTGACTGTCGTCACGCTCTTCTTGCTCGTGACCCGCCTTTCGAACTGGGTCGGGGGAGTGATCGGCGCGCTCTTCTTTGCTATCCACCCGCTCCAGACATATCTCGCGGGCCTTGCAGTCGCCGATGCGGCCTTCACCTTCATCGTCGCGCTGACGACACTGTCATTTGCCGCCCTGGCCTCAAAGCCAACCTGGCCTCGAGCGATCCTCACCGGCGTGCTGCTCGGCATCGGCGCCGGCACCAAGCTCAGCCCGCTTTTCCTCGCAATCCCATTCGCGGGCTTGGGTCTGGCACTGCTTAGTGACAATCTCCTTCGCCGGCTCCCCCTTGTTGGCCGCCTTTGGTCGCTGCTGCATCCAACGCCAACGCACGCCGACCGCCGGCTCGGGTGGCTTCTCCTCACCCTGCCAATCGTGGCGACCACCTTCTTCGTGGTGTCCTATCCCTACCTATGGCCGGCCCCACTCGAGCGGACCCGCTATCTCTTCAAGTTCCGGCAGGACGAGATGGCGAATCAGGCCCGAATCTTCCCCTGGGCAGCGATTGACTCCCGCTTCGAGGCGCTCGAGCGCATGTGGACGATGCTCACCGAGCACTACAGCGCGACAGGTCGAATCGTTGCCCGCATCGGAGAAGCTATCGGTCGAGACTGGTCAGGGTTCGGAATCGACATCCCCATCGCCGTAGCTGGGTTGGCGCTGCTCATGTTCGCCGTGCTTCGTCGCGGCATGACGAGTAGCCACGGCCTGACCGCGGCCGCACTCGCCGGGCAATGCGCGCTGATCCTCGGCGTTCTCCGCGTCGACTTCGATCGCTACTACCTGCCGATCGTCTTTACCTTCGCCGTCGGCATCGGCTATCTGATCAGTCAGATCGCGATCGGGGTGGAGACGCTGGTCGCGCGACGCACCGTACGGTCCCAGCCGCGGCCAGCCGCCTCAGTGCTTCCAACTCGTTCACTCCCCCAGCCAATCGAGCGACGCTCCTGAACTTTGGGCCACTAACCGAACTGCTGCATCAGCAGCGCTACTCGGAAGTGGGGATCGGCCGTGCTTTCGAGGATGAATCCTGGCCCGGCATCAGGCGCGACTTCGAACACGATCGCCAATTCCTGCGGCAAGTTGGGTTGAAGGAATGATACGAAACTGGGCCCGTAAAGATCGTCTGTTGCGCTCAAGGAAATGAGATAGGCGCGTCCCTGTGCATCAACGAGCCGCCATTCATCGAAAGAGAACCGTCGCGCTTCTGCCGCCCGGTTCGTAATCGTGACATTCACCTGGATCAGCTTGCCCGAAGTCGCTGATGCACCTGCCGGCGCGGGAGTGACGCCAGTAACGACAACCGTCCAATCCCCGACGTACTCCAGCTCCTCGCCCATCTGCGCCGGTGGCACGAGCGTGGGCGTCGGCAATGGTGCCGGTGTCTCCGTCGGCGTTGGAGATGGAGCTGGCGTGCAGACTGGCGGATGCGCCACCTGTGTCCGTAGCCGCTCTAACTCCTCCAGTTCGGCGACGCGCGTCGCGGTTGCATCCGGCTCCGTCGCCTCCGCACTCACCCCGCTGCCACTGGCGGCTCGACCGATCATGATCCCGACGACCAATGCCAGCGCTACCATCCACCAGCCCACACGAGGTTTGGTGAAATCGTGGATGGCGTTCATTCCCTCCTGCCCATCGTTTCGTCCTGGCATCTCATCACGCTCCCAGTTCGCCGGCGCGGCAATTTGTGTGACTTGGACCGCGCGCCTCTAGCCGATAACTCGAAAAGGACAACCTGACAGCCACGCTCCCCTGCGACGGTCTGACGCCCTGCGCTCGATAACGAGCAGTAAGGCTCAATCAGCGGCACTTGTGAGTGCCACCGGTCTAGCAGGCAAGGCAGACGAACTCGCCGGCTCGCTGAGACCTCGAAGCCAATTCCAACACAAGACAGCGACTAGGAGGGGGATCACGACCATTGGCTGAAATCCGAAGCTGCGATCGAATGGCCAACTCACGCCACCGGCATAAAGTGCAGCCAACAGGAGTTGATAGCGAAGGCTCAGCCGTTGTCCTGTGTCGGTGAAGCCTTTTTCTGCTCCCCTGCTATCGATCAGCGCAAGGATTGGAAGCGTGAGAAGTCCTGTCTCATAGAACAGCGCATGTGGGCTCCATGAAATGGCAACTGCAAGAACCAATCCGAACTGTAGAGGGAATCGCGCGTCGAGTTGAGATGATCCTCGACAGGCCCGGAGCGTCAGCGCGGCTGCTCCAACGCCCAGCCCTACGATTGCCGCCTGCAGCATCCCCGCATGTGGCAAGGCATACGCGGCGACCGATGGCAACCCCACGTGAATTCCACCACAGCACTCCAGTTCATTTTTGTGGTAGGAGTCGCTGAGTACCAGACGGGCAAAGTCGAGGGGCCATGTCGGAGCCACGAGCGCCGCCGCGGCGAAGGTGAGCGCGCCCCCTATTGCGAGGGCAGTCATCAGGACGCGCCATTGGCGACGCCATGCCATGAGCCCCAACATGGGAAGCGCAATCTGCGGCTTGAACAGGAGGCAACCGAGCAAAACGCCGGCAGTGCGCTGGCGTTGTCGTATCAGGGAGGAATAGGCGCCTGCCAAGCAGAGCAGAGTTAGGCCGACGTTGAGCCCACCGAAGGTTGCCCACGTAATTGGAAGGTAGGCAAGAAGGGCCAAAATGATGAAAACCGGGTATCGGCGCGCGGTCGGGGAAACCGTTCGCAGCACTAGGGCCGCCCCTATGAGGGCAGCCACCATCCCGGCCAAAGCAAAGCCATACGCCCACAGGTATGGCAAAGCGCTCAACGGCACGTAGAGCAGCGCGAAGAATGCCGGGTAGGCATATGGTAGATGGAATGAGTCATAACCTACCACACGGCTAATTTCTTCCTGCTGTCGCTCCACGTCGTAAAGCTCGGCGCCGTCACCGGCGGTGATGATCTTTGCCGCGCTATAGAACACCACGAAATCGCGCCCGACCGGAAGAATGCTATTGGGGAGCATCACGCCCTGTCGCTGAACTATCGCGGACGACTCCGCTCCGATCCACAGAGCGCATAGCAGGGCAAGGACCATCATCCACGCTCGAGTCGACAGTCGGGGCAATCGCATCTTTACGCCCTCTTTCCGCGGTGGTCGCTCTTCTTTGCCACTAGGCCGTTGTAATGGCGAATCGCTTTGCACACACTCGCTCTAGAGTCGTTGTTCTGATCATAGATGGCGCATTCGGCCAGGTCTCTAGAACAATTGTCACGATTAATCGAAGAGACGATATGATGCCGCGTCGCGAGTCAACTCGATGAGCTTTGCGAAGGTGCTGCCCCCAGCATTTCCCGGCACATCAGCGCGAAGAGCACGACGAACGCGAGCAGTCCCCACGGCGCCGCCAGCACCGTAGTCGGCCACTTCGCGTCCTCGACCGCGAAGAACCGGTACGGTGTCGTCCAGAGGCAGATATAGGCGATCAGGAGTGCGGAGCGGACCGCGCGTGGCTGAAAGCCCGCATTCAGCAGGACCAACACTGGTATGGCCAGCACGAGACAGTCATAGATGAAGAGGTGAGGACTCATCAGCGGCACAGCCAGCAGCGCCACACCGAAAGCCCAAGGAAGCGCCTCTGGCTGCAGCCGAACACTTGCTCCAGCCCGGAACAGGAACCAGAAAGCGACCAACCCAATAGCGACCGCAAGGGGTGTGACCGCGACATCGAAGACTGGCGGCAAGGCAATCCGCGCCATCGCGACAACGGACTGCATCTCCCAGCCCTTCCCCTCGACCACTGCCTGTCGATAGAAGTCCGAGCCAGGCAGTGCGGCATAGTCGTGAACGCCCTCCCAGCCCACCATCGCCATTGAGACAGCAGTCAACGTCCCTGCCACTGCCGTCCAGGCGCCGAGAGCACGCCAGCGCCGCTGCGCCAGCAGCAGAATCGGCACGACGGCGATCAGCTGTGGCTTGAAGACCCCCAATCCCAGCAACGCTCCGGCAGCGACGGATCGCCCGGCAAGTAGGAGGCGCAGCCCTCCGGCAAGAAGACAGAGCGAGAGCGCGGAGTCCTGTCCACCAAGCAGGACGTAGAGAGCGGGCGGGGCGACGAAGAGGTGCCCAAGGATCGTTCTCCGGCCGAACCGATGCAAGTTAGGGATGAGAGGCCACAGGAGGCACAGAGCCACCACAATCAGCGCGATCGTAAACGCACTCCAGATAGTCAGCGCAAGGCCGTACGGCATCGCGGCCAGCGGCGCATAGAACGCTGCCATGAAGGGCGGGGAAACGTACGGATTGAAATCCGCTCCCGGCAGCCATTCCTGCCAGAACTGCCGTTGATACTCGAGGTCGTACAGTCGGTGGAGATCTCCTTGAAGGAGCAGCCGCCCTCCGAGGAGATGAGAAGGCAGATCCCCTCCTATCGGCGCGCCCGACTCCCCAACAGGGAACTGTCCACGCGCAACATCGGCGGTAATCGCGACGGCATATGGGACCAGTGTCATGAGGCACAGGGCGAGCGCATACAGCAATATGCGACGCGGCGACCACACAGAGAATTCTCGTGCTCGGGAGCCCCAGCGCCTGCTCATGTATGGCAGGCTAGCCAGTCGATTGGCCGCCCTGCGCTCAGCGTGCTCGATCATCGCGCCGCCCTGTTCAACCCATCGGGGATCGACACTCCACGCCCACGTCCTCTATGCATTCTCTCTACCGGGTGAGCCGCGCGGTCTCCCCCATGCGTCACGATCGCCATGCGCCAAGGAGAAACAGGACGGTTCCGACCAACTGGCCGGAACCGTCCTGTTGTGCTCGCAGTTTGCGAGGAAGCAGTTCCTCGCAGGGCGCGAATTAGAGGCTGCCCGAAATCGTCTGGAAGACGTCCCGGACCTTTCCTCCAACGGTGGTCATGATCACGATCGCCGCGATGGAAATGAGCACGAGAATTAGGGCGTACTCAACGAGACCCTGCCCCTCCTCCTCGTCCGTGCGGTAGAGATCCAGCAGCGCCTTGACGTACTCGACCATTGCCGTTCTGCCTCCTGCAGCATGACGATTGATGAATAATTCCGTGCCTCTGGTGCCTGTCCGCGCCGGCTGTCCCGTACCGTCGCGTTCGTTCCCGTTGGCGAGTCTCATGCTAGGAGGCGCCGGCTCGCTTCACTATCACCAGTCGGTGGTATCGGCCATCGGGACGTCCGTACCGATGGCACACCTCAACAGCCGGGCGCCCGTGCTTGGGTAGAGCGAATCGCACGGCCCTGGACGCCAATCTGGCCCTCCATTCCATCCGGACGAATCGCGCTACTTGCGCTATCCGAGCCGCTCAAATATGGCCGCTCCCGGCCCGTCGTAGACCAACCGGTACCTTGGGTCTGCTCGCAACGCGAACTCGAGCGCCCAGCGGAACTCACCATCGCGCGCCAGCTTCCGAGGAACCTCGCCGAGTGGGGGACTCTTGGAAACGTACACAAAGTCGTAGGTAGCTTTCCATTCGGTTCGCCAGCGCTCTAAGCATCGACTGTCCGCCACCGCGCAGTCCTGCAGCTGCTCGTAGGCATCCCCCATGCGTGCAAAGGCATTTTCCGGGAGCCATTCCGATCCTTGGACGGTTGCAACACTCTGACGATTCGCCAAGTGCGGGAACCACTCTGACGCGAGATCCAATTGCCATTCTCTGGAGCCGGACACAATGGCAAAATGGCTGTTTGCAGGCGTATGTGCCTTCACCCAGCCCATTGCTTCGCGCTCGTCTGCATTGAGTCCTCGCTCCGTTACAACCCCGGCAAGCACTGACGTCATCGTCATTTGAGCAATCGCGATCCCGACGATCGCCGGCAACAGCCAACGCGCGACTGCACTCGGCCCCTCATTTTCCCCTCGCTTCTGCTCCAGCGTTTCAATCATTACTCGCAGAGCAGGATAGGCGACGCGACTCACACCAAGCCCTGCCAGCAGCGCCAGGGGAATGACCGCGGATGTGAGCCCCGCTCTCGAGTCAAAGATGAAGATCAACACGGTCCAGATCGGTAGCCAGAACCAACCATGCCGGATACAGTGCCATGCCCCGAGGAGCGCACACATCGTCACAAGCGAGAAAAGCGGTTCATATGTCCAGTTGAGGGACACGATGAATATCAACTTCTCCACGAGAGAGCCGGTGCCACTTTCGCCAGCAGCAACGAACACGTCCCAGCCATGGCGCTCAACGATTGCTACCCACCAAGGTGCCGCCACGACGGCTGCTCCCGCACCCGCAATGCACAACCGGAAGAGTGCTTCTCTGTTCCTCGCCAGGCAGCACCACATGATCACGAGGCTAAAAAGGAGAAACCACGCCGTCCCAAGGTGACTCAGCGCCGTCAGTCCGGAGAACAGCGCCGTGAGCACCGTGGCTCTGCGCCCGCCTCGACTCAGTAGCAGATACCCCTGCCGCAGGGCGAGGAGACACATCAGCCAACCTAGGGAACGAGTCAGTCCACCGCCCATGATCAGCCAGAGATAACTGCGAGGCAGAACTGCATAGGCAACCACCGCGGCTGCTGCAGCACGCTCACCGACAACCGTGCGTGCTAGGGCCGCGAACACAACTATCGATGCAACAGTCAGCGCCAGGGGTAAGAAACGGAGCACCTGTTCCGGACTCGCCCCCGTCAGATCGCCAATCAAGGCAGCGGAATAGAAGCCCAGCGGCGGATACGCATAGGGGATATCGAGCGCGTTGTAGCTCGTCGTCATCGGCAGGCGGTAATCCGCGCGCTGCAAGTCGTCGATCATCGCGGCAAAGAGGCCGCCATCATTGAGCGGGAAATCGCTCCTCGCCACGAACACGCCCCGCATCAGAGCCGCGAAGACCACGACGGCGAAAACGAGAAGCCAGAATCTCGTCTGCTCCCGGGCGAGGACGGCAGCGGCGCCTTTCGTAATCGATGCATTGTGGTGGAATCGTTGATATCTCACGAGGATCACGGCGCTCTCCCGCAATCTTTCGCGCTCTGACTTGCGCCTCCAATGCACTGGCACTCAACATACGGTTCCCCGTCCGCCCCTCATATCCCCCAGCAGCACCAAGTTGGCGCGTAGAGAGAAACCCCGATTGCCCTCGACTCAGGTGTGGTATCGTCCTGCCATGGAAAGCAGCCAGCGCACCCGCACGCGCTTCACCTTCCGCGGCGTTCCGCGCCTCGCCTACGATCCCGGCCAGCCTGAGCGGAGTCGCCCGGACACCTTACCTGTTCTCGCGCTCCACGACCTGCTCGCCGATCGCGCGAGTGTCGTCCGCTGGCTCGCGGCGCAGGCAGAGCAACGCCGGCTGATCGCCCCGGATGCGCGCGGCCACGGCGCCAGCGCATCTCTCGCGAACCAGTGGTACTCCGTGGCCGAACTCGCCGCCGATGCCCTGGCGATCCTCGACGCCGAGGAGATCGCGACATGCCACGTCATCGGTCACGGGCTCGGCGGCGCGACAGCCGTCGAGCTGGCTCGGCGATCTCCGGAGCGTGTTCGTTCGCTGATCTTGCTGGAGCCAGCGATCTACGCCGTCCTCGATACCGACCCAGATCCTGCTGTCCGAGCCGCGCGGCAGGATTTGCGCACCGCCGATCGCTCCGCCGGGGACTTCGCTTACAAAGGGCAAACTGACAAAGCGCTCGATGCCTATCTCGCGCCACGCTGGGGAAGCGACTGGCGCGCACGCGTCGCCCGCCCTCGTCTCGCCGCGCTCTATCGCCACGCCGGCGCCCTCGCGGCGCTGCTGCCCGCACTCGACGCCTATTCACTCGACCCAGCCGACGCCGCCGGAATCACGGTCCCAACGCTGATCCTCGTTGGCGAAGGGGACGCCGTCCCGCAGCTCGCCTCGGCGCGCCTGGCAACGGTCCTCCCCCACGCCCGCATCACGAGGCTACCCGGACGACTCAGTCTCGATGGCATAAGCGAGGAAACAGAGGCAGCGATCGGCGCGGCGCTCGAGAATTTCCTTTCCGCGCTCGACTCAGAAGCCTAGAGGCCGAGCAACGCCCCGCTCGACCGCCTATGTGACGTCCCGACTCGGCTCGCTGCCATGTATTGTCCGATCGTCCTCAGCGCTGCCGAACGAGCGCCACTCCGGCCAGTGCCAGCGCCCCACCCACCGCCAATTTCTCGGTGATCCGTCCATGCAGAAATCCCACCAGAAAGATTAGAAGAAAAATCGGCTGGAGATAAAGATAAAAGAAAGGGGGCCCGGGCCCCCTTTCCTGC